>Ga0209137_1002825_pt1 | contig 14933 bp, 13 predicted proteins | sample SaaInl5LU_22_DNA_FD_184642 | JGI IMG/M metagenome (GOLD analysis project Ga0209137, IMG submission 184642) | Marine microbial communities from expanding oxygen minimum zones in the Saanich Inlet - ESP_105LU_22_DNA (SPAdes) (version 2) | ecosystem: Environmental > Aquatic > Marine > Intertidal... | reverse complement strand
TACCCTATCTCAAGCAGATCATTATCGGACTGGATCGTGCGAATGAAGCAGAGTATCGCCACGCGTTGGAGTTCTTCTCAGAACTACCCCAGGATTACAAAGTGCTGTGGAACGATGGTCCGCGACTGCGCGCGATTGACGCCAAGCTTCAGCGCGAGGAGTTGTCTCCGGAGCAGCCGGGCAAGGGGCGAAATGTCTGGTTCTGTATGGGATACACTCTGGCTGCGGGGCAGGCCGAATCCATTGCAATGCATGATTGTGACATTCTCACCTATGATCGTGAACTTCTGGCACGCCTGATCTATCCAGTGGCCAACCCGAATTTCAACTATGAGTTCTGCAAAGGGTTCTATGCCCGTGTGGCGAGCGGCAAGATCAACGGCAGGGTATCGCGACTGTTAGTAACACCACTGCTGCGGTCGCTGAAGAAAGTGATCGGTCCGATGGACTATCTGGAGTACCTCGATAGCTACCGCTACCCTCTGGCAGGAGAGTTCTCTTTCCGTCGTGATGTTATGAGCGATATCCGCATTCCGAGTGATTGGGGGCTAGAGATTGGTGTACTGTCTGAGATGACACGTAACTACTCCAACAACCGCCTCTGTCAGGTGGATATTGCTGATATTTACGATCACAAGCATCAGGACCTGTCGCTAGAGGATGCCAGCACCGGGCTGTCGAAGATGTCCATCGATATCACCAAAGCGGTGTTCCGCAAACTTGCAACCAATGGGGTGGTGTTTAACCAAGAGACTTTCCGCACGATCAAGGCGACCTATTTCCGTATCGCGCTCGATTTTGTTGAGACCTATCGCAATGATGCGGAGATCAACGGTCTGAAACTCGATGTTCATGGCGAGGAGCAAGCGGTAGAGCTGTTCGCGCGCAACATTATGAAAGCGGGTAATCACTTCCTCGAGAACCCGATGGAGACCCCGTTTATCCCAAGCTGGAACCGTGTAAACAGCGCTTACCCGAACCTTCAGCACGAAATTCTCGATGCTGTAGCGGCGGATATGCGCGACTACAGTACAACACCGCAGCGCGCGGAGGTCTGATATGCAGTCACAACAGAGCATGTTTGAACAGCGTATCGCTGGCCACCTGAAACAGATCTATCCTGACCTCGATATCAACGAGCTGGTCGCTCAGTGTCTGGATGTTTTTGGCACCGCCGCTGACAGTTTAACGCCTGAACCGCACCGAAATCTCTGGGACCAGAGTGACGTAATGATGATCACCTATGGTGATAGCATCAAACGTGAGGGCGAGACTCCACTTCACACTCTGACTGAGTTTCTCGATAAACGGGTCAAAGAGGCGGTCTCGAGCGTTCATATTCTGCCGTTTTTCCCCTACACCTCGGATGATGGTTTTAGCGTAATGGATTACACCACGGTGAATCCGGCACTGGGCGATTGGGATGATGTCAGTGCGATCTGCCAGCGCTATAAAGTGATGGGTGATCTGGTGATTAATCACTGCTCGGCTCGCAGTCGCTGGTTTGAGAACTACAGAGCGGGTATCGACCCGGGCGCCGATTACTTTGTTGAGGAGTCTCCAGAGACCGACCTGAGTGCAGTCGTGCGGCCTAGAACCTCGCCGTTATTGCGCGAGGTTGAGACCGTCAATGGGGTTAAGCATGTTTGGTGCACTTTCAGTCATGACCAGGTGGACCTAAACTTCGCCAACCCTAAAGTACTGATCGAGATTTTAGGCATCATTCGCCTCTATCTCGATTACGGAATTCGTTGGTTCCGCCTCGATGCGGTCGCCTTTCTATGGAAGCAACCGGGCACCAACTCGATTAATCTGCCACAGACCCATGAAGTGATACGTCTGCTGCGTTTGATGATTGAACACCACACCCCTGACGCAGTGGTGATTACCGAAACCAATATTCCCAATGCCGAGAACCTGACCTACTTTGGTAACGCCAATGAGGCGCACCTGATCTACAACTTCTCCCTACCACCGCTATTGATTAACTCCCTGGTGACAGGCTCCTGTCTGCATCTGAAACAGTGGTTAATGACCATGCCACCGGCACAGAACGGCACTGCATATCTGAATTTTATCGCCTCGCATGATGGGGTGGGTCTGCGGCCAGCGGAAGGGCTGCTAAGTGATTGGGAGTTGGAAACGTTGATCAATACGATGCAGCGTTTCGGTGGGCGAGTCAGCTCTCGTACGACTGTGGATGGTGAAGCGAAACCCTACGAGATCAACATTAGCCTCTGGGATGCCATGTCGGGTACGGCCGCTGGGGGGCCTGATAAGTGGCAGTTTGCTCGCTATCTGTGTGCCGCCGCAGTCATGGCGGCGCTCGAAGGCGTACCCGCCTATTATATTCACTCCCTGATCGGTACAGAGAATGATCAGGAGCGAGTCGAGCATACCGGTAGCTTCCGTTCGATCAATCGTCACATTTGGGATGCAGACAAACTAGAGACTGCCCTCTCATCGGATACCCATCACGCACGTGTATTCAAAGCGCTAACAGAGTTACTGAGCATTCGTCGCAAGCAACCCGCGTTTCACCCCAATGCGACCATGTTTACTCTGCATACTGGCGAGCAGATTTTTGCCTTTTGGCGTCAGAGTATCGATCGCCGTCAGAGTATCTTCGCGCTGTACAACTTCAGTGATCAGCCACAGAGTTTGGCGCTATCGGAGCTGAACCTGACGCTAACAGATGTCTGGACCGATCTGATTTCAGGCGAGCGATATGATGATCGAGGGGCTCAGCTCAAACTTCTGCCCTATCAGTTTGTCTGGCTAACTAACATTTAGCCGCGCACAGAGAGCGCCATCGAGCTATACATAGATCTTATTTCAGCGCTCCATAATTGAATTACTCTTATGGTTGGCGCCGCGGTATGATGCCAAAATCATAAATTGTTTGGCACTTTTCGCGTATGAACTCCTCTCTGTTGCGTCTGTTTCCGTTTCTGAGTTGGTTGACTCAGATGACCCCGGCGACGCTGCGCGCAGATTTTATGGCGGGTCTAACGGGTGCGATTATCGTTCTACCCCAGGGCGTGGCTTACGCTTTCATTGCTGGCTTGCCGCCTGAATACGGTCTCTATACCGCTATCGTTACGCCGGTTATCGCCGCGCTGTTTGGCTCTTCTCATCATCTGATCTCAGGCCCAACCGCAGCGATCTCTATTGTTGTGATGAGTGTGGTCTCGTCACTCGGAGCCACACCGGGCGAAGCTTTCATTGCAACGACCATGTTGCTGACGCTGTTAGCCGGTCTTATTCAACTCGGTCTGGGTCTGTTACGACTAGGCACGCTGGTGAATTTCATCTCGCATACCGTTGTTATTGGTTTTACGGCGGGCGCTGCGGTGCTGATTGGCACGAGTCAAATCAAACATATCCTCGGCGTGAGTATTCCTTCAGGTCTGCATTTTTATGAGCAGATTGGCGAATTAATCGCCGTTGCTGGCACTACAAATAGATATTCGCTGGCGATCGCGCTAGTCACACTTGGCGCGGCAATTCTGATACGGCGGTTTGTTCCAAAGGCGCCTTATATGTTGTTGGCTATGTTGATTGGTTCGCTGTTTTGCCTTGCGCTGGATGGTGCAGCGAATGGTGTAAAACTGGTCGGGGCACTACCAGGAACTTTGCCACCTTTCGCTCTTCCTGAGATGGATGCTAATGGTGTCAGTCGAATGCTGTCCGGGGCTTTTGCTGTGGCGCTGCTCGGCCTTATTGAGGCGGTCTCTATCGCGCGCTCTATTGCTCTGCGGTCGGGTCAGCGTATCGATGGTAACCAAGAGTTCATCGGCCAAGGACTGTCGAACATTGTTGGCAGTCTCTTCTCCTGTTACGCAGGTTCAGGATCATTTACTCGCTCCGGTGCCAACTATGATGCCGGTGCCGTAACCCCACTTGCGGCCATTATTGCTGCCATCCTGCTCGTCTTTATTTTGCTGTTAATACCGGGGATGACCGCCTACCTACCTATGCCTGCGATGGGTGGCATCGTGTTGTTGATCGCTTGGAATCTAATCGACTTCGAACATCTGCTAGGTCTAGCGAAAGCCCATCGTAATGAGGCGATAACATTGCTGGTGACACTCAGTGCGACGCTCTTAGCTGAGCTTGAGTTCGCTATCTATATCGGTGTTTTTCTGTCACTCGCTTTCTATCTGCGCCGTACCTCACGTCCTAAATTGACCCTCATAGCCCCGCTTGAGCGAGAGAATGGTCGATACCTGCGTAACGTCGGCCGCTACGCGATCGCTCAGTGTCCGCAGGTTCAGATTATTCGCATTGATGGTTCGCTCTTCTTCGGCGCACTCGAACACCTGCAGGATCAGTTGCAGCAAGCACTAGCTTCAGGGCAGGGGAATGTTCTGCTCGTCGCTAAGGGGGTCAATCATATAGATCTTGCCGGCGCGCAGATGCTCGATACAGAAATTCGACGGCTCGAGCGTGATGGACGCCGGGTTTTGATTAGCTCACTCAAAGGCTATGTACGCGACGAACTTCAAAAGATGGGGCAGCTCGAAAAAATCGGCCCGCAGCACTTTATCGAGACCACTGGTGAGGCGTTGGAGTTGATGCTTGGACGAGTTGACCAGACTATCTGCTCTCGCTGCACTAAACGCGTATTCGGCGAGTGTGCAGGTTTCGAAGGCCCAGAAACTGGGCAAAAAAATAGCGCCTAACACCTTTTTTCTCAGTGTTGGCGCCTATAATGCCCCCGTAGGGACATTTGCTGGATTTTGTATTGCAGCAGGTGTCTGCTTAGGCCGCTGTCGAGATCATGCCGCCAATAGCGCCGCCCATAGACATCATACCGCCGGCACCGTAGGTCGCACCCTGAGCGCCGCCGCCAGTGGACTGACCCATCGCCCGAGCCACTGAACCTGGTTGACCGCTAGAGATCACTTCGTTGATCATCTCGGCCTGCTCAGTCGGGCTAAGAGGTGTTGCACCCTCGCTGCCGAAGAGGATGTTCTGAAGCAGCATCTGTAGGAACATATTGCTACCTTGCTCGTCCGTACCATCTGCTTCTGCGACCATCTCGTAAATCAGCGCGATCTGCATCATCTTGTCTGAGATTACACCGCTGGTGTCTGATACAACGCTAGTCAATGTGTTGTTGGCTGTCTGAGACGCAGCGTTTACTGCATTGCTCGCTGAAGGTGCGCTGCCCGCTGACGTTGCAGTGCCACTCTGCATACCTGCGTATGGGTTGTATGCTGCTGTCTGTCCCAGTCCTTCAATTGCCATGATTCACCGCCTTGGTTCTTCTTTGGTTAGCCACTCTGTGTGACTTGAACAACACATTTGAACTTCGTGTAAGTAAGTTAATGTATCCAATTGGTGACAAATATACTGATACGTGACATTTAGGTCAAGAATTAACCAGTAAAAAGTGACAGTTGTGGCTTTCGCTAAGAATTTTTCCTAGTTTTGGTCGGTTTTGGACTTTCTCGCGAACCTGCCTTCGGCAGATCGCTCCGACAGAGTGGAATCGGAGCTCAGGTGTAGATACTCTGTTCTCAGTCAACCTTTCAAGTGAGCTTCACTGAATAAAAGTGAAGCGTCGAAAGGCTTTCCTGTTTGAATACAAGCCCAAATCCCCATCAAATATTTTCTCATGATGGCGATAATTGCCTGCTTCTTTTTCTTGCCACGCGCCACTAGCGACTCATAAAAAGCGCGCGCATTAGGATCGCATCGACTAGCACTCAATGCCGGCATATACATCGCCGACCTCAGGTAGCTATTTCCTGATTTGTTCAGGCGGCCGGGTTTGTTCACGCTCGTGCCGGACTGCGTTAACCGCACATCTAACCCTGCATATCGAGCCACTTGAGGTGCTTTCAAACAGCGTGGCAGTACTATCAACTCAGCGAGTATAGCTAGCCCCGACGCTTCACCAACCCCATTGGCAAAGGTCAAATTCGTGAAAGGAGTCGATAGACTCTCGGAACCTTTGATTTGATCTTTAGCCGCTTGTGTCAGTCGCTGTATTCGGCGCTCTAAATGCTCGATACCATCAACTTCGTCATCGATAATAAACGCTTGAGTGTTGGACTTAGCCTGCAAAGCGTGAAGCCGGTTCTTTGCTTGCGTTTTCTGGTGTGTTAACCGATTGATTTGTCGACCAATATCTCGGAGAGCCACCGCAGAATCGTCTGGAGCAATCCACTGCCGAGGTTTCATGCATTGACCAAAATCAGCCAGCAATGCAGCATCAACGCTATCTGTTTTGGTGGTCTTCATCCTCAGCTCAGCAAAGTGGCGAAAGCTTTTTGGATTGATCACACAGACGGGTAGGCCCGCTTTATTTAAAGCCCGAGCGAGATCGAAATAATAAATGCCTGTAGCTTCCATCACGATCGAAATTGGTTTACACCCCTTCAATTTTTCAATTGCAGAATCAAAGCCTGCCGCTGATTGTTTGAAGGTGATGACCTTTTCGTTCTGGTCGCCCTTGCGAACAACCATGTCAAATGAAGCTGCAGCGATATCGATTCCGACGTGGCACATAAGGATTCCCTATCATCTAAACACTTGTCATACTCGTTATCGGTTTCCCGACCTCGCATTTTTTACTTTCTCTTCCTTGTAATGCGAAGTCTGTTATACAGCTTCTTGATACTCTTCGAGATAAGTAATGAGGCGGGGAACCTATCTACACACGAGGTCAGATTTTACTGCCTCCAGGAGGGTACGGTTTCCCCGATAACTGTAATAACCTTAACAAGCCTTATGTGTTAAACATACAAGGAGGGATGTGCGCCACCGGCGCATCTTCCCGACTTAAGCGTTCTACATCGAGGGGGCTAACGTGCTTTTGGCAGATCGTTTCTACAGAGCAGAATCTAGGGCGTGAATCTGACGACGGCGCAGCTCTTCACCTAGCGCAGGTCCGGAGAACCCCTCAGCGAGAAGGATTTTGGGTGAGATGTTGGTAACAGCGGCGATCGCTAGGGTAATCGCAGACCGGTCGACGGGTGTGTTATGGATCAGTTCGGCAGGTGCCTGAAGGGGTGCTAGACGTTGCTCTGAGCGCTGCAGCTTGAGTCCTTCAATTAACTGTAGCTTGGCTTGGGGTTTAAGCTTGGCAAAGCGCACCAGCTGCTCGCCCCATTGGTGCAGGTCTCTGGCAACTTCGGTGTAGCGCTTTGGTATGCGCAGGCGTTGCGCCATCGCTTCAACTGCCGCTTCGGACTTTTGCTGAGTGGTCTGATGTGCCAAAACAGCAAAACGCTCAGTGCTCAGATTCAGGGTCTCTGCATTGAGTTGCTGCCAACTCTCAGCGTCGTTCTCTGCCAGTTCAGGCATCAACTTGGTGAGTGCACCACAAGCGTGCAGTACTTCCAGAAATGTTGCTGGCGTTGCGGTGTTAAGTGCGCGTTCAAACTCTTGCCAGACCCGCTCGGCACTAAGGTGTTGCAGCTCATCATCGCTGCTCAGTTGCTGCATCAGCTCCAATGTTTCGGATGCCACGGAGAATCCAAGAGGAGCAAAACGCGCCGCGAAGCGGGCGACGCGGAGCACACGTAGGGGATCTTCGCTAAATGCGTCAGAAACATGGCTAAGTTTGCGTGCTTCGAGATCGGCTTGGCCACCATAGGGGTCTATGATCTCTCCCGCCTCACTCATCGCCATTGCGTTGATGCGCAGATCGCGACGGATCAGGTCCTGCTCTAGGGTGACGTCCGGCGAGGTGTGGAAAGTAAAACCCTTATACCCTTTACCTGATTTACGCTCGGTACGGGCGAGGGCGTACTCCTCATGTGTTTCTGGATGTAAGAATACCGGGAAGTCCTTGCCGACCGGGCGATAGCCAGCCTCAACCATCGCCTCTGGAGTGGCACCGACCACAACCCAGTCACGATCTTTGACTTCAAGCCCCAGTAGTTGGTCACGCACGGCGCCACCAACGAGATAGATCTGCATTCTTGGCTCTTTCTATCGCTTCTTGCTTTCGTGTTTAGCCACGCTCGACCTGGTCGGGCAAACCGAGAGCCCAGCCTTCAAAACCGCCATTGAGGCTGTAGACCTTTTCGTAGCCGCGTTCACACAGAAATGCTGCAGCTGACTGGCTGCTGACACCGTGGTAGCAGCAGACGATGATCGGCTGATCGAACTCAGTGTCATCGATAAACTGCTGTAGATTCTCGTTGCTCAGGGAGACGGCACCTTTAATGTGTCCGTTGCCGAAACTGCCAGCGTCGCGAATGTCAGCGACGATCGCGCCAGCATCGATAAGTTCCAGCGCCTCTTGGCTGCTAACAGCGGTAAAGTTGCTCATTTGTACTCCTAGTTTGTCTCTTGGCTCGCAACACTAAAGATAGTTCCATCTTCGAGTCGCCGAGCAGTTAATTCGTTACCCCAGACACAGCCCGTGTCTAGCGCAGATACCAGTTCGTCTTGGTACAGACCCAGTGCAGCCCAGTGTCCGGTGATTATACGCCTTGATAGGGGTTCGGTTCGCTGATGCTGATACCAAGGGCGGTATCCTTTTGGTGCAGACTCCGGTCCCCCGTTGGCGTCGAAGTCCAAACTGCCGTCTGCCGCTACAAAACGCATACGCGTGAAGTAGTTAGTGATCGTGCGCAGTCTATCTGTGCCTTCCAACCCCTCGTTCCAGCTAGGCGGTTCATTGCCGTACATTGCAGCGAAGTATTGATAGGCGTTGCGGCCTTGCAGTGCAGTTTCGACCTCACGGGCGTAGGTTTTGGCCTGCTCAAGTGACCAGATGTGGGGTATTCCCGCATGGGTCATAACTGCCTCAAGCTCTTTACTATCGATAAGCAGTGGCTGCTGCTGTAACCAGTGCATCAACTCATGACGATCCGGTGCATCCAAAAGATGCTTAAGCGTTTTACCGGGTTTACGTTGGGTTGCACCCTGATAGATGGCGAGCAAGTGGAGATCGTGGTTGCCGAGTACTGTGTGCACCTGTGGGCCAAGATCAATCAGGAAGCGCAAAACGTCAGCCGACTGTGGTCCGCGATTGACCAGGTCGCCACAGAGCCAGAGTTGATCGTCTGCATTGAAGTCGACTGACTTCAGTAGCGCCCGCAGAGAGCGGTAGCAGCCTTGAATATCGCCGATTGCATAGGTTGGCATTGCGGGATTAGGGTCACTTTTGTAGGCTCGAAAATCGAAGCATAACGGAAATTGAGGCCCGACCCAATTGTCTACCGATCAAAGTTTTGCCCCTGTATATGACCCCGGCGCCCGAATTCTGATACTTGGCTCACTGCCGGGAAAACGCTCGATCGCCGAGCAAGGCTACTACGCGCACCCACGTAACGCCTTCTGGCCGATCATGGGGCGGCTTTTGGGTATCGATTATCAACAGCCATATGAAGCCCGCCTCTTAGCTTTGAAGGAGTACGGCGTTGCGCTTTGGGATGTGGTGGGTGAAGCCGAGCGGCCCGGCTCGCTTGATAGTGCGATTGTGAGGCAGAGTGTGCGCTACAACCCAATCCCGCAACTCGTCGCTGAGTGTCCGCAGCTCAAATTGATCGTATTCAATGGCGGTGCGGCCGAGGAACTCTTTCGCAAAGCCGAGAAACACTGGGCCGAGTCACTGAGTGCTGTAGATAAAATAAGGCTGCCATCTACCAGTCCAGCCAATGCTGCACTCAGCTTTGATGACAAGTATCGCCACTGGTCCAAAGTACTAAACTCTGTGCTCCGATAGAGCGCTTCAGTGCGTTTGTGATTCTGGGTTTGCTATACTCAGCGCCCGCTAACCTTGAATTGAGTAGTTCATGACAAAATCCCCTGTGCGCCTCGAGTTTCTGCTCTTGATGGCAGCCATGATGTGCCTGATGGCGCTATTTATAGATGCGATGTTGCCGGCCCTGCGCCAGATCGGTGAAGAGTTTGATGCGATAGAGGGGAACTATTATCAGTGGGTTATTACCAGCCTGATGGTAGGCATGGGCGTCGGACAGCTCTTTTACGGTCCCTTCTCGGATGCCTTTGGGCGTAAGCCAGCAGTCTATCTTGGGTTTGTGCTTATTCTTATCGGTACTCTGATCAGTATTTTTGCACCGACCTTCGAGTGGATGCTAGCCGGGCGAGTGCTGCAGGGGTTAGGCGCTGCCGGTCCGCGTGTGATGATGGTGGCGATTATCCGCGACCGCTACGCCGGACCTGAGATGGCCCGCATTATGTCTCTGGTGATGACGATCTTTATTTTCAGTCCTGTTGTTGCGCCGCTCTTGGGTCAATTGGTGTTGCTATTTGCAGGTTGGAAGGCGATTTTCATGATGTTGCTGCTGATCTCACTTGCCACCGCTCTCTGGTTTGCGTTGCGCCAAGAGGAGACACTGGCACCCGAAAACGTTCGTGAGTTCTCACTGCGGCCAATTCTGCGCGGCACGCGTGAAGTTTTGGCGCACCCCGAGGCGTTGGTTTACACACTGGCTGGCGGCCTTATTCACGGCGCGTTGATCGGATTTCTAACATCGATTCAGGCAATACTGCAGGGTATCTACGATACGGGCGCGATGATGCCGGTCTACTTCGGCATGATGGCGATCGGCGTGGCGGTCTCCTCCTTTATCAACTCAAAGCTCGTCTACCGCTACTCACTGCGCACGCTGGTGATGGCTGTGTTTGTCTTTCTCAGTGTCGTGACTTCATCTGAAGCGGCGCTGTTTGCCCTCTTTGATCTACATCCACCGCTTTGGGTGTTTATTGTGATGATGTCGATCACTACTTTCTGCTTTGGCCTGCTGTTTGGTAATCTTAACTCGCTGGCAATGGAGCCTTTTGGTCGGTTGGCCGGGCTGGCATCGGGCACCATTGGTGCGTTAAACATGATCATCGGTGTATTGGCTGGCAGCGTAATCGGCATGAGCTTTAACGGTACTCTGATACCGATGCTAGCGGGCTTCGCAGTCTGCTCCTTTGTATCATTGCTGCTGATCCGATTTGCCACGGCACACCCTATTACTGAGGACGTTCAGTCTGAAGTAAGCGCAGCAAATTGAATAAGTTAGTTCCCGGCTCCTCTGATCTTTGGTTCCTGCCCTTGGGTGGAACGGGTGAGATCGGTATGAATATGAATCTTTTCGGCCATGATGGTGAGTGGTTGATGGTGGACTGTGGGGTGACATTCGATGAACCGCTGACTCCAGATTCGCATCGAACCCATCCGGTGGTTGGTGCTGATCCTAAGTTTATTGTTGACCAGCGTGAGCGTCTCAAAGGAATTATAGTGACGCACGCGCATGAGGATCATCTCGGTGCACTGCCTTATCTCTGGCCTCGCCTGAAAGCACCAGTCTACGCCACCCCTTTTGCAGCGGAAGTGCTGAGGCGAAAACTGCGTCAGCATGGATTGGCGACGCGTGTCCCCATTCACGAAATTCCATCCGGTGGACGCTTTGAGGTTGGGAATTTCTCGCTCGAGTTTTTGCCGATTACGCACTCTATTCCCGAGCCCCAAGCGCTATTAATCTCAACGCCTGCCGGCAACCTGTTCCACACCGCCGATTGGAAGATTGATCACAACCCCGTGATTGGGGAGCCGTTTGATCGTGGACAGTTTGAGGCACTGGCAGAGCGAAACGTACGGGCGATGCTGTGTGATTCAACTAATGCCCTAAAAAGCGGCGCATCTCTGTCCGAGTCGATCTGCCACAACGGTTTGGTGCGCCAAATTGAGAACCACCCAGGGCGTATAGTCGTCAGTTGTTTCAGCTCTAACCTCGCACGTCTAGTCACTGTGGCTCGAGTCGCGCAGCAGACAGGACGCTACTTTGCGCTGCTGGGGCGGTCGCTGCAGAACATGTACAGCATTGCACGCATGACGGGTTATTGGCCGGCTGATCTAGAGGCAATTGACCCTGCTCATCTGGGATTTTTACCGCGCAACGAGGTGTTGGCGGTGGCAACTGGCAGTCAGGGTGAGCCGCGAGCGGTGTTAAACCGACTGGCGCAGGATCAGTTTGACCCGTTACAACTTGAAGCAGGCGATCGTGTTGTCATGAGCTCCTTCCTGATTCCAGGCAATGAACGTTTGGTAGAGCGGATGGTGGATGCGTTACGTGCGCGAAATATTGAAGTCATAGAATCAGCCCAGAGCAGCACTCCAATCCACGCCTCGGGTCACCCGTGTCAGGCTGAGTTGGCGGATATGTACGCCATGGTGCAGCCGGATATTGCCGTGCCTCTACATGGCGAACCTGAGCACATGCATGCCAATGCGCAGATTGCTAAACGCTACTCTGTGCCGATCCAGTTAACCGGACTTAATGGTGACCTATACGAGCTAGCACCGCGTGCGAGAGTTCATTTTGGCGCCGTGAAAGCCGGTCGTATCCCCCTCGCAGAGCGCTAGATATCAGCATTTGTGACATCTGTGTACTGATCTCAACTTTTCTTCAGATAGCTTTACCTTTTCAGTATTCAATCAGATTTGTTGGACTAGACTCAAAGAACTCGATGAAGTTTGGAGAGTCCTGTGCGTAAAGAGTTTGAGGCTGTTCGCGAGTTGCTGATGCGTGGCACTCGGCAGGTGAAGCTGAACGATGTGTGGTACGACATTCATCGTCGTCTGAAAGTGGGCGAAGTGACCAACCGCGGCACGCTGGCACTGAATGAGGATGAGAAGGGCCAGTTGCGCTTTTGGGTCAAAGACGAGACTGGCATAGATCCTTTGCAGCGCGAGCACCTACCCGGCGCGTCTAAAAACGGCACGACACAACCTCAGTTTCAAAAGCCTAGCCCACGAGCCGTGTTCGGTCGCATGTTGCGTCTTGCTCGTGCCGGTGGGGGTGAAATTCCATTGAAAACCGGTGCTGCTAGGGTTCCTTCGGGCGCTATGCTGAGTGTTGAACCTGAGTATATCGATCTTTCATCAGAGGTGGTTCTGGTGGTCGACAATGGCTCCCTAGTTCGGGACTGGAGCAATCTGCATTTGCCGAAAGAGCTGAGTTTGGCGGTCATTATCTTTCGTGGACAGGAGCGTGATGCGGTCACGCTTATGAGCGTGATTGATGAGCAGCGTCCCAAACTCAACGTTGGTTTCTATGATTTTACTCCCGAAGGAATGAAGATGGGTCTGCTGGCTGAGCACGATGCACTACTTATCCCGGCGCGCTGGATAGAGATGGGTCCGCAGGATGGATTCTTCCAAGCCAATAACCATACTGAGCTGTTTACTTCACAAGTTGAGGCATTGGTCTATCTGCAGGAGTTTGCACCTAAAGCGCTCCACCCTCTGTTGTCACACATGAAGAGTCACAAAATGGCGCTGGCTCAGGAGGATCTGGTTAAGCAGGAAGAGCGCCTGCTACTGATGCCGCTCAAAACAGTGATGTAGTGGCCTTTACACACTCCAATCAGCCTTTCTAGAATGCGGTCATGACAGACCGCATTGTTATTAGTCGATTACTCAGTCAATCCTTTAAAAGTCAGCTCGAGGCGTTGAGCTCGTGGAGACACCTTAGATGTGTTTGGTTGTTCTGAACTGGGAGCCCGGTGCTGATGTGCCGTTGGTCCTTGTGGCAAACCGCGATGAGTTTAGGGCGCGTCCGACCGAAATTATGCACTGGTGGAGCGATCAACCCGCGCCGATGCTAGCTGGGCGCGACCTACAAGCGGGTGGAACCTGGTTTGCAGTTGATCGTGCGGCGAACTTTGCGCTGATTACCAACATTCGTCCCGGTTATGTTGGCAGGGCCGCTGGGCTTAGTCGCGGCGCGCTGCCAACGCGGTTTATCCAGACGGGGGCCGACATAAGAGCGTTCCATCGAGCTTTATTGCCCGATATAGGTCTATATGGTGGGTTTAACCTGTTGCTCGGTAATCGCGAGCAACTATTCTGGTTCAGTAGCGATCACCCCGAGGGGCGTTGGCTCGAAGCGGGCGTTCATGCTTTGAGTAATGACGCCTTGGATACGCCTTGGCCTAAGGTGCAGTTAGCACGCCAGCAGATGTACGACTCTGTTCGGTTGCTGAAAGCAGGGGATATAAATACCGACGTTTTGAGCTCCACTGCGCGTTACCCCGAATCGGAGCTTCCTAGCACGGGTGTTCCAGTCGAGTGGGAATCCTTGTTGTCGGCTCAGACGATTGTTGGTGCGGAGTACGGAACCCGAGCGCGTACCTGGCTGCGGTTGTATCAAAACAACCGTATTAGTGTCACGGAAGCGCAGTACTCGCCTGAGGGTGAGCGCAATTCCGTACAGCAGTTTAACTGGGACGAGTCCTAAGCTGCGGCTAGAAAAGCCAAGCAATCCCGAGCCAGAAAAACATAAAGAAGACGAAGAAGGCGGGCAGTACAAACTGTAACTCGCCGATTAATCCGTCACCGGCTGCCAGGGTGAACAGCAGCATGACGACCAGTGTGACAAAGAAGCTGATAATCGCCGATGTGCTCAGACCGACTCCGTCACTAAACGCGGGTTCGATCGCCGCGAAGAGTTCTGGTGCCAGCAAAACAATGCCAGCAACCAGCGCTAGGATAATCATCACCAGAAGCACTGCAGTCGTGCGGGCGCTTCGTTTATCTGCTGAGTCACTCGTGTTGATATTGAGTTTCATTACAGACCGTCCTTGTTCCTTTTAATCACATCGCGAATTTCATTCGGGTCAGGTAGGCCTTTTACCAGCATCTCGGGCTGATCGCCCGCAGTGTAGATCTCGATACTGCCGACACCGAAAATTCGGTTCATAAAGGATTGATACACTTTAACGGTGCGAACTGAGTCACAGTCGATCTCAGAGCGCGACTTCGATAGTAGCCCCTCTTCGAGATAGATCTGGCCGTCCGCAACCGTTAGCGATGTCGCCTTACACATCAGGTACCAGTAGAGCAAAATCAGGATGCCGATCCCTGCCGGTATCAATAGCACAGAGATAATAAAACTGAATGGGCGATTGCGGAACATAACGGGATGCGCAGTGTAAGAGGGCATAGGGATGAT
>Ga0209137_1002824_pt1 | contig 14935 bp, 12 predicted proteins | sample SaaInl5LU_22_DNA_FD_184642 | JGI IMG/M metagenome (GOLD analysis project Ga0209137, IMG submission 184642) | Marine microbial communities from expanding oxygen minimum zones in the Saanich Inlet - ESP_105LU_22_DNA (SPAdes) (version 2) | ecosystem: Environmental > Aquatic > Marine > Intertidal... | reverse complement strand
AAGGTTTAAATAAAAGTCTTTCGTATATTAATAGTGAGATAAAACTCAAAACCAACAATTATGGCAGAACAAACAACCAACGCACAGGATCAAACTACTGTAGAACAAGTAGATATTGATCTAAGTGATATCTTTGATGCAGCTCCTGGAGGTGATTCAATGGTATCTAGAGAAGAAGATAAGAAGCCTAACATCTTTGCTAACTCAAATGATGTAGACTTATCCTTCTTAGATGAAGAAGATAGTTCTGAGGAATCAGAAGAAACAGAAGAACAAGAAGGTTCTGAAGATTCTAAAGAAACTAAAGAAGAAAATACTGAAGATTTGGATGATCTTCTTGAGCTTCCTGGTGATGAAGATGATGAGGAAGAAGAAGATAAACCAAAAAGAGGTAGAAAGAAAATAGAAGGTGTAACTGATGTATTCAGTAAGCTGATTGATGATGAGTTAATTATCCCATTTGATGATGATAAACCCATTGAAGAGTATTCAGCTAAAGACTTTCAAGAGCTTATTCAAGCTAATATTGAAGAGCGTGAAAGACAGATACGTGAGCAAACACCTAGAGAGTTCTTTGAAACATTACCAGAGGAGTTACAATATGCTGCAAAGTATGTAATGGATGGTGGACAGGATCTGAAAGGATTGTTTAATGCATTAGCTTCTACAGAAGAAGTTAGATCATTAGACCCTGAATCAGAAAGAGGGCAAGAAGAGATTGCTAGACAATACATGCTTGCATCAGGATTAGCATCTGCTGAAGAAGTAGATGATGAGATTGAGAACCTTAAAGATCTTGGTAAACTAGAGCAGTATGCTTTGAGAAGTAAACCTAAACTTGACAAGATGCAAGAGCAGGTTGTACAGCAAAGAATAGCTCAGCAGGAAGAAATGAAAGCTCGTCAAGAAGCTGCTGCTGAAGCTTACATGCAGAATGTATATGATGCTCTAAAACCTGGTGAAATTGCTGGTGTAAAACTAGATAGAAAGACACAATCAGACTTGTATGAAGGGTTAGTACAACCTAACTATGATTCTTATGTGTCAGGTAAGAAAGTAAATAAACTTGCTCACCTTCTAGAGAAGTACCAGTTTGTAGAACCTAATTACGGTTTGATCTCAGAAGCATTGTGGTTGCTCTCAGATCCTGATAGTTACAAGAGTAAGATTCAGGAAGTAGGTAAAAACAAAGCAGTTGAGAAAACTGTAAGACAATTAAAGACTGAACAGAATAGTAGAGTAGGCTCTGCTAGTTCACAAGAAGAAGAAAGTCCACGTCAGAGAAGGGGTATCCCAAGACCTAGCAAGAATTTCTTCAAAAGATAAATAATTTTATAACTGTTTAATTAACCATAATAAATAATCAAAAATGGCAACACCAGTTCTTAACAACGGTATCTTTCTAAGAGATACTAATTACAAGGCGTCTAGTCATGTTGATTCTTACCACTTGGTAAACATGCTTAAATCTGCAGAACCTACTGATATGGGTCCTGTTGATATGTGGGCAATGGCACAAAAAGTAGAGATGCCATTGTACCAGATGGCATCTTTTGGTGGCAAGAATACAATCATGGTAGACAACGCAAAAGGTGAGTATAAGTGGCAAGTCCCTGTTACTCAAGATCTACCTTACATCGTAGAAGACATTGAGTCTGCTAACGCTAAAAAAGGTGTAGATGGACAAACATTCAAAATCAAGCTTAATAAGCGTGCTTTTGGTCATGGTGACATCGTAACTTATGACAAGTACAATGGTGCTGAATTGTATGTAACTGCAGAAGATATCCTTCCTTCAGGAGATGGATTTATCTACACTGTACAGTTAGTAAACAATGATAGCGTTAAATTCTTGGACAACAAGTACTTGTCTTCAGGTACTAAGATTTTCCGTAAAGGTTCTGCAAGAGGTGAATATGGTGAGAGATTCTCTGACCTAGGAGACTTTGGATCAGGATTCCGTGAGTTCTACAACTACGTAGGTGGTGCTGAAGCTCACGTACATTACAGTGTATCTAGCCGTGCTGATGCAATGATCAAAGGTGGTTTGAACCAAGATGGTTCTGTACCAGTTGTTGAGATCTGGAGAAACTTTGACAAGAATATTGATCCTGCAATTACTTCATTGGAGTCTATGGCTTCACGTATGGGTAAGGATTATGTTAAGAAAGCAATGTCTAATGGTTCATTGAACAGAACGTTCATGACTGCAATGGAAGCTGCTCACTTGACTAAGATTGCAACGGATATGGAAACTTACCTCATGTGGGGTAATGGTGGACGTGTACGTCAAGACGGACCAGATGATGTACGTCTATCTGTAGGTTTGTGGAAGCAGCTTGATAACTCTTTCAAGAGAGTATACAACAAATCTGGTTTCTCACTAGATATGTTCAAGTCTGAATTGTACAACTTCTACCAAGGACGTGTAGAGCTACAAGGACCAGACCCAAAACGTCAGATCATTGTACAAACTGGTTTGGGTGGTATGAAGCTTGTTAATGAAGCTATCAAGAGAGAAGTAAACAGCTCTGGTTTGGTACTTAACGCTTCTGATATTGGTGCTGTTAAAGGTAGTGGTATGGATCTAGACTTTGGTTTTGCATACACTTCTTACGTTATTCCATTCTTGGCTAACGTTAAGTTTGTATTGAACCCAGCGTTTGATAACTTGCACACTAACGATATTGAGAACCCACTTATTGATGGTCACCCACTTAGCTCTTACAGCTTTGTAGTGTTTGATATCACTGAGACAGGTAATGACAACATTCACTTGTTGAAACTATCTTGGGATAACCAATTGAAGTGGTTCTACCAAAATGGTACTATGGATTACATGGGACGTACACAAGGATTCCAGTCTTCTGGTAACTTTAACGGATACCGTGTATTCATGACACAAACAATGCCTGCTATCTGGGTTAAGGATGCAACTAAGGTATTGAAGATTGTAATGAGAAACCCTGTAACAGGAGGATCATTCTAAGATGATTAAACAGGAGAAGGGGGAAGAGTAAAATCTTCCCCTAACTTCTTTAACTTATCGTGCATCTCTGATGCTTTACCTGTTGTATGCACACAGTTCATGAATCGTAAGTCATGGCTAAAGGTTTGCAGCCTTTAACAGGTCCTAATAGTAGTGATAACACTAAAACCAACTATTAATTAACCAACAACAAATCACTATGAGTGTAACAATTGTAGAAAAGTACCAAGTAGGTAAGAGCAACAAGGTTTCTATTAGACCGTTCTTTGACGAATCAATGAGTAACATGGGTCTTGAGAGATATGGACAATCTCTTATGGATGGTGTTTATCATGAAGAGCAGTTAGCTTGTCTAGAAATCAATGGTGTAAAAAGATACGTAACAGGTCTTAATGAATTTGCACCAGAAGTAAAGATGCTACCACCTGATGAGAGAGAAGCTAAAGCTCTTGAGATTAGAAAAGCAGTATCTGAACTAGAAAAAGAATTAGCCTCAAACTTTGTTAAAGTAGAGGATGAAGATTTCTGGAACAAGGTTACTCTTTTGAAACCAGACAATGATGACTTCTGGGGAAGAATCACATTAAGATGTGGTAATGATCCAGTGTTTTTAGATCCTGTTAAAGATCCTTATGATCTTATTAAGCTGTATGCTATTGAAGCAGGTGGTTTTTCTATTGTAGCTAAAAACTTGGATGATGCTAAGAACAGACCTACACCTCCTAAGTTTTTCCTAGATAAAGTAGAGAAGACTGCTTCTACTAATACAGAAGTTAAGAAGCTTCGTAATAGAGCACTTGCTGAATTACAGAAAGTATTTGACAAGTCTCCTAAGAAGATGTTCTTAATTGCTAAAGTGGTAGATGCAAATTCTGCACAATACAAAAAGTCTACACCTAATGATGTTATCTATGACAACATGGATGCATTTATTAATGGACTTTCTGTAGAGAAAAATAAGCGTAAGACTGCTGAGCAGTTCTTAGAAGCAGCTAGATTAAATACTGAAGATCTGCGTATTAAGGCTATCATTAAAGATGCTAACTACTACAGATTTATCAGTACTAAACCAGATGGTTTAATTTACCATATGGCTAGTGGAACTTCATTAGGTAAAACACCTAATCAAGTTTTAGAACATTTGAAAAACCCTCTTAACCAAGATCTTATGGTTACTATCATGGATCAGGTTGAAGATATGTGGAATCAATAAATAATAACAACCGATGGCTGATGATTTTAAAGATATGGAAGGAGACTTTCAAGATTGGGTAGAGAATTTAGAAAAGGCAGAACAGCCTACTTGTAACTTTGAAAACCCAGAGGATTGTGAAGCTTGTGGAAGTTAAACCAACCTTGTTGAGGCAATTTAATAATACACGCACAGCGTAAAACAATAAGGTGATGAATAACGCAGCACTACAACTAAAAATCAAACAGAGGCTAAACAAGTTGGCTAGCAATGATTATGATAACATTGAGTGCTGGCAGATAGTTGAAGCTTTTAACAAAGCACAAGTTGAGTGGGTAAGGCGTCAGCTACATGGTAATAATATCTTTAAAGAAGGTGATGAGTCTTCTAAAAGACGTGTAGATGATTTACAACTCCTACTAACTCAGCAACTTCTTTTTGGTACTGATCAACCAGAATACTTTAGAAGTGACGAACTTCCTGAAGACTATTTGCAATTTAAGAGAGTAGATGCTTATGCTAAAGATGACTGTTGTCCTATAAGAGGGATGACAGTCTATTTAGCTGAAGAAGCAAATGCTGATCAACTCTTACGTGATATTTACAGACAGCCTTCATTTGAATGGTCTGAGACATTCTGTACTTTGATGAGTAATAGAGTAAAGATTTATACAGGTGGTAAGTTTGATATTACTAGAGCTAGTATTACTTACTACAGACAACCAGTCAAGATTGAAATCTTGGGTTGTATAGATCCTTATACGCAGCAAGAATCTACTATAGATATCCCTTGTGAATTTAAGGATGACATTGTAGAGATCTTAATTGATGAAGCTGTATCTGTTCTTGCAGGTGATATTGAGAATATAACTCAGTACCAGAGAGGAACACAATCAGCAGAAAGAAGTAACTAATGAAAATAGTAGACAGTAGTAAAGCTCCTAGTAAAGCTGAAGAGATTGCCTTGATGGGAGACGTTGTAGTAGGCTTAATGGTTAGTAACCTACAAGCACATGCTTTACATCTTTCTGTTACAGGAGAAGGCTCCTATGCACGTCACAAAGCTCTTAATGAGTATTATGATGCTGTACCAGATGTTACGGACAAAATTGCTGAAGATGCACAAGGGCATTATGAGCAGTTGTTGGATTTAAAAAATCCTAGTCCAGTAGAAATTCCAGAAAGTGTAGAAGCTTTTGTAAATGACTTAAATAATTTGTATATTATTATTAGTAAGGCACATAGCATGACAATGTGTACAGCAATACAAACTGTACTAGACGATGCTAAGTCTCTTATTAATAGTACTAAGTACAAACTTTTATTTTTAAAATAATTTTTTTCTTTTCTAATAATTAAATTTTTGAAATCATGGCTTATTTTCCCCATGCGTACAAAAAAGTATTTATCGCTAGATCTGTTGATGTAGCTGGTGGTACTGGTTCAGATGCTCTTACTGCAGGTGAGGTTGCATTGTTGGACAAATCATTCCAATCTGTAGCAGCAGGTGCTGTTGCAGCTAACGGTCTTTACACTTTGGCTCAAGGTAGCCTTCACAGTGTAGACAAGCTTGGCCCATTTCACGGTGGTTACCAGGAGTCTGTAAAATCTAAAGGTATCAACCCAAAATTTGTTTCTAAAATTTGGACTGTTGAGCCTAAGAGTGCTACAGCTTCTAAAGCAACTATTGAAGTTGCTGATGCTGAAACTTTCACTAAAGGTGAAACTGTATTCCTACGTGTAGATGTTAAAGGTTCTCCTGCTCTACGTTTCTTAGGACGTAACTCTTACTTTGTTGCTGATTACACTGTTCAGTGTGCTGACGGTGCTACTGTTGAGCCAGCTAAAGTACTTCTTGAAATGGCTGCACAAATTGAAGGTGAGCCTTTAGTAGGTCCTTTTGTTTCTGCTGCTGTTGAAGTATTTGATGGTGCTAACTGGAACGTTGTAACTGCTCCTGCAGGTACTGCTACAGGTGCTCACGATGCTGCACGTTTGGTACTTACTGGTGCTTATGTTGATACTAAATTTGGTGACTGTTCATTCAGCCCAATGGATCACTTTGAAAAAGAGCCAGTACAAATCTTGGTATCTGAATTAAATGAAAGTGGTGACATTTGTGTTGCTAACTTCCAAGATGCTGTTATTGTTGCTGGTATGCAAGGTGAAGGATTTGGTGAGTCAGTTATTCGTGAGTTTATTCTTTCTAATAGATATGCTCAAGATGACTTCCAAACTGATCCACGTATGCGTGAGATCTTGGATGATATTGCATTAACTGGTGTAAGCCGTACTGCTAGCTACAAAACTTACAACATTTTGCATAGCATTCCGCGTTCTTACAACCCAAGTGGTATGCACAATTCTGATCAGTACTTATTGACTATTGCAGTTGAAGCTGGTGCTGGTGCAATTGGAGATATGGACACATTGGTTGCCGCTCTTGCAAGTGCAGCTGATGTAACTGTTGAAGTTCTATAATAAGAATTCCTTATTAAATTTAAAGGGGGAGTTAGAGTATTGCACTCTACTCCCCTTTTTCTTTGATATAACTTTATTTTTTAGTAAATTATTAATGAGCCCAGTTGCTTAGTTAATACGAATATTATGGCCACAAAACATGAATTAAGTTTAGAGGTGTTAGAAACTACTAATCCTAAACTTTTTAGGGTAGTAGATACCAGTGCTTACAGCAAGGACTTAAGTATTGAGTGCCCTACTTTACAAATACTTTCACCAGGATTTAACAGTACTCAAGATATTGATGCTGTAGCAGGATTTAATTATGTCCTGAATGCTTGTACATTAGGTGTACAGATGTCAGGTTGTGATACAACAAGTGCTGATCTAGGTGATGGTATATATGTTATTCGTTACAGTGTATCTCCAAATGAATATGTTTACGTAGAATACAATCATTTGAGAATGACACAAGCATTAAATCTTTACTATGAAAAACTAGGAGAGGTTGATTTAGGTGCTTATGATCCTACAGATACTCAGCTAGAGTTATTAGGTGAAATGAGACTTATCAAATCTATGTTTGATGCAGCTAAAGCTAAAGTAGAATACTGTCATGAGCCTAAAGAAGGTTATGATTTATTTATATATGCTCTAAAGAGATTAGAGAAAGTTTGTGTTTAATCTAAAAGCTGAAACCAAAATGGCTATTTGTCCTAACTGTAAATCAAAACTAAGTTGTGGTTGTCAAAAAAGAACTGCATCAAATGGTAAACAAGTTTGTGCTAATTGTATGAATGCTTACCAAAAGAGTTTAAACAAGAAATAAGATGGCTGAAAGAAGCAAGGTTGAGAGTTATACTAAGAGTACACAGAAGTTATATTCTAAGTATTCTGATTCTATATACAATATTTTTTTAGAAGAAAGGTATGGTATAGCACCTTGCTGTGAAACAAAGCCTGCAGAAATATTAGAAGCTGAATTGATGCTATGTGAATGGAAACAGACTAAAGGTTCTGATGAGCTTTCTGATGCACAGATTAGATACTTTGCTAATCTACCTGTATATGTAGATGGTCAGACTAAAACTTCTTCTAATAACTCTCACTACCGTTATGCTGCTTCTAGCTCTTCTAAGGCTGCTAGAGTTGTTTATAACACAGGTATTAATGGTAATGAAAACATTGTGGAAATAAACGCAGGTGGTGCAGTTACTAGGATTAATTTAAATCCAATTATCAACATTGATAATACTAATGTAGACAAATTTGTATTTAAGCAAGAAGAAGCTTCCGCTATTTGGTTAATAGAACATAATCTGGAATTTGTACCAGGTAATGAATTAATTACTGATCTAGACGGAAATGAAATTGATGGGGTTACAAGAGTGGTTAACATAAATACTATTCAGTTAGAATTTAGTGAGCCTGTTACAGGATATGTATACTTAAGCTAAGATGGCACAGAATAAAAAGATATTTTATAGTAATATAAGTCTTGCAAAGAATGAGTTACTAGACGCAAGAATACAGAATAAAAGTACCTCTGCTAGACAAGCTATGTCTTTAGGTGCTACTCATTCTGGTCTTGCTGTATGGGATCTTGACTTAGCTGCATTATTTATATGGCAGTATGATCATTGGGTGAGAACAGAAGCAGATCCTGCAGATGTTGCACGTTGGAATGAAGCTTATGATGACTCTGTTGTAGATATTACAATAGATCATGGTGTTAATTCTACGTTTACTATTCATAGAAGAAACTCAGAAAATCTTTCAGTAGATTATAGAAGTAGTTATGAGCATAACCAATCTTCTCCTTCTGATACCTGGGTTATTAATCACAACCTTAATAAAAGACCTTCTGTTACAGTTATTGACTCAGCTGGAACAGAAGTAGAGGGTGCTGTTACGGTAAACTCAACGAGTCAAATTACAATAGAATTTTGCGCAGCTTTCTCCGGAAAAGCAATTTTAAATTAATAATAACAAAGTAAAAATTTAGTCATGGCTAAGAAATTTTTAACTGCAATAGATCTTGGGAAATGTGAGTTACTCAATGCATCTATTCACAACTTGGCAACAGCACCTTCAGCTCCTGGAGATGGTCAAGTTTATTTTAACACTGGTGATGGTCAGATGTACTACTACAATGGTAGCAGCTGGCAATCTATGTCTGGTGACATTACAAGCGTATCTGTTACAGGTACTGCTGGTAAAGGTATCTCTATTGTAGAGAATACTACTTCTGATGGTGAGTACACTGCAACTGTAGAACTTAACAAGTTTGGTATTGAGGATTTAGCTGATGCTGGTCCAGGTGCTGATAGAATCTTGTTTTGGGATGAGTCCGCTACTTCTGCTCAGTGGTTATCACTAGGCACTGGTATTGCGTTCTCAGGTACTGAGTTGCAACTTACTGGTATTGTTAACTCTTCACTTGTAAATGACAGTGTAACTGTTGTTGCTGGAGACGGTCTTACAGGTGGTGGTGAAGTAGAACTTGGTGGTTCTATTACTATTGATGTTGCTACTACAACAGGTATTGACACTAACGGTGATGCAATTCGTCTTAAAGGTGCTGATGCACTTACTGATAACTTCTTACCTAAGTGGGATAACAGTGCAGGTGAGTTAGTAGATTCTATTGTATACGGTGACGGTACTAATATTGGTATTAACACTACAAGCCCTGAAGCTGATCTTCACGTTGTTGGTAAAGGAAATACAGTAGGTACTGTATTGATTGAAACTGATTCAGCTGGTGAAGCTCAAGAAGACTTTGCTTCTTTACACTTCCGTGTAGCAGATAATGAAGGTGCTTGGAAGAAGTTTGCAATGATTGCAGAAAACACTGGTCATCCAGATGGTATGGGTGCATTGCACTTGGCATTGAACAGTGTTGAAGGTGTAGGTGATAGTGCTACTATTGCTGATGCTAAGTTGACAATTATGTCTGACGGTAGTGTTGGTATTGGTGTTGTTCCTGCTGATGATACTTATTTATTACGTGTTGCAGGTGATACTTACGTAGGGGGTAACCTTACTGTAGACGGTACTGTAACATACATCAACTCTAACACAGTTGAGATTGGTGATAACATTCTTCTTCTTAATAGAGATGAAGCTGGTGCTCCTTCACAAGATGCAGGTCTTGAAATTGAAAGAGGTACTTCTGACAATGTATCATTCTTGTGGAATGAAGGTGCTGGTTACTGGTCTACTGTAGATCAAGCTTTCCATATTGGTTCTATTGCTAGTGAAGACAGCATGACAGGACGTAACGTCTTGATTGAGCAAGGTGGTGTTGTTAAAAGCATTTCTGCCGGTAATTTACTTGGTGAAGGTATTACACTTACTGAAGGTAATGGTATTGACATTACTGTAGGCGGTAGTGGTGCATTTACTATTGACGCTGAGGTTGCAACAGATGCTAACCAAGGGGTTGTAGAATTAGCTACAACAGCTGAGACTAATGCAATGACAGATACTGCAAGAGCAGTAACTCCTGCAAGTCTTGCTAAGTTAAGATTTACTGAGCCATTGGTTAATGGTGAAGCGGCAACTACTATTATTGTTAACCACGCATTAAACTCTTTATTCTGTATTGTACAAGTTATGGAACTTGCAACAGGTGCTACAGTTGAATGTGATGTACGTAGAGTAGACCCAGATCATGTAGAACTTGATTTCTGTGTTGCTCCAGAAGATGGTGCATTGCAAGTAATGGTTATGAAGGTAGCTTAAGCTATATTTAATCATTAATTTTATTACCCTAAAGTTGTAAGAATGAAAAAGTTTTTAAGTGATGTTCTTATAGATTGTAACTTAACAGTCAGCGGCTCCTCTAGTTTAGGAGCTGCTACTGGGGTTACAGTAGATGCATCAGATAATTCAAATAAGATTGCAACTACAGCATGGGTAAAAGGCTTAGGATTTTCCACAGCTAATACAACGTATTTATTAGATGTTCCTGCTAATACAACCAATTTTAGGTTAATAGGTAGTGACTCTTCTACTGATACAATTACACTTTCTGCAGCAGGGGCTTCTAGTATAACTAGAGTCTCTGCCTCAGAATTAAGAATTACTTCTTCAGATAGTATTGACTATGTAAACAGTGTAAGTTTAGTAGGTACTGATTTAACTTTTGCAAGTGTTGGTAATGGTTTTGCCGGTTCTATAGATTTATCTGGAATAACTGGTTCTTTTAATGCAGAAGAAGTACAGACTGTATATGAAAACATTAAGAATGTTTCAGGTGGTCCTATTCAAAAAGGTACACCACTTGCTGTAGTACACGGACAAACTTCTGGTAATGTATCAGATGTAGTACCTGCAGCTGCAGATGATCCTGAAAGAATGCCTGCAGTCTTTATTGCTAATGAAGATTTAGCAGATCAGGCAGAAGGTTTAGGTGTAGTGTACGGAAACATTACTGGAATAGATACGTCTGCTTTTGATTCAGGTACTACTGTTTATGTAGCAGCTGGAGGTGGGTGGACAGATACAAAACCTACAGGCACTAATCTTATTCAAAACTTAGGTATTATTACTAAGTCACATGCTAGTAATGGTGGTGGTGTAGTAATGGGTGCTGGTAGATCTAATGATGTACCTAACATTGCTAATGGTTACGCTTGGGTAGGTAATGGTAGTGGGGTAGCAACTCCTACATTACTTGGTACAGCAGCTTATGAGTCTGCAAGTACTTTTGCTTTAGCTAATCATAATCATGATGGTCGCTACTATACTCAAACACAGTTAGATACTGAATTTAATAAGTATCTAAGAAGTGACATTCCTGATAGCTTTAACAAGCTGACTAACAGCTCATTAAACATTACTCCTGAGTGGGGTGGTGGCGCTATCAATTTAAAACCTTCTGTTGCAGGAGGTAGTACTGGTATTGTATTTACCAGTGCGCAAAACATAAATACTGACAACGGTAAAGACCACGGTTATTTATGGTGGTATGACAATAACAACAACTACTCTATAAACCCTGGATCACAAGAAAATGGTGCAGTAGTTTTAGGGGTAATGAATGATTCTGTAGAAAACGGCATGGGTGACTCTGCTGTTGTAGAATCTTCAGGAAACATATTTTTAAATCCTGGTATAGATCCAACAGAAGGATCTCAAGGTGGTAACTCAGGTCCTAACTTTACAAGAGGTAAAGTATATGTAGGTAGAGCTGCAGAGTTTTATGAGGTATACCATGAGGGTAACCTTAGCTTAGGAGATTACGCAGCTGCTAATCACGTTCACGATTATGATAACTATGTATCTTGGAATTTAAAAACTAATGGTACACAACGTACTACGGTACAATCTGGTGGTAATTTAGATATTGTTGCTGGATCTAATGTATCTGTAGCTTATGGTGCAGGTGGTGTTGTAACTATCTCATCTACAGACACTAACACAGATACAAATAACTACGTTACTGGTTTATCATTTAATACTAGTAATGGAATACTTACTGCAACACGTCAAGGTCTTGCAGATTTAACCGTAGATCTAGACGGTAGATACTTAACAAGTTTTACAGAAACACGAACAGAGTTATCTCTTGCTAGTAATATTTTATCATACCGTGATGAAACAGGTGCTGTAACAGAATTAGATCTTTCATTATACCTAGATGATACTAATCTAGCTAGACTTACTAGTGGTACATTAGATTCAAACACAGGTATTGCTACATTTAGTAGAGATGATGACAGCACGTTTACAGTTGATTTCAGCGCTTTATTTGATGACGTTGATAACTATGTAGACAGTGTAGCATTTAGCACAACTAACGGTGTCTTAACTATTGGTAGAACAGGCTCTCTTGCAAATCTTACAGTAGATCTTGATGGACGTTATGATTTAGAAGGTACAGCAGCAGCAGAAGCTGGAGCTGTAAATACTAGAATAGATGAAGAAATTTTACCAGCTATTGGTGAAAAGCTAGATAGTAGTGTAAACCCCATTAAGTCTGCCACAGTATCTAACGATACAATTACTTTTACCAAAGCTGATAATACTACATTTGCAATTACTACAAGTGATGCAAATACTAATTACTATCTAGATGACATTACTAAGTCAGGTAACACTTTGACTTATGTAATGAATGGTAAAACAGATGTTGCTTACACATTTGGTAGTAATGCATTTACATCATATAGCAATCACGTAGGTCTTTATGATGCTGTAGGAACCGCAGCTTCTGAAGCTGGTGCAGTTAATACAAGGATTGATGAGGAAGTTTTACCATTAATTCAAACACCTGCTATATTATCTAATGGTTCAACACCAAGTTTAAATACAGGCATTAGTGCTGCTGAAATACGCACACTTATTGGTGCTGGTACTTCTTCTACAGATACTAACTTCTATTTAAGTGGAGCATCATTCAATACAGGAAATGGAGTTTTAACTCTAACAGTGTCTGGTGCTACTGATCAAACGGTAGACTTAGATGGTAGATACCTTACTAGTTTTACAGAAAGTGACCCTGTATTTACTGCATCTCCTGCTGGAGGAATTACTTCTGAAAACATTGGTCTTTGGGATGAGGCTCACGGATGGGGAGATCATGCAGGCTTGTATGCAAATGCTTCTCACACACATAGTGCCACAGATATAACAAGTGGAACATTGGATGGTGCAAGGCTACCTTGGGCAGCAAATGATGGCTTTAGTGGAACTTACCCATTAGTTTGGAAAGGAGACGATAGACCATACACCGCTTCTTGGTTGAGTATAAGAGGTTCTGATGATACTCTTCTTACAAGAAATATTTCTGTAAGTGGAAATGTTACTATATCAAGTTCTATTGTTCTTGCAAATGGTGTTTTAATAAATAACGGTGCTGGTGATGGTGTTCCTCAAGGTACTGTAATTGAAACATTTAGTGCAAGCACTTATATTGGTGCATTCTTAGATTTTACAATCTATGATGATAGTAAACAAAATATGAGATCAGGAACATTACAGTTAGTATTTAATGCTGATCAAGTAATGTTTAATGAAGTTAACACAATGGATATTGGTGATACTACTCCATGTACATTAGATGCTGTAAATAATGGGGGAACTATTGATGTAAGATTTACAACACCAGATCCAACATTCCATATTAAATATCACGTAAGAACACTATAACATAATGCTAACCATCTCTCTTTGGATAGGGAAAAAGAGTAAACAATGGCAAACGAATTTAAAATTAAACACGGGTTTATCTCTACAGGAGATGGATCTGTTGAAGGTAGCTTAACAATTACAGGAGCAGCTTATGCTGACAATGGTAGTAGAATTGCTAGTAGACCATGGGTCACACAATTATTATCAGATAATAGTTATGCTACATCTAGTGACATTACTACTGCAATAAGCAATTTAGTTGACTCTGCTCCTGGTACATTGAATACTCTTAATGAGTTAGCAGCTGCACTTGGTGATGACCCAAACTTTTCTACAACTTTAACTAACTCTATTGCTACTAAGCTTCCTTTAGCTGGTGGTACAATGTCTGGCAACATTAGATGGACATCTACTGAACAGGGTTTAGAGTGGGTGATGAACACAGACGGTGCTGGTATTAAATTTTATAATACTGGTGATGGTGATACAAACTCTAGACTAGAATACTACACTACAGATAACGGTGACGAATACCATAGATTTATGGTAGCTACTAATGAAGAAATGACTATTAAGTCAGACGGAGTTAGAGTTACTAATAATATCTATATGGCTAGTAACCTTGTAGCTACTCAGTCTTGGGTTTCTACAAGAGGATATGGTGCTGCTTCAGATATTGATGCAGTTAACACACGTATTGATGAAGAAATTCTCCCTGCAATTCCTACAGTTCCTACAAATGTCAGCGTATTTACTAATGACTCAGGTTACATTACTGATGGTAACACTGGATGGAATAATTCCTATGGTTTTATTACTGCATCTGATTCTATTACAGGCAACGCAGCTAGTGCAACTAGTGTTGTTACATTACAAGATACAGCACCTGCTGGTGTAAATGGTAAGCTCTGGTGGGAGACAGATACAGGTAAGCTTAAGGTTTACTATGGAGATTCTTCTGCGTGGATAGATGCTTTACCACTTCCAGATACTAGTCTTTTTTATACAAAATCTGGAGGAGCAATAGATGGTGATGTATACATAAGTCAAATTTTAACAGTTGAAGGTAATATTAGAACAAGCTCTAGCTTTGTTGGACCTCTTGAAGGTAATGCTTCTACAGCCACACAACTAGCTACAGCAAGAAATATTGC
>Ga0209137_1002815_pt1 | contig 14957 bp, 13 predicted proteins | sample SaaInl5LU_22_DNA_FD_184642 | JGI IMG/M metagenome (GOLD analysis project Ga0209137, IMG submission 184642) | Marine microbial communities from expanding oxygen minimum zones in the Saanich Inlet - ESP_105LU_22_DNA (SPAdes) (version 2) | ecosystem: Environmental > Aquatic > Marine > Intertidal... | reverse complement strand
CCCATAGGTAATCTTGCGGACCTTTCGCCTCGCGCTCAGCAAATTCTAGCAGAGGTTGATCTGATTGCAGCTGAGGATACGCGCCATACGGGTCGGCTCTTGCAGCACTTTAACATTAAAGCCAATCTGATTTCAGTCCATGATCATAACGAACGTCAGCGTGCCAATATGATTATCGACCGTCTACAGCAGGGGCAGCAGATTGCACTGGTCTCCGATGCAGGTACGCCGTTGATCTCTGACCCGGGCTTTGTGCTGGTGCGGGCCGTACGCGAGGCGGGCTTTGAGGTCTCTCCAGTGCCCGGTTGCTGTGCCTTTGTTGCAGCCCTAAGTGCCTCCGGTATGCCCTCAGATCGTTTTAGTTTCGAAGGCTTTCTGCCAGCCAAATCGGGTGCTCGTCAACAGGCGCTCTCTGAGCTAGCCGATGCAACACAGACGTTGATCTTTTATGAGTCCACCCACCGTATTGTCGATTCGCTCAGAGATATGCAAACCACTCTTGGGGCGGATCGCTTTGTGCTGGTGGCTCGTGAGCTGACTAAAACCTTTGAGACAATCAAAGGGGCGCCGCTCAATCAGTTGCTTGAGTGGATTCAGGCGGATCCAAATCAGCAGCGCGGGGAGTTCGTTGTTATTGTGCAAGGCGCTCCAGCGCGAGCGGATACCGGTATCAGTATCGAGGCGCAAAGGATTCTTGGTCTGCTAGCAGCGGAGCTACCCCCGAAAAAAGCGGCGGCGCTCACTGCAGAGATTAGCGGAGCTAACAAAAAAGCGCTGTATCAATTGCTGCTCGATAAAAAAGGCTAAACCCTGGAGGGAGCTGTGATAGAATCGGCACCGAGTCTGCCAGGCAGTCGCCGCTTCAGCTTGCTGGAGGGGAGGAAAGTCCGGGCTCCATAGGGCAAAGTGCCAGATAACGTCTGGGCGGCGTGAGCCGACGGAAAGTGCAACAGAAAGTATACCGCCTAAGTGGCGCCCTCTTCGGAGGCGTGACCGGTAAGGTTGAAATGGTGCGGTAAGAGCGCACCGCGTAGGTGGCAACACTCTACGGCGATGGAAAACCCCACTCGGAGCAAGACCAAATAGGGACCCACTAAGGCATGGCCCATGCCGGGTCCGGGTAGGTCGCTTGAGGCTAGTAGTGATGCTAGCCCTAGAGGAATGGCTGTCCACGACAGAACCCGGCTTATCGGCAGGCTCACTTTTTTCTCTCTTATTCCTTCTGTAAAAGCACCGGGTCGTGAATCACATGTAGCGCGCGGGTTAAAACTTGGCCCCGAATTTGCGTTATTCTGTGTAAATCGCTCCAAACATCTGAATTTCTTAACTACACTTTGAAAATCGAAAAGAAGTTGATCTCGGAAAATTTTACGGAGAGCTATAGCATGACCAGTAAAGGCATGGAGAGACGGCAAGGCGGTGATCGCCGTGATGGGTACGAAAGGCGTACACGTGTAAATCAGTTTGAGCGCAGGGTGCGGCCGCAAGGTCGACGTCAAACTGATGAGGCGCACGCCTCCTGATAGCGCTGTCTGCCACTCATCGGTGGTTATAGTTTCCACGTCTAGGAAATGGTTCCAATGAAAGTTCTTGTGTATAGCACGCGCAAAGATGAGCGTGCCTTCCTGGCTGATGCCTTCTCTGGCTCGGGTTTGTCACCTCAATTTGAAGAGATCCATCTCAACGCGCGTACGGCTGCACTTGCTGAGGGCTATGAGGCGGTGTCTATCTTTGTAAATGATCAGGTGGATGCTGGTGTTATTGAAGTGCTAGCTGCACTAGGCGTGCGCGTCATCGCCTTGCGCTGTGCCGGTTATAATAACGTTGATCTAGAAGCGGCTACGCAGTTCTCTCTGCAGGTTGTTCGGGTGCCAGCCTACTCGCCTTACGCGGTCGCAGAGCACGCTGTAGCGCTGCTATTAGGGCTGAATCGACACATTCACAAAGCGTACAACCGCGTACGCGAGGGTAACTTCTCTCTGGATGGGTTGGTGGGTTTTGACCTACATGGTAAGTCTGTCGGAGTCATTGGTACCGGTACCATAGGCCAGGTGTTCTGCTCAATTATGCGAGGCTTTGGCTCGCAGGTATTAGCCTTTGATCCTTACCCCAATCAGAGCCTCATAGATGATGGTGTGAGTTATGTTGGGCTCGAGGATATTTACCAGTGGTCGGATGTTATAAGTCTGCACTGCCCATTAACGCCGCAGACCCACCACCTTGTCGATGACGGTGCGATCGGCAGAATGAAACCGGGAGTCTTGCTGATAAACACGAGTCGTGGTGGTTTGGTGGATACCCAGTCAGTTATTCAAGGATTAAAATCCGGCCACTTGGGCGGGCTGGCACTGGATGTCTATGAGGAGGAGGCGGATCTCTTCTTCGAGGATCTCTCAGATCAGGTTATTGCGGATGACGACCTGATGCGCTTAACCACCTTCCCCAATGTGATTATTACTGGGCACCAGGCATTCCTTACTCGCGAAGCGCTGCAGAATATTGCTCAGACCACTGTCTCAAATTTAACGCTACTGGCACAATCGCAGCCCTGTATTAACCAGCTCTAGAGAGTTTCAATGGAATATCTGATTACCGATACCCGCACGGGCGTCGCTGAACGAGACTTTAGGCTCGATAACAGCGCGCTGCCGGCTGATTTTCCAGTTGCCTTTGATTGCCGTCATCAGACTCTGCGTGGTGGTAAGCAGGAGGGCTCAGAGGTGATCACGCTCAATGTTGGGGGGCTCTCGGTCGCAGTCTCGCCCAGCCGTGGCATGGGTGTGCTCTATGCGCAGCAGGGCGATCTGCGATTGGGCTGGGATTCGCCGGTGAAAGAGGTGGTGAATCCGAGCTTTATTGAGCTCTCGAAACATAGTGGCTTGGGCTGGCTTGAGGGTTTTAATGAGCTCGTTGCGCGCTGCGGATACCAGTGGTCCGGACATCCGGGTATGGATGGTGATGAGATGCTAACCCTGCATGGTCAGATACAGAACATCCCTGCTTCAGTGGTTCGTTTGACGGTAGAGGATAGGCCGCCTTACCGTGTTCGTCTCTCGGGTCGTGTTGATGAGCGCTGTTTTAAGAAAGTGGAATTCGAGGTCTGGACGCACCTAGTAATCACTCCCGGGAAGGCTCGTTTCACGCTTGAGGATGAGTTGATCAATCGCGGATCCTACCCAAAAGAGTATCAAGCGCTCTACCACAACAACTTCGGTGCGCCGATATTGGAGGAGGGGGCGCGGGTGCGTGTGCCTGCTGTTCAGGTCTCGCCATTTAATGCAAGAGCGTCTGAGGGGCTTGCTAACTGGGCAAGTATGCCAGCTCCAAAAGCGGGGTTTGATGAGGAGGTGTTCAATATCCGGCCCATTGGCGACTCTCAGGGTGATACGCTGACACTCTTCCATAATGCTGCCGCCGATAGGGGGGTTGCTATGGGCTTTAACTTGCACCAGCTACCGGTGCTTACGCTCTGGAAGAATTGTGACACGCCCGAGCAGGGCTATGTGGTTGGGTTAGAACCAGGTACAAGCTTTGCCTACAACAGACGATACCAGCGCGACTTGGGTTTGGTGCCAATTATAGGGCCCGGTGAGAGTCGCAACTTTGTAGTGAGTTTTGATCTTCTACTGGATGCCCAGAGGGTTGCGAGCGCTGAAGCTAAGGTGGAGTTACTGCAGAGTGAATCTGAGTTGGAGCTTCGTGCAGAGCCTTTAGTCGTGCTTTAACTGGCACTTCAGGTGGCATAAAGTTCGCTCAAACCGCAGGGGTGTAACCTGAGAATCTTTCATCTTGGGCAGGTTTGGCTGTCTCGCATCTGCAACTCGCTGAATTTCATAGACTATTTCTGCATATAAAAATGGGCGAAGCTGAGGGTTTCGTCCAAATTTCTCCCACTTTTCTACCACTTTCCAACTTCCGCACTTTAATTGTGTCTGCTGAGTATCGATTATCTGATCTTAAGCTGCTGATAAATATAGAATTTTTAGTTTATTTAAACCTCCTCTCGTCCTTGTGTGACGCCTATTGCAGTTGAGGTATGCAGTTATTGCCTTAGTTGCAAAGGGGAGGTTTAGGCCCTATAGTGTCAAAGTGTGGTAAAAAGTGGGTCAAAGTGGGTCAATGTGGAAATTTCTTGGGGGAGATAATTTTCATAGGAGTAACACCGAAGAGTGTGCTCCAGGGCTTCACTGACAGGAGTACGTGACGATATGTTTCGTGGGGTTAATCAAATCAATCTGGACGCGAAGGGGCGCATGGCAATGCCGGCCCGCTATCGCGAGCAGATTGCTGACTGCTGCGAAAACGAACTAGTCGTTACAATCGATACCGAAGCTCGCTGTCTGCTTCTCTATCCGCTGCCTGAATGGGAAGTGATTGAGAAGAAGCTTGAAGCTCTACCCAGCTTTAACCCTGCGGCTCGCCGCATCCAGCGTCTCCTTATTGGTCATGCGACTGATATTGAATTGGATGCGAGCGGCCGCCTTCTTCTGCCTGCGCCACTGCGTGAGTATGCGATGCTCGACAAGAAACTCGTCGTCATGGGGCAGGGGCGTAAGTTCGAGATCTGGAGCGAAGAGCACTGGAACTCTCAGCGTGATAATTATCTGGCCGAGTCAGATCAGACTCAGGGATTGCCGGATGAGCTACAAACTCTCTCTCTATAGCGGGGTGCACCATGAGTGAGCCCCTCAGTCATATCACGGTCCTACTGAACGAAGCAGTTGATGCGCTAGTGCATGATCCGGATGGTGTCTATGTAGACTGTACGTTTGGGCGCGGTGGGCACTCGCAGCTAATTCTCGATCGACTCAGTGATAAAGGTCGCTTGATCGCCATCGATAAAGACCCTGAAGCGATTGCTTACGCGCACCAGCGGTTTGGCGAAGAGCCGCGTTTTCAGATTGAGCATGGCTCTTTCGCACAACTGCAGGAGTTTATGCTGGCACGCGGTCTCGAAGGCGAGGTTTCTGGAGTGCTGATGGATTTGGGCGTGAGTTCGCCCCAGTTGGATGACCCCAATCGCGGTTTTAGTTTTCAGACCGACGGGCCGCTTGATATGCGCATGGATACAACGCGCGGTTCCAGCGCTGCTGATTGGGTTAACAGCGCTCCCGAGGCCGAAATCGCCGATGTTCTATTTAAGTATGGCGAAGAGCGCTTCGGTCGACGCATGGCGGCGGCGATTGTTCGCGAACGTGCCAACGCTCCGATCGAAACCACTGCCCGCCTTTCGGCCATTGTGGCTGCAGCAAACCCAAAATGGGAGAAGGGTAAGAATCCGGCCACGCGCGCATTCCAAGGCATCCGTATTCATATCAATCGTGAGCTCGAAGATGTTGAGTCGGTGCTTGATCAGACATTGGAAGTGCTTGCGATAGGTGGTCGAATGGCGGTAATTAGCTTCCATTCGTTAGAAGATCGGATCGTTAAACGCTTTATCCGTACCCATGTCAAAGGGGACGAGCATCTGCCGCAAAGCATCCCGTTCACCAATGACATGCTGCGCATTCGCCTCAAGGCAGTAGGTAAAGCGATTAAGGCCGGTGGTGCCGAGCTAAAAGAGAACCCTCGTGCTCGCAGTGCGGTGATGCGTGTGGCGGAGAAGCTTAAATGAACCTGTCGCTACCGAAATTTGAACTAGCGCCGGCTAAAGTTTCTCGTAAAGAGGCGCCGTTGCTGACACTGGGACAGATTTTTGAACAGCTTCTGGCGCTGACGCTGCTGATTTTGCTGCTGATCGGTTCAGCGCTGGCGGTTATTTACACCTCTTATGAGTACCGTCGTCTGTTTCATCAGCAGCAGACGCTGGTACGTGAGAGCGATAACTACCGGATTGAATGGGGCCAGCTACTGCTTGAGCAGAGCGCCTGGGGCTCTAACTCCCGCGTAGAAAAACTGGCCTCTGAAAATATCGATATGCGAGCGCCGGACCCGAAAGAGATTAGGTTGATTCGCCATGAAAAATGAGCAGCTTGTACAGATACACGCTGCAGGTAGTTGGCGGCTCTGGATTGTTGGTTTGCTGCTGGTGCTGGTCTCCGGCGTTATCCTGTTTAAGATGGTGTCGCTCTACACATCTGAACAAGCGTTTCTGCAAAAACAGGGCGATGCCCGTTCTCTACGTACACGTCTAACACCTGCACACCGTGGTCTTATTACTGATCGTAACGGCGAGCCGCTGGCGGTCAGTGCTCCGGTTGCAACCATCTGGGCTGACCCCAAAGAGACTGATCTGCAGAATCCAAATATTGCACTGATGGCGAGACTGCTGGACCTAAGTCCGCAAGAGCTGTTGGGCGACCTTAAATCAGACCCTAAACGCCGCTTTCTCTACATCAAGCGTCAGGTCACGCCTGAAGTTGCGAAGCGGATCGATGAACTCAATATCCGCGGCATTCATGTTGATCAATCGTTTAAGCGATTCTACCCGGCTGCAGAGGTGACGACTCACCTGGTTGGCTTCACCAATGTCGATGGCGAGGGACAGGAGGGGCTGGAGCTTGCTTTCAATGAGGTGTTGCGCGGCGAACCTGGGCGCTCGTTGGTGCTGCAGGATCGCAAAGGGCGCACGGTTAAGCACTTGCAGAATCTGCAGCGGGCGATGCCCGGTGAAGACCTAGCGCTGAGCATTGATCTGCGACTGCAATACCTCGCTTATCGCGAGCTCAAAGATGCGGTGCAGACGCACAAAGCTGACTCAGCTTCCGCGGTGATTTTGGACGCACACACCGGTGAAGTGTTGGCGATGGTCAATCAGCCGTCATACAACCCCAATGATCGATCGAAGCTGACCACCGATGCGCTGCGTAATCGCGCAATGACCGATACCTTCGAGCCGGGCTCAACGATGAAGCCGATCACGGTTGCGGCAGCTTTGATGAGTGGCGACTACCAAGCTAGCGATGTGGTTGATACCTCGCCGGGTTACATGCATGTGCGTGGTGCCCCGATTCGTGACCACCGTAACTACGGCGAACTGGATATCACCGGCATTATTACCAAGTCGAGCAACGTCGGTGTGGTGAAACTGTCGCGCGCTATGGAGCATGATTCGGTGCGTAATTTAATGGCCAATCTCGGGTTAGGTCGGCCGACAAGTACCGGATTTCCTGGGGAGCGAACCGGCGTCTTACCCTATTTGAGTGAGCGCCAAGAGGTGGAGCAAGCGACGCTCTCCTATGGCTACGGCCTATCGGTCACGCCGCTTCAGCTCGCCCAGAGCTATATACCCTTCGCAAATGGTGGCCGGCTCTTGCCGGTTTCGCTGTATAAGCAGTCTGAGTCGCCTATTGGTGAACGCGTGATGCCCAAAGAGGTGGCTGATTCTGTCCTGCAGATGATGGAAACCGTTATTTCACCTCAGGGTACTGCGCGCAAAGCGGCTGTGACTGGATATCGGGTTGGAGGCAAAACGGGTACGGCGCACAAAGCAATCGCCGGTGGGTATGACGATGACGCCTACATCTCCGTATTCGCCGGTATCGCACCGATCAGTAACCCGCGCATCATTATGGCGGTGATGGTTGATAATCCTAAGGGGCAGGAGTACTACGGCGGCGAAGTCGCGGCTCCGGTCTTTGCACGTGTTATGAGCGGGGTACTGCGCTTGATGAACGTGCCGCCTGATAACTGGGAGGAGTCCGAGCTACAGGTGGTCGCCAAATGAGTGGTTTAAATTGGCGCTGGACCCTGGCTGAGCTGCTTCCAGAATTAGGTTGTTTGGATACCACTGAGGTGACGGGGCTCACCCAAGATAGCCGCACCGTGGAGAAGGGTGATCTCTTTGTAGCCCGTACAGGTTTCAAAACTGACGGGGCTGAATTCGCGCGCGATGCTGTACATAAGGGTGCCGCCGCCGTTCTTCTTGAGACCGACAGAACCAGCGCCGAATACCTTGCATCGATTCTGCATGTGCCGGTGATCTCGTGGACACCTGCGCGATTTAGCTTGGGCGCGTTGGCGGATCGGTTTTATCAATCGCCGAGTCGAAAACTGCAGGTTATTGGTATTACTGGTACTAACGGTAAGACCTCGTCGGCGAATTTCTGTGCTCAGGTGTCCAACGCTCTGGGTTGTCGTGCAGCGATGATCGGAACGCTCGGTAATGGTTTCCTAGATTGTTTAGACACAGCGACGCACACCACACCTGATGCCGTCTCCTTGCACCGTATGATTGCCGAGTATGAGTTGCAGGGCGCGCAGATGGTAGTAATGGAGGTGTCCAGTCACGCGATTGATCAGGGGCGTATTGATGGTATCGATTTTGATGTTGTCGGTTATACCAATCTGACGCGGGATCATCTTGATTATCACGGCACCGAAGAGGCTTATGCGGCCGCTAAAGCACGCTTATTTACAGATTTTAACGTTGGCCGTCAGGTGTTGAATGCTGATGACCTACGTCCAGCGGCACTGTTATGCACCCACGCAGTGGGTGTTGATCGCATCGGGTTCTCACTCTCGGATCAGACCCAAGTGGTTGCTCTGGTCTCAAAAGTTCTGCGAACGGGTGGCATGGATCTAGAGATTAAACTCGGTGCAAACAAGCTCCAACTCGAACTGCCACTTCTGGGTGAGTTCAACATCTCTAATCTACTATTAGTGACTGGTCTACTACACCAATTGGGCTACGGCGCTGAACAGTTGGAGCCGGCTCTGAACCAAGTGCAGCCGGTTGAAGGGCGTATGCAGCGTCTGGCTAACAGCAAAGGGCCGGTGGTGCTGGTGGATTATGCCCATACACCCGATGCTCTGGTTAAAGCCTTAAGCGCGTGCAGAGCCCATATGTCAGAGGGTCGCTTGGCTGTGTTATTTGGCTGTGGTGGAGATCGTGATAGAGGCAAACGCTCCCTGATGGCTGCCGCAGCGGAGCAGAACGCTGATCTGATTTGGCTAACTAGCGATAATCCGCGAACCGAGAATCCAGAGCAGATTATCAGTGATGCCCTGTCAGGCTTCTCTGAAAGTGTGCAGCTCGTTACAGAGGTGGATCGTGGACGAGCTATCGCCTCAATTATTCGCGCAACAGGCGAGGGTGATATCGTTTTGCTCGCCGGCAAAGGGCACGAAACCTATCAAGAGATTAATGATGAACGGATGCCGTTCTCGGATGCTGAGGTGGCTACAAATGCCTTGCTTGAAGGAGGCTACTTATGATGCGCTCATATCTGCTCTCTGAATTGGCGCAGGCCTGCGGCGCCGAGTTGGTGGGGAATGATCAGATAATTTCTGCAATTACAACCGATAGCCGTCACGTGGGCGAGGGTTGCCTATTTATTACACTCAAGGGTGAGCGCTTCGATGCTCATCAATTTGTTGCTCAGGTAGCAGCGGCTGGTGGCGCTGCAGCGGTGGTTGCTGAGCATCAAGATGCACCGATCGCTCAGTTGGTCGTTGATGATCGACTCAAGGCGCTGGGCGATCTCGGGCGTTTTAATCGAGAACAGTTTGACGGGAAGGTTGTTGCAATCACCGGCTCGGCCGGTAAAACCACAGTTAAAGAGATGCTGGCAAGTATGCTCGCGAGCCGCGCTGGGACACTAGCGACTAAAGGTAACCTCAATAACGAGATCGGTGCGCCACTCACGCTCTTAGAGCTTGGGACTGAACACGAATACGCCGTCGTTGAGCTGGGTGCTAGTGGTATCGGTGAGATTGCTCGTACCGTTGCGATGACCCAGCCGCATGTTGCCATCTTGAATAACGCGATGGAGGCCCATGTTGAGGGCTTCGGTAGCCTAGAGAATATTGTTCAGGCTAAGTCAGAGATCTACGAAGGGCTAAAGGACGGCGGCATAGGTATTGTAAATCTTGATGACCCCGCCTCGCATTTTTGGCGTGCGAAACTGGCAAAACTCCAGCGTAAATCGATCACCTTTGGTATCCATGCGGCTGCAGATGTGCGTGCAGCAACGCTGGTTCAGCGTGGCGATGGCTGTTTTAACTTCCGGCTGCGCGTGCGCGGAGAGAGCTACCCCGTTTCTCTCAATGTCATGGGGCGCCATATGGTGCTCAACGCACTCGCCGCGATCGCCGCTTGGGTGGCATTGGAGTTGCCGCTGGAACGGGCGGTTAGAGCGCTGTCTGAGTATCGCGGCTTCAAGGGTCGTCTGCAGTCGCATCAAATTACTCCCAGGTTGCAACTAATCGATGATAGCTACAACGCTAATCCAGGCTCAATGCGTGCCGCCGTTGACGTGTTGGGTTCATTAGCGGGACCCCACACGCTGGTGCTTGGGGCGATGGCGGAGCTAGGCGAGAGCGAGCGTCAAATGCACCATGAGTTGGGTGAATATATCGGTAAAGCCGGTATTAAAACCTTGATCGCTACTGGCGAGTTGATGCGCGATGCCGTGGAGGCTGCTGCGGCAGCTGGTGTCGAAGCGCATTTTTGTGCGAATCACGACGAGATAATGACGATGCTCTCTACAGTCTCTGAGGGTTCAGTTTTGGTTAAAGGTTCACGCAGTGCGGCCATGGACAAGGTTGTTGCTGCTCTGATTGAGGGGAATGCCTAGCATGTTGCTGTTCTTTGCAGACTGGTTGGCGGATCACTTTAGTGCGTTCAATGTTTTTCGCTACCTGACGATGCGCGGAATTATGGGGATTCTCACGGCGCTAGCGATCTCGCTGTTGATCGGCCCCAAGTTGATCCGCAAGCTGCAAGTTAAGCAGATTGGTCAGGCAGTGCGTCAGGACGGTCCTCAGTCGCACCTGAGTAAAGCGGGCACACCAACCATGGGTGGCGGCTTGATTTTACTAGCAATTGCGATCAGTACGCTGCTCTGGAGTGACCTAACAAATGCCTATGTTTGGATTACGCTGGGCGTTACGGCTATCTTTGGCGCTGTCGGTTGGGTTGATGACTGGCGAAAAGTGGTTGAGAAGGATTCGCGAGGCCTGCCCGCGCGTTGGAAATATTTCTGGCAGTCCATCGGCGGTATCGCGGCGGCAGTCGCACTCTATATCTTAGCCGATGAGCCGGTGCATACCGATCTACTCATTCCATACCTTAAAGATACAGCGCTGCCGCTCGGACTACTATTTGTCCCTTTCGTCTACTTCGTCATTGTTGGTACCTCGAACGCAGTTAACCTGACGGACGGCCTTGATGGTCTGGCGATTATGCCCACCGTTATGGTGGCGGGTGCGCTAGCGGTATTTGCCTATCTTAGCGGTAACGTAAACTTTTCGAGTTACTTGGATATTCCCTATGTGGCGGGCTCGGGTGAGCTGATCATTTTTCTCGGTTCGATTATTGGCGCCGGACTCGGTTTCCTCTGGTTCAATACCTATCCAGCTCAGGTCTTTATGGGAGACGTCGGAGCACTGGCGTTAGGCGCAGCCTTGGGGGTTGTCGCTGTTATTGTGCGACAGGAGTTGGTTTTGTTCGTAATGGGCGGAATCTTTGTATTGGAGACCGTGTCGGTGATGCTTCAGGTCGGCTCTTTCAAACTGACCGGGCGTCGCATTTTCCGCATGGCTCCAATTCATCACCATTTTGAACTTAAAGGCTGGCCAGAGCCGCGCGTTATCGTGCGCTTCTGGATTATCAGTTTTATCTTGGTGCTGGTCGGTTTGGCCTCACTGAAACTTCGTTAATCGGGTGAAGGGACGAGAGTGGCGTTAATTACTAGCGATCAATTCCGAATCATTATTGGAGTCGGGCAGACCGGTCTCAGTGTGGCGCGCTACCTTGCCGGGCGAGGCTTGGTATTTGCCGCCTGCGATACGCGTGAATCGGGTGCTGCGATTGAGCGCTTCCGTCAGGAGTTTCCTCAAGTTGAACTGCGCACCGGTGAGCTGGATGGAGATTGGTTGGGGTGCGCAACCGAATTGATCATTAGCCCGGGTCTAGCCAAGTCTAATCCTGCGATTGAGACGGCACAGATCCGCGGTGCTCGCCTACTGGGGGATATCGATCTATTTGCCCGTGAAGCAAACGCTCCAGTTGTTGCGATAACCGGATCAAACGGAAAGACCACTGTAACCACCTTGGTAGGTCAGATGGCAGCAGATGCCGGTGTGAATGTTGCCGTTGGCGGTAATATCGGCGTGCCGGTTCTCGACCTAATTGATCCGGACGTTGAGCTCTATGTGTTGGAGTTATCGAGTTTTCAACTTGAGACCTGCTCCGAACTACGACCTCGCGTTGCAACGGTTCTAAACCTCTCAGCGGACCATATGGATCGGTACGCAAACATGCTGGAGTACCATCAGGCGAAGCACCGCATCTATCGCCGGGCACAGGTCGCAGTCTACAACCGGGACGATTCTCTAAGCCGGCCTCTGGTGGCGAAGGATGTTGTACAGATAAGCTTTGGCCTGGGTGCGCCTGATCTCGGCCACTACGGCCTGCTTCGATCTGATAAAGGTGCTGTGCTGGCCAAAGGGGCTCAGGCGCTGTTGAATACAGATCAGCTCAAAATTCGTGGTGAACACAATATCGCCAATGCACTGGCGGCGCTGGCTCTGGGTGAGGCGGTACGACTACCGCTTGACTCCATGGTACAGACTTTGAGTCAGTTTGGCGGGCTGCCGCACCGTTGCCAGTGGGTGCGAGAACATCGCGCAATCAGCTGGTTTAATGACTCCAAGGGTACCAATGTGGGTGCCACGCTTGCCGCCATCAATGGGCTCAGCGCAACCCAAGCGGGCGACGCTAAGCTGGTTCTAATCGCGGGCGGTCAGAGTAAAGGCCAGAGTTTTGCTGAGCTGAAACAGCCGCTCACAAGCGCAGCGCGCGCGGTGATCCTGATCGGCGAAGATGCTCAGCAGATCGGTGCACAAATGGAGCACTCCAATACTCAGTATGCGGCCAATATGGATGAGGCAGTCAGGCTTGCAGCCTCTACCGCTCTTGCTGGCGACTTTGTTCTGCTCTCACCTGCTTGTGCCAGCTTCGATATGTTCAGTGGCTACGAGGCGCGCGGTGATCGATTTGTTGAGTTAGTGGAGGCGCTGGCATGAAGATAAATCTGAATGTGCCAAAGATGCCCCTCGCAAAATTGAGAGCTCCGGCTGAACCGGCTCTGATGCGCCTACCCAAGGGCACGTTACCCTTTGACGGACTGATGATCGCCAGCATGCTGGCATTGATGCTGACCGGTTTTGTGATGATCTCCTCCGCTTCAATGGATGTCGCTGCGGACAATTTCGGCGGACCTTTTTTCTTTATCTTCCGTCACGGGCTGTTCGTGCTCATGTCGCTACTGGCCTTCTCGATGCTAGTGCGTATTCCGATGTATGTCTGGGAGCGCTTCTCCGTTTGGCTACTGTTTATCGGGCTTTTCCTGCTAGTTATTGTTTTGATTCCTGGGATAGGCCGAGAGGTTAACGGTTCGCGTCGCTGGATCGGTCTGGGGAGCTTCAACCTGCAGGCCTCAGAGATCGCCAAACTCTGCATGGTGATGTTCATTTCAGGTTATCTGGTGCGACGTTTGCACGAGGTGCGCTCTACCTGGAAAGGTGTCATCAAGCCTGCAGTACCGCTTGCGTTCTACGTGTTCGCGCTCTACCTAGAGCCTGATTACGGCGCAATCGTCATCACCACGGCGACGGTCATGGGGATGATCTTCCTGGGCGGTATGAAGCCGCTGCAGCTCGTCACTCTGGTGACGATTGTGAGCAGTTTGGTGGGTGCGATGGCGTTGGCCCAGCCTTATCGTTTGGCACGTCTGAAATCCTTTGCAGATCCTTGGGCTGATCCTTACGGCGCGGGTTATCAGCTGTCGCAGGCGCAGATCGCTTTTGGGCGCGGTGATTGGTTTGGTACCGGTTTGGGTAACTCAGTACAGAAGCTCTTCTACCTACCAGAGGCGCACACTGACTTTGTCTACTCGGTGTTGGCAGAGGAACTGGGTTTGATCGGCGCGCTGACGATTGTCGTGCTCTACTGCATTTTGATCGCCCGCATCTTCTTGATCGGCCGCCAGGCTGAGCGTCAGCGTCAATTCTTTATGTCATATGTGGCTTACGGCTTCGGTTTTATCTTGGCGGGTCAGGCATTGATCAATATTGGTGTGAACGTGGGTGCACTGCCGACCAAGGGCCTGACGCTGCCCTTGATGAGTTATGGCGGCTCATCACTGCTTGTGTGTGCCGGCATGATCGCCGTGGTGCAACGCATCGATCTTGAACTCAAGCGCGAGCGCTTGGGGATTAAGACTAAGCCCGGTTTCTTTGGGCGACTTCTGCAGCGCTTCAGCAATAACTCTGCAACAAGTCAGGAGAGTGCGGCATGAGCCGTGTACTCGTGATGGCTGGCGGAACGGGTGGACACGTATTCCCGGCCCTCGCTGTTGCTGATCTGTTACGCGCACAGGGCCATGAGATTGAGTGGCTCGGTACAGCGCAACGTATTGAGGCGCGTGTTGTACCTGAGGCGGACATTAAGCTGAATACCATCTCCGTTGAAGGTGTGCGCGGCAAGTCCAAACTCAGTTTGCTACTGGCGCCATTTAAGATGGTCAAAGCGGTAATGCAAGCACGCGCTGTGGTGCATCGATTTAACCCGGATGTTGTGCTCGGTATGGGCGGTTTCGCTTCCGGTCCTGGTGCACTTGCAGCATACATGCAGGGCTGTCCACTGGTTATTCACGAGCAAAACGCTATAGCCGGCGTGACCAACACCCAGTCGCGCCGCTTTGCGCGTCGAGTACTGCAGGCCTTCCCTAACGCCTTTAAAACTGGCGAGCAGGGTGAGGTGGTTGGTAACCCAATCCGCGGCCCAATTTTGGACATGGCGCCGCCTGCAGAGCGATTTGCAGGACGCACAGGTCGACTGCGTGTTCTGGTAGTTGGGGGCAGTCTGGGTGCTCTGGCAATTAACGAGTTGATGCCCAAAGTGATAGCCGAGTTGCCAGAGGATGAGCGTCCAGAGGTGCTGCACCAGACGGGTGAAAAGCACTTTGCGCCCACTCAGGAAGCTTACAAGAGGGCCGGTGTGACGGCGGAGG
>Ga0209137_1002814_pt1 | contig 14958 bp, 24 predicted proteins | sample SaaInl5LU_22_DNA_FD_184642 | JGI IMG/M metagenome (GOLD analysis project Ga0209137, IMG submission 184642) | Marine microbial communities from expanding oxygen minimum zones in the Saanich Inlet - ESP_105LU_22_DNA (SPAdes) (version 2) | ecosystem: Environmental > Aquatic > Marine > Intertidal... | reverse complement strand
CAGCATCAGCGCACTCAATAACAGCGGAAAGCTGAGGGTAACCAACACCAGTTTGGATCCGTGTTGTACAAACACTTCCAGGGCCGATGCCCACTTTAACAATATCTGCGCCACTTAAAATTAACTCCTCTGTCATTTCACCAGTAACTACATTACCTGCTATAATTACTAAATTTGGAAAGTTTTCACGCACTTTACGAACGTGTTGTGCAAAGTGATCACTATATCCATTTGCAATATCCATACATACATACTTTAGATTGTCTTCGCACTTAGCATACACTTGTTCTAGTTTGTTGTAATCGCTTTCACCTGTGCCGATACTCATAGCAACATAGTCTGTGCGATTGAGTCCGTCACCGTAGAAGTATTGAATAAGTTCTTCTGCTGTATAAGTCTTAACTAGACAAGTAAAAATCTCGCCTGTTGCAAGTGTGTCTGCCATTTCCATCGTGCCAACACCATCCATGTTAGCAGCCATAATAGGAATACCATCGTAATGATGATCTTCAATATTTTCTGGAAACGGTGGCTCGTAGTTTCTAAACTTAAACTTGCGTCCTAGTTTTACTTGACTACGACTTTTAAGAGTGCTGCGCTTTGGACGAATTAATACGTCTTTATAGTCTAGTTTGACATCTTGGTCTATTCTCATTTTATCTCACCGTAATTAAAAGATATACTAATTCTATCTTTGTTCGATCTGTTACCTTGTACACTATGTTTTAACCATCCTGGGAAAATATACAGCGCACCAGTTTTACAAGCATATGTTGCTCTAGTACTAGTATAGTATGTTTCTTCTGCAATGTCAAGAGGAATATGATATTCTGCACTGTCGTTGCGTTCAAACTGTATGTTGCCTTGTTCTTTCTCTGCATCAACATAATAGACTCCACTTAGCACACTTCCAACATGGTTGTGCAGATGATTATAGCTGCTAGGTGGATTAATGTTGATCCAAATATTGTATAGTTCTAACTTTTTCATACCTACTTGATTTGCACAAGCATTTATTTCAGTATTTAGATGTGTAACAAGATTGTCAATTTCTTCGCACTCACCCGAAACAATATCATTACTTTGGTAACCAGCAAAGTTACTAATAACTCTACCTTTATCTGTCTTTTGTTTTTCATACGCCCAAGACTTTAAGGTAGAGTTATTCATACTATGAATTAATGCGCTCCATATAACTGTAGGGAACCAAAGTTCAGTATGCATTGCCATTTTAATATCCGAGGTTTTCTTGTCGTTTACGTAATTCTTTTAACATACGAGCCCTGCCTGCTTTCTTTGCTTTGGCACGTTTAATACTAGGCTTTTCGTATGCTGTACGATCACGCAGTTCTTGTATAATACCTGCTTCTTGAACTTTCTTTTTAAATTTACGCATGGCTCCAGTAATGTCTCCATTTCGTACTTCAACTGTTGTTCCGTCATTCATCGGGTTGCCAGATGGCTTAAAATTATTCTTTTTCAAATGTACCTCCATGTACAATATTATCTAAATTATAAATTCTGTTTGAACTTATTTTATTATAAAACAATTGTTCCCCATTTGTCAACCAATAAGTATTTGAGTTGGCAATAAAGTATGAGGATAAAACTGAAATATTACCAGGACAATTATCAATGTCAAGTATGACACAATCTACATTTTTAGACAATCCAAGTAACCAATCAGGATCGTGTTCATCATTTTCTGCTTCATACAAGTAAACATTAAATGCACGATCTATTTTAGATATTAAATTGTTAAATTGGTTTTTTATTGTAGTGCTTGGATAAATTAATAGGAAACTATAATCATTATTGTATAGCCTGTCGGGTGGGGTTATTATGTTTATTTTGTTCACTTATCACCTATATTTTTCCAAATTGATTTTTCAGTTTGTTCTTGGTTCTGTATATAACCGTTTTCCTTCTTGGGCTCGGCTAAATGTGGTTCTAACAAATAATCTTCCCACGGTAGTTTATCAATAATTCCGTGTAGATATTTTATTTTACTATCTTTAAGTGTCTCAGTCGGATGATCATCTTTCCAACGTTGTTTAGCATCTTGCCAGGATGGATGTGTATCTAACTCGTTTATTTGTTCTTCAGTTAGTCTTAATTCGTCCGATGATTTTATACTTTTTTTTTGAGTTTCAGATTGTTCTAGTTCTTCAGGATAGAACATTCTGTTTGCAGTATCAGGTATATCGCCTAGGTTTCTTTTGACTGGTCCTATCTGTCTATTGTTGTCTTCTCCGGCCACAGCCATTCCGTCGGCAGTGTCTCTTCCGTTATGTCCGGTTCCAACGGTAGGTTCCCCATCAGGGTTTTCAACCGATGTTCCGGTGTTATCTCCGCCGTCATCTATTTCTTCCTTTTGTTCTTCAAGCGTATGCTCAACTGAATCTTTATCAGTTGGAGGTACAGGATCATCAAGTGTAAATCTAGGATTGTCAACTATGCGTTGTGCTCTTGCTCGCTCGAATTCTTCTCTCTCGAGCCGAAGACGTTCACCGTTGTCATCGTAGAGATCTTCTCTACGGAATTGAAAGGTGTACTGAGCTGCTAATAACAATAAGACTGCTAATGGATCAAACACAAAGATAATAATAATTATTACCCAGCGTACTGCTTCTTCAAGCATATTACTATCTGCTGTTTCGCCATATACAAATTCAGCAATGTATTTGATTGGTCCTACTTCTGCTTCTAGTTTACGATATTCTGCTTCTAGTGCTATCTTTTCCTCTGATAGCATGTCTAGTTCTTGTGATGCTAGTTTAATACGGTCTTGTTGTATATCAATGTCGGCATCAATTTGATCTGTATTATCATTTTGTCCAAGTTGGCTGCGTAATCTTTCAATTAGTATTTGACTTTGTGCTACTTGTGCTTCAGCACTTTCTCGTAGTCTTTGGATTTCTTCTCTTGCTGTAGTAATAACAGGCGATTCAGTTTGACGTACTTCGTCAATTTTACCTAGCATAGTAAGTTCACGTGACTTGAGTGCAGGTATTTGTACTGTGCGAATGTCTTTAACAACATCTGCTAGTCTTGTACGCTCTGCATCTAAAGTTATAGTTGCGTCTTTACGTACTGTTGCTACTTCGCCTTGTATTTGTGTTATACGGTCACGCTGTGCTGCTACCCATGCTACTAATGCTCTGCGTGTGTTTCCGCCAAATGCGCCGTCACTGCTTACACCTATAATAGCTTGTCCGGCACGTATTTGATCACGTTCTTTACTCTGTAGTTGATTAGTAACACGGATAATCTCTGCTTCTAATCCTGCGATCTGTGCCAGCAAAGGCTCTACTCCACTTGCATCACCTGTCAGTATACTAATTGTAGACTCGTATTCTTTTGCACTAGTTTCTAAACGTAGTACTTCTGCTGTAATACTAGATAACTGATCTTCGTATGGCTTTGTGCGACTAGAGTCACTTTTTCTTGCACTTTCAATTGTTGCATTCTGTTGTGCAATAGCAGGGTTTATACGATCAAACGCTAGGTCAATACGAACTTGCTCTTTGTCTATTTGAGATTGTACATTATCATCTTCGCCTGCATCGCTTGACTCTAGTTGTACAATTCGTGCATTTGCACGTTCTACAATTGATTCTTGTCTAGCAATTTCGCTCACAATAGTTTCTACCCTAGCAACACTTTCTTCACTTGCACTTGTTTGTTCAATGTGTGCTTTTGATAGGAAGCCAAAGATTCCCATACTTGTAATAAACATGAGTATAACAACTGCTGTAACTAAGTATGTCTTAATCCACCAAGTAGCTCGTTCCCAGTATTTGTGTAACCAAACTGCTGTAACAAGTTTAGCAATTTCAAGAGTGCCACCCATAATCATAATGGGAAGCGCCGCGGCAGCAAAGATGGCCATGAGGCCTGCTACTGAATAGTATATTGCAACAGCACTAATAGCTAATGCTGTGATTAAAGTAAGTATTCCAAATATCATTGTACTATATTTATCGTGGTTTTGCCGCATAGTTATACTACCTTTTATTGAAACGACCAACGTTTAGTGCTTCCGTTGTAGCATGCAGTTTCCTGCCAATTCTTTTGTTTGTTGCGATACATCATTGTATTAAACATATAATGACATCCTGTTGCGTCAATTTGTACAAGTTTTACAATACCAATTGCTGTGTTAGGAACTTCCCAAGTGCATTGCTCACCTACTTGCATACTGCGTAATGCAAAAGATGTGCATCGTGTATACTCACCTTGTGCAACTTTAGGCACTGTATAATAATTCTTCCTAATAGCGTTAAAGCCTAGGTCGTATGCACTTTGGTTAGGTTGATACTGCGTAGCTACACTAAAGTCGGTACTGTTACTAGCACACCCTGTTAAAAAGCTAATGGAAAGTAGGATAAGCAAAAGTCTCATTTACTGGTCTCCAATTTGTACGACCGCGATGGTCTGTAAACTTACAAAGTAATGTTTCACCTGCTTTAGGATCACCGCGGTTAGTGTCTAATGGACGACTAATACGGCAGTCACTAGCAACACCTATATCTTTAACTACGTGTTCGACTCTAGGCTTATCAGTACACTCAGTCAATCCTTCACTTGCTACATTATCACCATTAGTTTTAATTGTAGTTGTTTGATAACAATACTGTGCGTTATCATGATAAGTGTATTGTGGTGTTGAGGAGCAGGCTGCTAACACTAGCACTGCTCCTAACAATAAGATGATCTTAGTCATTGAAAGGTAAACGTGTTTCGGTTGTATTGTTTGATTCTTGTAAGAACCCGTTAGCTGGACCTGTACCCGACTTAGCTTCTTGAACAAGTTGATCAAAAATCTCTTTGTTCATTCTAAGTTTGACAAACGTGTACATCTTGCCTTGGTACTTAAACGTGCCAGTTTCTTTTGCAATATGTTCGCGGATGGTTGTGTTCTGTACAACATAGCTAATGCGTGTTAGTGTCTGTCGAGATTCACTGCCGTTGTTGTCCCTAAACTCAAGTGTAGTTTCGCTGTTTACTTGTGAGTTTATTCGCTTTGCAAAATTATTCATTGCAATAGCATACATTTGTTCTTCGGCAGCTTGTTGGAAAATACTTTCTCCTGCGCCACATGCAAATGCGTATTCTTGCTTCCACCAAAAGTATCCTGATGCGCCTGATTCGACACAGTTTGAATACCATTTAGGTTGAGCATATTCATCACGTTCTGGGATATTTGTCATTCCTGAACATGCGCCTAGTGCTAGTGCTGCCGCTAGAATTGTTGCTGTTTTAATGCCTTTGTTCATTGCTTTTACTCCGTTGTTATTTCTGTGTATGTCTGTTTAACTATTTTAGTATAGCACCGAAGCCCTACACTGTCAACCTTTTATTCCCACCGGTAGAAAATATGTTCACCGATGCGTCCAACTAGTGCAAAGTCTCTTGCCCACGCAGGTGATACATATGTTGCATGATAGTGAGTAGCACCTTCTGTAATGCCGCGAGCGTCTTTGTGTATGATCATATTATATGCAATCTGTTGTGCTTCGACCCATGCATCTAAGTTAGTTGGATAATCACTACGACCATCACAGTACCAGCTGAACTGACATTTGTTGCGTTTCATTGCTCCACTTGCATGTTGCTTGCCTTGCTGTACTACTTCGCAAATTGTATTAGGGTAGTAAGTGTGTTTTACTCTATTCATTACTACGTCAGCAACTGCCATGCGATCTGCACGATTGCTCGAACGCGATTCGAAATAGATGTTTAGTGCTAAACACCACATCTCTGGTTTGTCTTGTGCTGTAAATAAACCCTTGGCTTCGATAGAACCTGCGTTCCCAAAGGTAGCTAGTAGCATAGAAACTGCTGTAATAAGATATTTCATAGTATTTGCCTTTATTTGTTTTTGCGAGACCGTCGTGCCTTAGCATATTCATTTTCTATTTTAATATCAACAGTATTTTTTACTGCCTTGCGTTTAGCACGAGCCACTTCACTTTTGTGCAAACGTGCTGCTGCTGTTGATTCTACTGTTACCGGTGTTTCATCATTGTCCATTATTATCTCCTCATACTTGCAATATCTTTTGCATCTTCTTTTTTATCTGCAAAAATTGGAACCATGTTGCTTTTGTGCATGGTTGCGATGCCTAGCAACTGTCGTTCGCCACTGTACACATTCCGCTCTTTGGCAGAGCCGTGTCCAGCAACCTTGTTGCTAAGTTTTACTGTATCTTTAGATGAATAGTCTGGAATTTTATTATTGTGTTGTGCTTTAGTTTTGCCAACACCCATCTTTACAAGCCATTGCTCGTGTTCTGCTTGTGCTTTAGCTAGTTTCTTGCTTTTGCTTGGCTTCTGCTTACGGTTATAGCGTGTTGTTGTAAGCCCTGGTCCGCACATTGACATTGTCATAAAGTAGTCCTGCTGTTGTTACTATAATAGTATAGCAAGACTACTTTAGAATGTCAACCTTTATTTTGCCATTTTAGCAACAGCAGCATCGTAGTCTTCTTGACTTACTACGCCTTCAGTAAGTAACCGTGTTCTGTTTACCATATGTGCAGCCTGGGTATCTTCTTTAGATCCGCCGAAGTAAGGAACACAATGTCCTTCAGCTTCCATAATTTCTGTGACTTTTTTCATTTCGCCCTTGTATTCTACTTTGAAGTCTCCTAAGACACGACCAAACTTGCCTTTCATATCTTCGCCCTTGCGATCTTCAGTAGTAATAAGTTTGCCACCGTTCTTCATAAGCTCTTTCAAACGTGATTTAGCTGCTTCGCCAAACAAATCTTCTACTTTATCTCTTGTGCGTGATTCAGGCGTATCAATGCCCATGATACGAACACGCTCATCTGTTAGTGTTACTCCAAACCCTAGGTCAATGTCAACATCTACTGTGTCGCCGTCTACTACTTTAATGACTTTTACGTCATACTCGTTATTTTGCATGTTTGCCCCCTTGGTGTTATGCTTATTCTACTGGTGCTGGTCTTGTTCCAAACTTTCGTTCGTACCCCGGATCCTCATCGTAGGCTAGTGCCCATTTGTTTTCTGTAAACTTAGCAAAGTCAATTAGGTCATCAAGGTCTATACCCATTTCATTGCCCCACATTTCTAAGTCTATTAGTTTTCTTTTTATGTCTGCAATATCACGAGACATATTAATCTCGTCTTCTACTGCCATCTTACTTGTTAATTCACTTACTTCAATTTTAAGTGTTTCGATTGTTTGTGCCTGTTGTGCTGTCCACCATACAAATGCACTCACTTGCATAACAATTGCTACAACAACGCCTATTCCAAATTTTACATTCATTTAATCATCCTTACAATTGCATCCGCCACTTTTAGCACCTACAAATCCTGCTACTACGCCAACAATGCCTGTGATACTCATTTGTAATAGTTCTACAATATTTTGATCTAATTCAGCATTATGTTCTGCTGCCATCATAAACTCGTCTACTACAATAAGTCCTAGCAAGCCCATTAACCCTACTGCTAGTATTAAAACTATAATACCTTTAATATCTATTTTCATTTACGGTTCTCCAGTATGTTTTTCATTACATTACTTGCTGTGTTAGTAAAGTACCTTGGCGCAATGCTGTGTATGATTAAAGCAGGTACTACTAACTGCAATTTAATTGCTGCTGTTAGTGCTATCTTCATGTGCTGTAACCTTGTTTCGTCTTGTTCTTCTAAGTGTAATTTGCATTGCTTACTGAACATTTTTCACCCCCTGTAATGTACATATATTATTTAGCCATAAAAAAAGAGCCCTAAGGCTCTTAATTTAGTTTATGTGTTTTAACTTAGAAGTTAAAGCTTAGACTTACTGTTGGTGTTAAGTCTTTTGCATCTGTGTCATAGTTTGCACCTGTTGCAATTGTTGCACCATTTACATCTACTTCATACTCAGCACCGATATTTTGTAGTGCGTCTACATCAGTACCATTAATGTATGCTGTTAGTCCGCTTACGCCTACTGTGCTTTCATATGCAAATAATTCTGCATCTGTGTCGTATGTCATCATACCACCAGCTGTTACCATACCTAGGTCTAGGCCGGCAAATTCGCCACCCCATACATAGTTTTCACTTGTACGGTTATAGTCTACACTTGCTGTCACGTCTACAATACCTGCATCAATTGTATATGCACCTTGTAGGTTACTTACTTCTGTGATGTCTGTTGTGTAGTCTGACAAGCCAACTGCTACACTTGCAGCACCCATTGTTACTTGTACTGACTCAGTCATTGCTGGTACTGTTAGTGTACCGTCAGCGGCTGAGGCTGCTGTTGTAGTTGGCATTAGACCATTGTCATCACCAATTGCTACACCAAAAGCACCTACTGTTGTGCCTACTGTCCATGTGTCCAATGTTAGTGCATTGCCGTCGGTTGCTTTAAAGTCTAGGTCAACTGTTGCAAGTGAACCTGCATCAATGTCTAATTCAACACCCATTGTGCCTGCTGTTTTGCCTGCTGCTGTTTCAGCAAAGTCAAGTGTCACTGCACCTGATAGTGCTGGACCCATTACTGGTGCTGTTGTTTCTTCTGCTAGTGCAGATGTAGCAATCATTGCTGCTACGATTGCTAGTACGGTTATACGCATTTTAAGTTTTTCCTTTTAATTTCTTAGTGAACCCTTTGCTCACATATTACTTACTTCATATACAGATTTTCTGCATCTGTTATGAGCTAATTTTACTGGTTTTGTAAAAACATAAAAAAAGAGTGTTACATTGCTGCAACACTCTTTCCTGCTATGTTTGGTAACAAGGTCTAACTACCTCGTAGCACCCCTTAGGCTGCTAATGAATAATTTGCGTTTGCAATTATTGTGTTTCTTCGCGATAACCGTGCTTAGATCCGGATAACTCCACTAACTCTATTAACTACCAGTCGATCCTATTTCGGCCCCATCATAAACACACTAGCACTCTTATTCTTTACCCTATTTCTAGGTCCTCTATATCGAGTTATCATCTCGGGAAAGAGAGGTTATATTTCAAACCTAGTGTGCTTATGGTGGAGCCGCCGGGTACCGCCCCCGGGTCCTGTATAGCGTTTGAATTGCTTCAACGTTACGTACTATTTATACAGTCTTTTCTTAATAATGTCAACCACTCTTTTGCTTAATACAACTTCATAATGATTTCTGTCTAGTTCTATGTACTCCACATCGTCTCTACACATCATACTCGAACGAGTTACAATACCATCGTTTGTTCCGTTAATCCAAGGAACATCTCCAACAGTTGTAACCACCTGCGTCCACGGACACGTAATTTCTATCTTTCGACTGCGTCTTATGAAGTTACTGTTTGGTGAAATGTCTTTAAACAATTGATAATGGGGATTAAATATTGATCCCCATGTTGCTAGTTCACTGCCACCGAACGGAGTTGCTAAACTTACTACGCCTTGTATAGATGTGCTAAACTTTTGTTGTAGATAAGTTGCATATACTCCGCCTAGACTGTGTGCTACAATAACAAACGGTCCTTTAGTATTTTCAAGTATAGTAACCATTTCTGCAAGATTGTCTTGGGCAGTACCTTCTTTCTGGTAGTTTAAGTAGATTGGATCTTTAGTGGGTGTTAACTTTTGTATGAATGCAAAACTGCGTTCACTTGCTGTAGCACCATGAATATAAACTGTTTTCATATGTTATTTAATCAAACATGTCAAGTTCTTTTTCAGCAGTTTCTTCTATATCTTCTTGTTCTGGCCTGATTGGTTCTAACCATGTATCAGCAATATATGCTTTAGGTGATGGTCCTAATTGTATATCTATGTCTTCGCCTTGTATCCACCAATAATGATCGTGTACTGCACAAGTGCAAGTCATGCCAAGTGCTTCAAACTGTTCGCCAGCTTCAAACTTGCCGATGTACTCAACTACTTTTACAACTCTTCCAATGTTACTTGGATTCACTGAATGTATAATACGGGCAAAGTCACCTTGTTTACACTTCATTTTGATCTGCTTTTTTTGCGTTATGTTTTAATACCATTGCACTAAGTTCGTCTGTTTTAATTAACCAACCGTTTTCGTTTACAATAAACACATCGCCTGGTTTGTACAAACCTTTGTCCATTACTTCTGTAGGAGTGTCGCCTTCGACTTTAAATCCTTTTCCTCCGGGCAAGCTATTAATATTATAATCAACCCACATCATGTTATCTTCTCCAATGGTTTTGCTTGAGGATACTTTAGTACAAAGTGTGTGTCTAGTTTATCATCGTTAGTATCAACATAGATATCACAACGACAGTATATATCACCCGGCAACCCTGTACTGTTGGAATGTACTAATTTCCAGGTCCAGTTGTTTAATTCTATAGTTTTGTAAAGTTCGTCACCTAATTCACGGCGGATCCACAACATTTCCATTTGTGTATGTGCATGTGTCCACTTATACTCACATTGTCCTAAATAGTACCTCATCACCATATTCCTAATGTTCTGCCGTTCCCGGCAATAATAGCAAAACATGTGATTACATGTAGTACAATCCAAAACGTACGAAAAGCCAAAGCCTTCTTTACATCGCGTTGTGTAATAGGAAGAAACTCTGGCTTATCGTTGTCTGTAATTCCAACGGGCATTCCAACGGTTCTAGCCCAAGTTGCAAGCCATCGACGTTGTCCGCTCATTACATTGCGTTCTTTTTATCAATGATCTCCTTGCGGCGCTCTTTAGTAAGTTTGCCTAAGTTGCCAAGTGCAGTGCGAGCTCGTGTTGCAGCTGCTTTTACACCTTTATCTTCGAACGTTGCATGCTCTGTAAGATAGTTATTAAATGCTTGTACGATATCATCGTGAGTCGGTTGTGACATTATAGTTCTCCTTTATTAATGTTATTTTATTATAAACTAGTTTTTACAGTTTGTCAACCATTAACTAGTTGCATAGCCGTATTTGGCTAATACAGTTTGTGCATAAGGATATTTAGGTAAACTGCGACGACTGCCGTTTGATCCCCATGCTCTTTTACCGCCGGTATCTACATGTATAAATGTATTGTATACACCTACACCACCAATACCTTCGTTAATTGCAATCTCAATAAACCTTGCTCTGTCTGAATTACTATATCCAGTCATTACTATATCAGTTGCTTTGCCTTGTTGATGCATACTATTTTTTGCACCGCCAACTTTTTTATTATATTCTGGTGAGCGATATGCACTAGTAATAGTAAGATTCTGGCCCCATGACTTTGCTATTCTTATTAAGATATTACGCAGTCTAGTTTCTATCCTTGAATCAGTATGTGGAAGAAAGTTAAGTGCAGGATCTGATACACGTTCAAACGTGCTTGGTGCATCAGCATTTCCTGTACTACTATCTTGTGGACCAGTAACTCCATTTACTGCACTTGTATTTTTACTAAGAAATTCACCATCACCGTTGCTGATGCCACCATCGCCGTACTCTATAAAGTCTGCGTTAGCAGATGGTGCCTTTTGTCCGTCTCTAAGGGATGCTTCGTGCTCAGGTGAAACGTTAATAACATAAGAAAACACGTTGCCCACAAATACAGTCGAAGAACCTGAGGCTGCTCTATTAGGAACCCAACTTTCGTGTCCGCCTGTAGCATCGCCTTCTAGATGTACTAGCTTACCTTCGACATATACATTAGAAGCAGACCCAACTGCCGGATCACCGCATATAGTTTTATCGCCTTTACGTATTACTTGTTCGCCATCAATAAATACCTTTACACCGGGCTCGGCATACGCTGTCTGATGAAATGGGTTAGGCGTAGGACTAGCATGCCCTACGTGCTTGTCTACATTTGCTCTAACTATGCCAGCCATTATACTAGTGCAATTCCACTTGTTTGTGCTGTATACTGTTTGCCAATTTCTGCTTCAGTTTTAGCCATACAACTAATTGCCGTTGACTTCATAACAAATTTACCATCGGGCGACACTGAGAACATAAAAGGAGCAAGTCCTAATCCTTTCTCTTGTGCAATAAGCACCATTGGCTTTTTAAGTGTAACGTTGTTTTCAACTTCTGCTTCAAGTCGTCCGAGGATTTCTTCTCCTGAACTTAGTTTTAGAGATACTACATCTCCAACTTTATAAGGTGCTTCAATTAACATTATAGTGAGTATCCTGTTCCGTTATAGTTTGTTTCTTCTAAGTATGTGCCTAGTTTATCATAGCCACCAATTTTTGTTCCATTTACTTTAATTTGTGGGAAGGTTCGTGCTCCGGGAAATATTTCTAGTACTTCGTCTCGGCTAAAGTCGATATCAAGTTGATAATATTTAAATGGTAACTTTCTTGCTTCGCATAATGCCTTTGCTTGATCGCAAAAAGGACACAATGGTTTCCCGTAAATTTCTATCATAAACTAAATCCTTTAAATGTATCTTCGCTAACATCCTGTTTGGTGCCGCCGCTGACATAACTAGTTATCTCTGTTTCTTGCGGAGCCACTTGTACATCTGCACCCGAAATCCACTTAGCAGTCCATGGCAACGGATTAGCTTGTGACGTAGTGTATGGGCTTTTTAGATTTACATTAGTCATTCGACGTGTGCAAATCCATTCAATGTATCCGCTCAACAACTCTGTGTTAAGTCCAATCATTGATCCATCTTTAAACAAATATTCTGCCCAGGCCTTCTCTTGATCAACTGCATCAACAAACATTTGAATACATGCTTGTTCTGTTTCTTCTGCAATCTTTACATAGTCAGGATCGTCTTTCTTTAGAATCTTTAGCAACATCTGTGTGCTTGCTAGGTGCAAGTTCTCATCACGGGCAATAAGTTTAATAATCTTAGCATTGCCTTCCATTTGCTTCATTTCTGCAAACGCCCAGCTACATGCAAAGCTTACATAGAAACGCACACCTTCAAGAATGTTAACGCTCATTAGTGTAAGCCACAACAGTTTCTTTAGTTCATACAAGTCAACAGTAATCATCTTGCCGTTGACTGTATGTGTACCTTCGCCTAGCAACTTGTACCAACGTGTAGTCTCAATAAGGTCATCGTAGTATTTGGAGATGTCTCCAGCACAGTCTGCAATCTCTGCAATATCTAGCATCTCATCAAAGATTTTGCTAGGGTTGCTGTACACGTTACGAATAATATGTGTGTATGAGCGTGAGTGAATTGTTTCTGAGAACGTCCATGTTGTGATCCAGTTCTCAATCTCTGGCAAACTTACAATAGGCGAAAATGCTTCTACTGGCGCACGACCTTGTACACTATCTAGTAGGATTTGACGCTTCAGGTTTGATGTAAAGATATGACGCTCGTGGTCACTAAGTGCCTTAAAGTCTTTGCTGTCTTTGGTTACATCGACTTCTTCAGGACGCCAAAAGAATCCTAGTTGCTTGTCTGTAAGTCCGTCAAAGCTTTTATACTTTAACGTGTCATAACGCTGAATCGTAGGTCCACCTGTTGGATCTAGAAATGCTAATACTTTTGTGTGGTCTGCTTTGTTTGCAGTGTTAAAAACGCTCATGTATAGTTTTACCCTATGTGTATGTGTATAATATTATAATAACATGCCCCGAAGAGCGTGTCAAGTGTTAAATGTGGCAGCTTTCGCAATCTTCTTCGTCTACTTCAACAATCTCAAGCTCGGCCATCATCTTGTTAACATCAACTTCGCCTTGTCCGTCATTGGTGTTAAAGTAATACAGCTGCTTGCCGCCTAGTTTGTAGAACATCAACAGGTGCTGTAGCATTGTACTCATTGGAATCTTTTCATCTTCGTAGTATGCAGGATTATAACTAGTGTTAACACTAATACCTTGATCAATGTACTTTTGTAGTACGGCCATAATTTTCAAGTAACCTTCTGGAGACTGTTGATCCCATAGTAGGTCATACTTGTTTTTAAGACGCTTAAACTCAGGTACAACTTGCTTTAGTACTCCGTGCTTGCTTTGCTTTACACTAATTAAGCTTCGTGGAGGCTCAATACCGTTGGTTGCATTTGCAATCTGTGCGCTTGTTTCACTTGGCATAAGAGCCATTAGTGTGCTGTTGCGGATGCCTGTTTCTTTTAGCTGCTTGCGTAGACCTTTCCAGTCCATACGTTCTTTGTGTGGAACTAATGCGTCTAAGTCTTTCTTATAAGTTTGGTTAGGTGTAATGCCATGTCCGTACTTTGTTTCCATGTTGCCTGGAATTGCACCTTGCTCAACTGCAATATCAGCACTTGCTTTGATCAAATAGTACGACCATGCTTCTGCCCATTCATCTACGAGTGCAAGTCCATCTGCATCAATGTGTTGATATGTCAAGTCATGCTTTGCTAACCAATATGCAAAGTTAATAATACCAACGCCTAAAGGACGGCGCTTCTCTGTAGATAACTGTGCTGCTAGGATAGGATAGTTCTGATAACTTAGTAGTGCATCAAGACCACGAACTGCTAAACGGCACACACGCTCAAAGTCTGATGGTGTACGAATGTTGCCCCAATTGATTGCACTCAGTGTGCATAGGCTAATCTCACCTTCTGGATCGTTTAGATCTTTAAGTGGCTTGGTGGGCAATGTAATCTCTGCGCACAAGTTACTCATCTTAATAGGTGCAACGTCTGGAAGGAAGCTACTGTGGTCATTAGCATTGTCTACATTTTGTAAGTAGATACGTCCTGTGTTCTTACGCTCTTCCATGAATGCACTAAACAGTTCACGTGCTGGAATAGTTTTCTTGCGTAGTCGTGTGTTGCGTTCTGCACGTTCGTATAATTCTTTAAACTTGTCTTGGTCTGCAAAGAAAGCATCATACAATCCTGGCACATCTGCAGGCGAGAACAAAGTTATATCACCGCCAGTTACTAGTCTTTCATACATCAGCTTGTTAAACTGTACACCGTAGTCCATGTGTCGTACACGGTTCTCTTCAGTGCCTTTGTTGTTCTTTAGCACCAGCATGTCTTCTACTTCGAGGTGCCATATTGGATAGTAAATAGTTGCTGCGCC
>Ga0209137_1002813_pt1 | contig 14960 bp, 11 predicted proteins | sample SaaInl5LU_22_DNA_FD_184642 | JGI IMG/M metagenome (GOLD analysis project Ga0209137, IMG submission 184642) | Marine microbial communities from expanding oxygen minimum zones in the Saanich Inlet - ESP_105LU_22_DNA (SPAdes) (version 2) | ecosystem: Environmental > Aquatic > Marine > Intertidal... | reverse complement strand
GCGCGGCAGCTATCTGGAAATAAAGATTGCTGTCTGGTTCGCGTCCGATTGTTAAAGCGGCCCCATTCGCGGCCGCAAAGATGCCCGGGTAGCTCAGTTGGTAGAGCAGCGGATTGAAAATCCGCGTGTCGGTGGTTCAAGTCCGCCCCCGGGCACCACTTTTCAAACAAAAAACATTAAAAATCAGTAAATTAAGAAATCTAAATATTTCCTGACCACCTTTCTGTCCACCTTATATTTTTTATTAAATAAGGCTTCCTACTCCCAAAATCCCCCAATCTCGCTAATATCGAACTCAATATTCAACCATAAAGGTAAGATGGTTTTATTTTGAATGATGTAAATGACAATCCAAACATATCTGGTGCGCGACAGTTCCTGCGTGACTACATCGGGTCCAATCAAGACCAAATAAAGTCATGGCTTGATGGTGCTTCCAGAGAAAACTTTGGCGCAGAACTGATTCTATTATCTCTTGAGGCCCGCAAAATTGGTGATGCCTATGATCTTAGTGGTATAGCGCTCGGCTCAGCAATGAGCTTATTCAAAACAGTTGACGGTGGAGCCCTTGCTGCCCAAAAAGTCGTTGCATATAATACAGCGCTTGGAGAGGCAATACCGGCAGAACTCCTCCATTTTCTCGAGAATCCGCCAAAAACCAAAAACCAAATTGGCCCGGGCGCACAATATGCGCGAAGAGATCTTTTACTGGTCATTTTACTAAAGTATTTGCTAACTGTTTACAAATTACCGCTGTACCCAAACCTAACGACCCTGACCAAAGCCACTAACCAATCCGAAATGGAACAAGCCACAGCAATAGGCGTTCTACAAGCTGAATTGGCGCCACTGAGCGATCTGATTGCCGCTGCTTCCCCTGCTTCGTTAGAACGAGCGACGCGTGCATTTGAAGCAAGATACCCATGGTTTTAATTGAAACCTTTTCTCCGAACATCGAGCCCTAACTAGTCGACATAATAGCGCATTCAAACTCTCAAAAGTTCATGGAGGTTTAAATGCGCTTTTTACGTATCGACGATATCATTCAGATCACTGGATTGAGCCGGGCAACTGTATACCGGCTGGTCGAAAAAGACCGATTTCCGCGACCTAGACGGATTGGGGATAGGGCCGTGGCTTGGGTGCATTCTGAAGTTGAAGAATGGGCTGACGGTCTGCCTGTTGCCAATCAGAACATCAATTGGCAGGGGATAAAAAATGATCAGCATTGAGCAGGCTACCCAGACAAGAATTGCGCTGGTGAAAGCAGGGTTTTGTCCCTTACCGTTTGCATGCAAAGAAAAACGCCCGGTAATCAGGAATTGGCAGCGGCTCGCTGGAAGCATCGATGAAGCTTGCATCATTGGTTGGCAAGAAAAATATCCCAATGCAACCGGTACTGGAGTGCTGGCAGGGCATCTAATAGTTGTCGATGTAGATGTTACGAAACCCGAACTGATAGAGCCAATCAAAGCGGCAATCCAAAAAATCATCGGTGACAACCCTCCTGAAAGGATCGGGAGCCCGCCCAAGACTGCTTTCTTTTTTCAGTCTGAAAATCCAATGAGAAAAAAGGTAAGCAAGCGCTATGGATCAGAACTAGTTCAGGATCAGCAGCTTGAAGTTTTGGGGGAAGGCCAGTGTGTCGTAACGCACAACATTCATCCAGCAACTAATCAGCTTTATCTGTGGCCCAATATTGATCTTGTGAATTGCACCCTAGAGGGTCTCCCAAAAATCAATCAGTCACAGGTGAACGAAATAATTTCAGCGGCAGAGCAAATCATGTCTTCGGCAGGGCTTGTTTCAAAACAGGACATAACGACCAGAGATAAAATTGTTTTTTCCACGATGAAACGCAGTGGTTATGACGAAATTAGCACAGAGCAAATGCGAGATATTTTAAAGCATATTCCAAATCATGACCGTCACTATGATGATTGGACCAAGGTAGCTTTTGGCCTAAATGCGTGGGGCGGTGCCGGGGCGGCTGAATTGTTCGACGAATGGTCTGCTAAATCTCCAAAAAATGATAAGGCATTCACTCAAAAAAAGTTTTTAGAGTGCGCTAATCCACACTCAGTGACTGTTGGTACAATAATCCATGAAGCCATGCAGGGGGGCTACAGGTTTCCAAAACGTCATGGAAAAACTGTTGTTAATTTGGAGAACGGTAACACCGAAAATCGAGTCTTTCTTCACAGTGGCAAGTTACATTCGTCTGTGAGTGAGATTGAAAAATATATGAGTGAAAGCAGCCTGAACTTTTATCAGTTTAATGGCCAACTCACCGAGATAATTGACCCCGAAGTACAAGAGGACAACATCAGCAACCATAGGCTGTTAGTGCATGATAGGGCCTCACTGCGCGATCGGCTCGGATTGGTTGTTCAACCTATGAAATATTCCCGGAAGACTGGAGATTGGTACCCAGCAAACGCGCCAGCAGAGGTTCTGGATGCACTTTTGTCTAGAGGTGTGAATTCCAAAATACAACAGCTTAAAACTATAGCCACAACGGCATACCTGTCTCCTGAAAATGAGTTGGTTAACAAGCACGGCTATGACACAAAAAACAGGATTTACCTTGTTAAATCTGGAGCTGTGATTGCTGGAAAATCTTGCCAGCCATCCAAGCAAGCAGCACTGGAAAGTCTGAGCTATCTCAGAAGGTGGCTTGCTGACTTCCCCTTCAAATCAGAGGTTGATGAGTCAGTTGCGATGGCATGCCTAATGGCTGCAGCGGATCGAGTGAACCTCGATAACATTCCACTGACAGCTTTTAACGCCCCTACAGCTGGAACTGGAAAAAGTTTGTTAGTGGACGTCATCGGAGTTGTATCGAGCGGCAAGCCAGTATCTGTGTTGTCCCAAGGTAAGGATGAGGCTGAAATGGAAAAAAGGCTCCATTCAGCAATGTTGCGTGGTGATACATTAATCAATGTTGATAACGTTGAACAACCTCTGGGGGGTGATGTTCTATGCCAAATCCTTACTCAACCAGTATTGCGGATTAGACCGCTAGGGGTGTCAAAACTCGTTGACGTTCTGAAGACATGCCAGATTGTTGCAACGGGCAACAATCTTGAGCTTGCAGGTGATGTGGTTCGAAGAAGTTTGGTTTGCAACCTAGACGCTGGCGTTGAGCGGCCTGAGCTACGGACGTTCAAATATGATGCGCGGAAAAGAGCGTTGGATCAGCGTCATAACATTGTTGCCCATGTTCTCACCGTCATAAGATCTTATGTGTTTCATGGCGCGCATGAAGGTCCCTCAGCACTGGGATCATTTGAGCGATGGTCAACTCGTATCCGCAACCCACTGATTTGGCTTGGCATGGCTGACCCTTGCATAAGCCAAGAACAAATCAGACAAGATGACACAAGGCTAGAGGCGCAAACCGGCCTTCTAAAAATTCTCTACGAATGCTTTCCAAATGTGCCATTTAAAGCTCGTGAAATACTGTCTCTGCCAATGCAAAAATATCAGGCTTCATTGATTGAGCATCTGAGCACACTGGGTTGCTATACAAAAGGCACGATAGACATTACGCGTGTTGGCCGCATGCTTAAAAAACTGGACGGTAGAATTCTAGCTGATCTCTCACTGAAAAAAGCAGGGAGAAGCGGTGGCACTGTTACATGGGTTGTGGGTAAAACATGATGCAGAGGTGGGTTAGGTGGGTTAGGTGGGTTGGGTTTGCCGCTTAACTATTCAACTTGTCTGTTTAGCCTCTTTAAAGAAGGACAATAAAACAGATCTGCATGAGATAACCCCCCCAACCCACCTTACCCACCCCCCTATTTACGAGGGTCATTTAACTGAGTTCTGGTGTTAGTCGTTTTGTCAGCTAATTTTAAAATAAGGGGGGGCTATATACCCCCCTCATGTAATCGCTAGGAATGTGAGTGTTGGTTAGGGTACCTGCTAATCAATAACGCCTGCATATCGGAGTTGAAGTTCAATCATTTTTCGACGAGCCCAAAGCTCTTTTGTAATCATTGCTTGCCTTTTTCTTTCCGCAAGTTTGTCTTTGGTATAATGGCCGTGCTTTGTATTTGACCTCGCAATGATTGCCTTGCCTTCGTTTGTCTTGGGGCCAGTAGATGCACCCCCGTGAAGACGGCAGCGCCCCTTTTGTTTATTAGCTGGCCGTTTGCAGGGTGATCCAGACCTTGTTTTTGCTCCACATCTCTGTCCCGGCCACTCAGGCCCAAAACGCCATTCAAGACCAATCCTGACATCACCTTTTGCTATCATCCCAGCTACCCCGATAATGAGGTACTATTATACCGCAAAAAGATGATAAAGCATATATGGCTGCACACTTGCCCCGCCTGACATCGTTATTGTGTCGCCGTTTCATTCTGCTTTTGCCTTTTAAAATGATATTCATCAATGGTCTGAGTATCGAGGCCAATATCCAAAGCGGTGCAATGCTGTTTATAATGAAGCGGTGAACAGGAAGTTAGCAGAAGGGTGCAGATGGTTATTGACCCAGAGGTAGGTGCATTAAGACTATCATTTGTCCATTATTCATCTACCGTGGCATGACCATGTTGATTGCAGCGCTGGACGACACGCTCAAAAGGTAAGGGCCAGCTCCTTTGGAATTCTTTTTGATGAAGCTTGTAATGCCCGAATAGGAGAAGCATGAGCTCACTTAACAAATTAAAAGTGCTTGATCTCACAACTCACTTGTCTGGGCCTTATTGTTCCATGATCCTCGCGGATCACGGTGCGGACGTTGTTAAGGTTGAAAACCCTAATGGGGGGGACCCATTAAGGCACTCACCGCCTTTTCAAGAGGGTGAGAGCGCACCTTTTATGCTTTGGAACCGGAATAAAAGGTCAGTCGTGCTGGACCTAAAAAAACATGATGACTTGCTCATTTTAAAGCAGATGGCTGAAAAAGCTGACGTGATGATTGAGAACTTCAGGCCGGGAGTAGTTAAAAGGCTGGGTATTGATTATGACGCCGTCTCAAAAATAAACCCTACCGTAATATATTGCTCAATCTCTGGTTTTGGGCAAACAGGTCCCTACGCTGGACGTGGAGGGTTTGATCTGATCGCAAATGCCATGTCAGGACTAATGTCAATAAATGGGCCTGCAGACGGCCCTCCCTTCAGAATTCCAATGCCAGTTTCAGATGTATGCGCTGGAATGCACGCGGCCATTGGTATTTTAATGGCTTTGACTAACCGGCAAAACACTGGCGTTGGGCAATATATTGACACAAGTCTTTTTGAAGCTGGTATATCGCTGGGTGTTTATGAAGCTGCGAGCGTGTTTGCAAATGGTGAGGTACCAGAAAGACTTGGTCAAGCGCACAGGGGGAGCGCGCCCTATCAGATGTTTGAGACCGCAGATGGGTATATCACTGTCGGTGGTGCGCAAGAGAACTTTTGGATTGCTCTATGCAAAGTACTTGGCTGTGAGCATTTTTTGAGTGACCCCAGATATCAAACAAAGAAAGATAGGGTACAGAACCATATCCAACTTGCTGGAGATTTGACCGCTTTCTTTAAAAAATATTCAACTCAAGAGATCTGGAAATTACTCAAGGATGAGGGTATTCCAGCAGGCCCAGTATTAAATCATGTTGACGTTTTTAATGATCCTCAAACGCTTGCGCGAGGTATGGTTGAATTTGTCAATCATTCAAAGGTTGGAGAAATGAAAACCCTTGGATCCCCCGTAAAACTCTCAAAAACACCTGCAAAAATTTCCAAAGGTGCGCCATTATTTGGAGAGCATAACGATGAAGTGTTTAGCGATTGGAACATATTGAAATGATGCCATTCGTCACACTCCTATAGAGTGAACTAGTGTCTGGGGCGGGATGATGATTCATCGCTATATGGGACTGTATTATGGCTAATGTCCTAGTTTCAAGTTCGTTGGTCGTGTTCCTAAAGCCGTGTGCTAGCAACACCTGCTTTTGCTGTTCGGCCGCAGTTACTGACGCGCTTGCCTATTTCAGAGGACCTAGTTAACTCGAAATTTGGCTACAAAATCCCAATCTATATCATATCCAAATCCTGCACTTTCATTCAGGTAAAGGTAGCCGTCCTTTATTTCCGCTTTTTTGGCGAAGAGACCACCATGCCATAGCGGGTTCCTATCTGGGTCACCATGCGACTCCGCAATGAAACCAGCTCGGGGGAATGCTGAGACTAAATGTCCATGCATTTCTGGGGCGAGGTGAGGTGCGATGAAAACGCTGTTTTGTTCAGCCATGTGACCTATACGTATGTGCTCGGTGATACCCGAATGACGAGTTGAATCAAACTGAATAAACTTGATGCCACCGTTCTCGATAAAGTCTCTAGCCGTGAACCTGTCAAATAAACGTTCACCATGGGCTATCGGTATTGATGTGGCTTCAGCTAACTTCGCAAAATCAGCTGGCTGAAGATACCAATGGAGTGGTTCTTCTAGCCATGTGAGGTTGAAGGGCTCCACCGCTTTGGCAAAACGTATGCATTCGTTGAGGTCGTAACAAGCATTCATGTCAAGCATTAGCATGGCGTCACCAATAGCTTCCCGCGTAGCTCTGACGCGTTTAACTTCTTCTTCTAGTGTGTGATGCCCTACCTTGAGTTTTACCGCTGTATAACCCTGATCAATGAAAGCTTTCAGTTCGGCTGCGCAGGCTGTTATTGGTGCGCCCTTTTTTAGATAGCCGCCAGTCGCATAGACTGGAATTCTGGATGTTTCGCCTCCAAGTAACCTAAACACTGGCATATCGGCAGCTTTTCCTTTGATGTCCCATAGTGCGTTATCAATGCCTCCAATGGCTGCAGTGATCTGAAGCCTGTCCGTTCTAGACAGAGGTGGAGGTAATCCGTCTTTTGCGTCCGCACCATAAGGGCGCGGTGAGGTAAGTGAAAAAAGTTTATCCCAGATCACAGTTGAGGATCGAGCATCCATGTCTTTGATGATGTCGCCAAACTGTCGAACATAATCACGCACTTTTGAGAGGTTTGGTCCAGTGACTTGGCCAACCCCTTGAAGCCCACTATCGGTGTTGATTTCGATTAAAAGGCAGGATACTTCGGAAAATGATTCTTGTGCGGTCCACGTTTTGACCTTGAGTGGTACGCTTATAAGATGCGCGGCTATAGTCCTAATTTTCATTGCGTTATTCCGCTCAGATAGGAGTGAGTTTGACCATGATTAACAAAGCTACACCAGATTAAATTCATCGTCAGTTGTTATTGCGCATGATCCGTGTTGCGCGGCGCGCGGAACTATGTTCAAAATTGGCCATGTGGGGCGTATCAGACAGAGTTAGAAAAGCACATCCAAACATATTTTGTGTCTTGCATCAGCCAAGTTTGCCCCTAGGCTGAAGTGTCTGATCGAGGGAGAAAGCGATGGCACTTGAACTTCGTAAAATGTCTGGAACGTTTGGTGTCGAGGTCACGGGAATAGATCTCGCCGAGGGCGTAAGCGCAAATGAAGCCTCTTTGCTTCAAGCAGCACTCCGTGATCGCCTTGTGATGGTGATCAAAAACCAGAACCTTTCACCAAAGCAATACGTTGACGGAATTAAGGTGTTCGGTGAACCGATGCACCAGCACCTCGCTAAACTACTAATGGATGAACACCCTGAAATAGCTGTGCTGGACAGTCGTGTTGCTAATAGCAAGAGTGCAGATGGTAAGATTATGCCGATAGGTTCAAAGGACTGGCATACAGATCACACTAATCATGCGAAGCCTCCGAAGATGACTGTTCTGTATGCGGTCAAACTTCCAAAAGAAGGCGGGGATACAGGCTTTGCCAATATGCAGGCTGCTTTTTCTGGACTTGAAGAAGTTGAGCAAAGTCATCTTCTGTCACTAAAAACAGTAAATGTTCTTGAGCAAAACTTGAGCTATGTCGATGACAAAACAAGGCAGTCGCTGCCACCACAAAAGCATCCATTCATAAGAACTCACCCAGAAACTGGTAAAAAAGCGATATATGTTCACCCTGGGAAACTTGCTCACTTTGAAGGAATGTCGCCTTCTGAAAGTAAAGCCCTTTTGAACTCTCTTTTAGATCGAGTTTTAAAACCGGATATTACCTATCGTCACAAATGGTCAATGGGTGACTTGGTTATTTGGGATAACCGAGCAACCCTACATGTTGCTCACACAGATTATGATCCAAGTGAAGGCAGGATATTACACCGCATTTGTTTAGAGGGTGACGTGCCTGCCTAGTATTGATGATGGATACTTGAAAATCATGAGATTGAAAGTGGGATTCTGGCTATCGGGCCTTGGGAAATGATATGGCCTAAGAGTTGCTCCGATCTCCCGAATGCTTCCAAATTAATTACTCCAGATGGCTTTGTATATGAAGAGCATACCTGAAACCAAAATCATTATTTCAATTAAGAGGTTGTGCACCTCTGTTCTCATCCCGCGAACAAATCGGCTTGCAACCCAAGTGCCAGGAAAAGTGACTATCCCCATGAAAAGGCCAAGTAGTATTAATCGTTGGTCCAAGAGATCCATGGCGTAGAACGTGCCTGTCCTCGATAGGGCATTTGCGAGGCCAATTATAGCGTCAGTTCCAAGCAAAAGTGGTCCACTAAGACCAATGCTATTGAAGAAGGCTATAACCAGCATACCTGAGCCCGGAGCAGTTCCACTCATAAATCCAAAGGCCAGCCCCAAACCAGTAATTGTCTTGATACCTGGCTGAAACGAAATATGTTTTAAATATCTTCGCAAAGGCAGAATCAGGATCAAAGTTATTCCAAGAAAACCAAGAAATAAAGGTTCTGATATCTCACGTAGGAAGCTAGCGCCAAGATAGATGCCGGGTAATGACGCAAGCGTGAATTGGCATGCAGCTTTCCAAGCGATCGTACGCCAGTAAAAGTAGACGCGAGAGAGGTTTGAGCAGATCGCATAGACTGCTATTAGGGGAATAACTGCTTTGGGCCCAACTAATGGGGTCAGCACAATAACAATGATAAACGTGCCGCCAACCCCACCCAAGCCACTGACTAATGCTCCAGCAAAAGATGCTGCCGCGATCATGGCATACTCAAGTAGCATCGTGTTTAGCTTTCTTGGAGTTAATCTTTTCCAAACATATTAGCCTTTGCAAACTGCTGCAAGCGGATTGAAATACCACCGAGAAGCCGTTGGGTTAAACGGTTATGTGCGTCCGTTTGATTCAAAAGCAGATCGGCTGGGCTTGGCTTAAAAAACGCCTTTAGCTAGTGTGTTCAGAGGTCGATTGAACGCTGCCCATCATTGAAGGATTAGTTCGCTGGTCAGGCCTGGTATCTTACCCGTTCATTTAGAAGAAGGTCAAAAGACTGTGTCACAGATGCCAGTTATCACTTTTAATCCTTGTCTACTAGTCGCGAGTGAAGGAGTTTACCTTCACGCGAGAGAATAGGGTAAGCAATAGTAGCCATTTGGCTGTTGAACTCCTTGAAAGCAAGGCTGGTTTCAAGATGTAGGTCACTTGTCTCAAAACTTTCAGTGAGACCGGCAGCAAGACGTTTTAGATGTTTTTTACGGCTTTTACGCTGGTGGCGAGAGAGTTCGGATTTCTCTTCCACTAACTGGCGTGCAATGTCTACGTCACGTGAGATCAGCACGTTGCTTGCAAGTGAAATGTTAGAAATAATCCGGTTGTGCATACTTTCCAATTCAGCAAGCCCCTCGGCAGAAAAGTGAATGCCTTCTTTCTGGCGGTCTAGGGCCAATGGTAAAAGGTTTTTGGCAACAATATTTCCAGCGGTTTCAATTGCAATCGCGAATTCAATTAAATTCCGCAGCTGGCGGCTTCGGCCCCTTGACGTGATTTCCTTTGAGAGATCACTAGAATACTCACGAATACCATCAAACGCATCATTAAGCCGTTGGTTATTTTCGAGGATTTTTTTACTTTGCTTCTTATCGTACTCCTCAAAAAGTTGCATTACCGGTAACATCATCTCCTGCAAGATGAGGAGCATGTGTTGAATTTCACGCTGGATACATGCCATTGCCAGTGGTGGGGAGCGCAACGCTTCTTTGTCAAGCACAGAGCGATAATGAGCCGGTATACTCTCATTTGACGATTTATGTTCTGGTAAAAACCGTTCCGCTAATCTGCCTGCCAATCCGCTAAAGGGAATAGCCACAAGCAACATTGAATTGAAAATGATGTGTGTGAGGATAATCTGCTGCCCTGGATGGACCTCCGGTAAAAGCCCAATCAACGATGTACGATTAACTATCACTACCATGCTGAGTGCAGCGCCGCCCCGGATGAGTAGGTTCATTAGAGGAAGTTGACGTGCCGTGGGGGGCATTGTGCGGGTCATCCAGAGTGGCAAAAGAGAAGAGCCTAAATTTGCCCCCAATACCAATGAGACACCTATCATCAGCGTTAGAGTCTCGCTAGTAACAAGTGCTACAAACATCAATACGGCAGCAACGGAAGAATGAAGAAGAAAAGCCAGAAGTGCACCAATTAGAAACGTAGCTAAGAAATCACGCTCAAGGATTAAGGCAAAATCTGGAAGAAAGCTGCTGTTACGAAGTGGTACAACGTTGGTGCGGATGAGATCTAGGGCAATAAGTATTAAAGCTACCCCCATTATGATTCGACCTACCTGCTTTAGAGTTGGTGTCTCAGACTTAAGGAAGAGGAGGCCGCCCACAAAAAGCATCAGCGGGGCTAACCAGCGAATGTCGAGGCTAAGAAATAGTATTACTAATGCGGAGCCAAGATCAGCACCAAGAATAGCTGCCAGTCCTAGCTCAAAGGAAATAATTGAGGAGCTAAAAAGCCCAGACACCATTATTGCAACTGCCAAAGAAGATTGCATGATTGCAGCAAGTAGGGCTCCAAAAACTGTAGCGGTTACCTTTGCCTGAGAACGCCTCATTAGTTGCCGGAATGACGGTCCATAGGCCTGCTCTACCCCTCTTTGCACCATTTTGACGGCAAACAGTAACAGGGCGGTCGCACCAGCAATGTTGAGAAGAAATTCAATAATTAACAAAATTTTTTACCCTCCATATTACTTTGATAGCTCTTCCAATTTGACTATCAATTTTTTTAGGGGACAATTGGCTCATGGAGCAGTTTTGCTACGGCGCGTTGCCATCCCTCATAAAGCCTGTCAGCTTGAATTTTTGAGAGTTTTGGTTCAAAACGCTTCTCAAGGGCCCAGTGCCGCGCAAAATCTGATGGTTCTGGGCATAAACCCGCAGCAAGTCCGGCGAGGTACGCGGCTCCAGCAGCGGTTGTCTCGGTAATAATTGGCCGATCAACAGGGGCTGAAAGCTGATTGGCCAGTGCCTGCATGGCCCAGTCATTTGCAACCATGCCGCCATCAATTCTAAGTACTGATTGTCCGGGTTCACCCCAATCCTGGCGCATTGCCTGTATCAGATCACGCGTTTGAAAAGCTACACTTTCAAGTGCTGCTTTTGCAATTTCGGTATGGCCTGTGTTTCGAGTAAGACCAAATATGGCACCGCGACAATCGGCATTCCAATAAGGCGCACCTAAGCCGGTAAAAGCTGGAACGAAATATACTTGTTGTGATGCATCAGCAGATTCCGCCAACAGTTCTGTCTCAGACGCATGGCTGATCATTTTTAGGCCATCACGCAACCATTGAACTACAGCTCCTGCTATAAAAATTGACCCTTCCAAGGCATATATCGGCTTTCCATTGATCTGATAAGCAATGGTAGTTAGAAGTTTATTGTTTGAGAAAACCGGCTTACTACCTGTGTTCATTAGTGCAAAACAACCAGTGCCATAGGTGGATTTAACCATACCAGGTTGAAAGCAAGCTTGACCAACGGTCGCAGCCTGTTGGTCGCCTGCTACGCCAAGAATGGGAACTCTGGCATCTCTGAACAAATCTGCCGTGGCAATACCAAAGTCACCAGAGCTGTCTCTGACGTCTGGCAGCATCCCTTTTGGAATCTCGAATAGGCTAAGCAATTCATCATCCCAACAACCGTCAGAAATATTGTAAAACATGGTCCGCGCGGCATTGGTCGCATCTGTTACGTGAGACGCTCCCTCAGTAAGTCTCCAGATCAAATAACTATCGACAGTTCCGAACAGCAGATCGCCGGCTTTTGCGCGGGCATGAGCGGCATCAACATTCTTCAGAATCCAGCGTAACTTGGTTGCCGAAAAATATGGATCGAGAATTAATCCCGTCTTCTGTGTGAGCTCAGGTTCATGTCCGGCATCTCGCAGTATCCTACAGTCGTTAGCTGTTCGGCGGTCTTGCCAGACAATTGCGTTGTGTATTGCGCGTCCTGTATGCCGATCCCAAACAATTGTCGTCTCACGCTGATTGGTAATACCGATTGCAGCAATGTCGCATGAATTTAAATTTGCTTGATCAAGTGCTAGCCGGCACATCGCTATTGTCGTGGACCATAAATCTTCAGGATCATGTTCTACCCAGCCAGGCTCAGGGAAATGCTGAGGGAACTCTTTTTGTGCTATGGACAAAGGCTGAAGCTTAGCGTCGAAGATAATTGCACGGGTCGAAGTTGTGCCCTGATCAATTGATAAAATATGCGCCTTTTTTATTTTCAAATTCATGTCTCCAAAAATAGAAAGTAACCTGTAAAGCGCGAACGCAATTGAAAGCCTTTCAAGGGTGTTACAAAAAGTCTAAACCATGCAAGGAAAATTTGGGTCAATAAGAATTTGTAATATTTTAAGTTTTGACTATGTAATATTAACAAGCGAACCATAGTTAACATTACCACTTCCGGAATTTAATTTGGGTGAAGGGTAATGGAGGAAGAATATTTCAATGCCCGATTTGCCGAATAACTCTGAGGATGCGAACAAATCATATGACATCTTCGTCATTGGTGGTGGCGTGAACGGTTGCGGTATTGCCCGAGACGCATCCGGAAGAGGTATGTCGGTAGTACTAGCTGAGATGAATGATATCGCGTCAGCTACGTCGTCGTCCTCAACTAAACTGTTCCATGGGGGGTTGAGGTATCTTGAGCATTTTGAATTTCGCCTGGTTCGTGAGGCGTTGATTGAACGAGAAATTCTGTTAAAGGCGATGCCTCATATCAGTTGGCCGCTCCGATTTGTCCTTCCTTACAACCGCATCATGCGGTTTGACATGAACACGCCTCTGTCACGTTTTCTCGCTATATGTTTCCCTTGGATACAGGGACAACGGCCGGCATGGTTAATAAGATTGGGGTTGTTCCTATACGATCACATGGGTGCCAGAAAGATATTGCCACCTACAAAGTTAATTGATCTCAAGAACGATAAAACTGGTGACCCGCTCAAGAACAGTTTTCATTTAGCATTTGAGTACTCAGATTGCTGGGTTGAAGATTCAAGGTTGGTTATTCTGAATGCCCGTGATGCGGCGCAAAGGGGAGCGCTTATCCTGCCAAGAACTGAAGTGGTTTGCGCAGAACGCCATGGTGATTGTTGGCGTATCTTAACAAAGAACACTGAAAATGGTACCAGTTCTACTTTTCTTGCAAAATGTCTTATCAACGCCGCGGGACCCTGGGTTGAAGACATTATAAAAAACAAGGTTAAACAACCGTCAAGCGGTGAGTTGAGGCTTGTTAGAGGCAGTCATATTGTTACCCGCAAACTATATGACCATGAAAAAAGTTATTTATTCCAGGGTGAGGATGGAAGGGTTATATTTACCATCCCATATGAAACTGACTTTACGTTGATAGGCACAACAGACGTTGATCATTCTGACCTTTCACAGCAGCCCTTTTGTTCGGAAGAGGAAAAAGATTATCTTCTAGCGTTTGCTTCTAGTTATTTCAGAACGGCAGTTCAACGCACTGATATTGTTGCTAGCTTTTCAGGTGTTCGACCTCTTTATAACGACGGTGCAATCAACGCAAGTGCTGCGACGAGGGACTACTTTTTACGGCTAGACGATGAAAACGATATTCCACTTGTAAATATTTTTGGTGGCAAGATAACAACCTACAGAAAATTGGCTGAATCTGTGATGAAAGCTCTGACCCCGTTCTTTTCAAACATGTCTGATAATTGGACTGCCGGTGTCCCCCTTCCGGGTGGCGATTTCCCTGTCGATGGATTTGGAAAGCTCTTAAGCGATATCGAGGAAAAATATCCTTTTCTACCAGATGGCGTTGCTTGGAGGCTTGCACGTGCTTACGGCACTGATACATGGGTTATTTTGGGTGAGGCTCGGTCCTTAGATGATCTTGGAGAAGATTTCGGCGCAGGTGTTTATGCAGTTGAACTTAACTGGTGCATTAAGCGTGAATGGGTGTTTTCCGCTGAAGATTTCGTTTGGCGTCGGACACGACGAGGATTGTTATTAAGTGCCGAGCAAGTAACAAAAATTAATAATTATGTGGAACTCAACCGTGTTAGCCTTACAACATAATTCGAATTTAGAATGATATTGCCTCAAGTTTACCTGCAAAGATAAAGCCCAGAATCGGAGCCGCATCATGCTTATCTGACCAGTTCAACCTTTGTAAAAGTTAGAGCTAATAAATCCTTGGAGGATTACATGACTCCCACAACTATCTGCTTATTTCGTCATGGTGAGACTGAATGGAATATCGAAGGCCGTTATCAAGGGCATATGAATTCACCATTGACTTCTAGAGGGAAAACCCAAGCGCGGGAAAACGCGCGTATTCTTCAGAAAAATCCCTCCTTACCGTCACCATTTACCGTTTATGCCAGCCCTCTTGGTCGTGTAAAAGAAACAGCCTTAATCATGTTAGATGAACTCGGCTTGCCCTTGGATGTGATCTCTTATGATGATCGATTGATGGAGGCAAGCTTTGGGGATTGTGAGGGATTCACTGAAGCTGAGGTTGCGCAAAAATATCCAGAATTTTGGGAAAAACGATTAACTGACTGTTGGAACGCTCGTCCACCGTTTGGTGAGTCATATGCCGATTTGAGCTCTCGCGTCTGTGATTGGT
>Ga0209137_1002807_pt1 | contig 14979 bp, 17 predicted proteins | sample SaaInl5LU_22_DNA_FD_184642 | JGI IMG/M metagenome (GOLD analysis project Ga0209137, IMG submission 184642) | Marine microbial communities from expanding oxygen minimum zones in the Saanich Inlet - ESP_105LU_22_DNA (SPAdes) (version 2) | ecosystem: Environmental > Aquatic > Marine > Intertidal... | reverse complement strand
GTAGTTTCATAGCATAGTACCCATCGCTTTATAACGACAGGTTACAATCGCGCGGGGTTTTTAACAAGTTGGTTATAACGCATCTGATGGTTGATTTGCGACACCGTGCGGAACGTGCCCCGTCGCCACATGCACACTCGCCGATTCGCAGTGTGAGGTTTGATCATCAAAGAACACATCAGCTTGATAGGCTTTGAGGAAGGCCGATTTGTCCATGCCCCCGAGGAAGATAGACTCATCAATGCGCACATTCCATGCTCGGAGGGTACGAATAACACGCTCGTGAGCCGGTGCCGAGCGCGCTGTCACCAACGCGGTGCGAATTGGCGATTCATGCTCTGGCGCTAATTGCTGCAGTTCGTGAAGCGCGCCTAAAAAACCACGGAAAGGGCCTCCAGACAGAGGTTCTTTCGCTGAAGCGCGCTCTGAGGCCGTAAAAGCCTCCAGGCCTTTTTGTTTGTAGATGCGCTCGGCTTCATCTGAAAACAACACGGCATCACCGTCAAAGGCTACGCGCAACTGCGAGTTAGCGGAGCTTGTGGTGTCGTGCGACACCAAGGTGGCCGCGGCAACGCCGTTGTCAAGTGCACGCCGCACATCGTCGGCTTCGGTTGATAAAAATAGATGACACCCGAACGCTGTTATGTAACGCCAGGGTGAGTCCCCTCCACAGAAGGCCGCGCGCGTGATACTCAACTGATGGTGCTCTATTGAGTTGAATACGCGAAGTCCTGTATCGGCGCTGTTGCGAGACAGCAACACCACCTCTACGCCCGCATCAAAGCGTTCGTTCAAGGCAAGCAGCTTACGAACAAAGCCAAAGGCTTCGCCTGGTTTGAGAGCTTCGTCTTCGTGTTCAATTTGGTACGCCGCATAGGCATCAAGGCCCTGCTCTTCATAGACGCGATGGCTTTCGCGCATGTCGAACAAGGCTCTGGAAGATATGGCAATAACCAAACGAGGCATAATTACGCGTCAGCACCGATGTTTTTTAAAGTACCCTTGGGTAAGACTGCATGAACATGAAGGCGCTGGAATTTCATGTCGACTTTCTCGGCAACGGTAAGCACCATATAGGTCTCGTCCAGTTTGGCGACACGCCCTAAAATGCCAGAGGTTGTAATGATCTCATCGCCCTTGGCCAGATTAGCCACCAGCTCTTGATGTTCTTTTTGACGCTTTCGCTGCGGGCGAATCGCGATAAAATAAAACAGGACGAACAAGCCCACGAGGAAAAAGATTTGGAATAACTCGCCTCCTGGTGGCGCCGCGTTGGCTGTCTGGGCGTGTGCTTGCGGGATTAAAAAACTCATAATGACCTCCAAGTAGTTTGAAACCGCAATGCTACGAGACTTCAGCAAGAACTTCCATTAAATCTGCGTCGCTTCTGGGTAATTTTACCCGTCGCAAGCCCAGATTTCAGATGGCGACATGTCACCCATGCTCAAAATTTAAGCCCGATAACCCTTTACATTACAAAAAGTTTAGACAACAATGCGTCGCATTTAAGGTCTTGCTGCTGTGGCGGATCAACCAACATAATAGGGACATAAAATGATCGATCGAGTGTTGCCCCGAACATTGCTGGCCTTAGGGCGTGCCTTCGAGAAGCGAGCGTTAGCCGCTCTGCACGCAGACGGGCACCTGCCTCTGCGCCCCTCTCACTTCGCCGTCTTTTCGTTCATAGGTCTTGGCACTGTTCGCGTGTCAGAACTTGCAGATCGTGCTCAACAGACCCAGCAAGGAATGGGGAAAACGTTACGAGAACTTGAGCAAATGGGTTACATCGAACGAGCTGTCGATTCCCAAGACCGCCGCGCGAAAGCCATCAAGCTGACCAAGAACGGTAAAAAAGTTGCCGATCTTATCGCTAGGTCCTTCACTGCCATTCGAGCGGAACAGGCGGCTCAGTTAGGCCAAGATGATTACGCCAAATTCGTCGACTTGCTCGACCAGCTTGTCGCTGTCACGGCGCTAGAGACGCCGGCGCCTTATTGGAGGTAGCTATTGTAGCAAAGCCAGCACATCTTCGTGATGGCTTTTGGTGTTTACCTTCGCTAATACGTGGGAAATAATCCCCGTCGTGTCGATGACAAAGGTGCTTCGTAGAATACCCATGAATTCGCGCCCCATGAACTTTTTGAGCCCCCATGCACCGTAGGCTTCCGCGACACTGTGATCTTGATCCGAAAGTAAGTTGAAGTTTAAGTCGTGTTTTCCTTCAAACCGCTTCAGTCGCTCGTAGGGGTCTGGACTCAAGCCCAAAACCACCAGGTCGCGCGCGCCGTATTCCGCCTGTGAGTCTCGCAAGCCGCAGGCCTGCGTGGTACAACCTGGTGTCATAGCCTTTGGGTAAAAATAGACGACGACTTTCTTGCCTCGATAATCGCTTAATTTGATGGTTTCACCGTTCTGGTTCTTTAATTCGAAATCAGGCGCTTGCTCGCCTACTTTAAGAAAACTCACAGCCTTACTCCTTTGATAATGCTTGCATACTTGCAGTGTCTTTCGAGTCAATATTTGACGAGGTCTCGTCGTTATAACTGGGTGGCAACTGTTTTTTGTGCCGCGCCCCTAGTTGACTAAGCGCGGTTATGCGCGAGACTAAGTTCCCTTTATTCGTATTGAGTCGCGCTTTGGTTTGCTCGAGCGATTCACTCGCTTTCGTTACGTGACGATCTACCTCGCTAATCGACTCAATGACCAGAACCGCTTGATCATACAAACGCCCGGCTTGCTCTGCTATTCGTTCGGCATTCTTGTTTTGCTGTTCGTAGCGCCAAACGGTTTGGACTGTTTTTAGGGTTGCCAAAAGTGTGCTCGGGCTCACCACGATAACACCCTTGTCGTAGGCGCGTCGAAAGAGCTCAGGATCAGTTTCGAAAGCCGTAATAAAAGCCGATTCTATGGGTATAAACAGTAAGACAAAATCCAGCGTTTGCAGGCCTTCCAGCCACTCGTAATTCTTGCCTGCTAGGGCATCAATATGGTTGGCAACACTTTTTACGTGGACCTTCAATGCGGCATCGCGCTGCGTCTGTACCTCTGCTGCCATTGCCTGAGAATAAGCGACGAGTGACACTTTAGAGTCTATAACAATATCGCGCTTGTCGGGTAGGTGAACAATGACGTCTGGCAAGCGTCGCCGGCCGGATTCGTCGCGCATAGCCACTTGGGTGTCGTATTCGTGCCCTTTGCGAAGTCCGCTACGCTCGAGGATTTGTTCAAGCACAACTTCGCCCCAATTTCCTTGGAGTTTCTTATCGCCCTTAAGCGCTTTGGCCAGGTTTTCAGCGTCCTCTGATAAGCGTTGATTTAATTGTTTTATCTGCTCTAATTCGGACTGTAAGGTCGCTCGATCCTTCAACTGTTTCTCATGCACAGCCTCTATTCTCTCGCGAAAATCTTTAAGTTGAAGGTGAAGCGGCGTCAATGTTTTACCCAGGACTTCGACACTGCCCTCTTGTAACTTTAGGCTTTTTTCATCCAGCAGCTTTTGAGCCAGAAGCTGAAACTCTGACGACATCTCAGAGCGCACACGCTGTGTTTCTTCTTGAATAGTTTCGTGAGCCATTTGCAATGCTTCGTTCTGTGCCGAGGTCTTCGCCAATGATTGGACAAGTTCATTGCGTTGCGTTCCCAGATCCTGAAGCGTGCGTTCATGCTCATCGACGCGACGCTGCAAATCGGCGGTCTTGTTTTGTAGAAGACGTTCTTGTGTTCGGTATCGGGCAGTCAACACAACACAGAGCAAGACCCCTAAGCTCGTCCACAGTGCAGCTCCGAGCAATAGCGTTGACAATTGCAGTGTTATGTTTAGATCACCCACGCTTATCACGTCGAAGCACCGTGTCTACACGCATGGGGAATCCTTTACCCTCTGCAAGATCACTAAAGTATGTTTTCAAGGTTTCAACTACGACGGGAAATGCTAGCTGATCCCATGGAATCTCAGACTCAGCGAACAGCTGGCATTCTAGACTTTCAGGGCCTACCCCGAATTCTCCTGTGTCTAATTCACACAAATAAAACAAATAAACTTGGTCGATCGCTGGCACATCAAACAAATAATACAACGACAGGTCTTTCACCCGAGCTCTGGCCTCTTCCCAGGTTTCTCGTGCAGCGCCTTGTGCCGTTGTTTCGTTATTCTCCATAAAGCCCGCCGGCAAAGTCCATTTGCCGTATCTTGGCTCTATGGCGCGTTTACACAGTAGGACTTTCCCATCCCAGACTGGAAGGCAACCGACAATAATTTTCGGATTAGAGTAATGGATGGTTTGGCAGTGGTTGCAAACATGCCGCTCGCGATCATCATTCGCCGGGATTTCGAGGCAGACTTCATGTCCGCAAGCGCTACAGAACTTCATCGTGAGATCAGCCTAGTTAAAAATCACAGTATAAAGTTTTGCGGCAGTGAATGCACCGCGCGATTCAACCGCTTACAGGCTGTGATACTGGCCTTTATGAAATACCAAAGGTGAAAGCGTTTCATCAACCTCGTATTTATCGATTTTACCGAGAATAAGATGATGGTCGCCGGCTGGAACGACTTGCTCAAGGGTCATCTCAAACGATGCCAGCGCACCAGAAACGATGGGTACCCCTGATTCCGAGAACTGCACTTGATCGTCTCGCAGCTCATGTTGCCCAGGCTTCGCGCATTGGCCGCTGAGTTCCTGCTGATTTTCCGCCAGAATGTTGATGGCGTAGCTAGAAGTATTGCACCAGAAATCGAACAGATCTGAGGAGTTTTGGATGCTCCACAGAGCAAGCGCGGGCTCGAGTGACACCGAACCGAAGGAGTTAATGGTAATGCCGATCGCATTACCTGACTCATTTACCGCGCTCACAACACAAACGCCCGTTGCAAACTGGCCAAAGGCATTTCTTAAAAGTCTCACAATGCGTCCTTCTCAAAAAATTTGCGCAAGCTTAGTCGATTTTTGTTCAAAACACAGCCCGTTTTTTGTAACGTACCAATGTTCAAATAATAATACTTGGAGTTCAAATGGCGCCAAATCCCCACCCCCCGCCGCATGACTTTACCCCTAGATATCGTAATTTTGCCTTAGTTTTGTTGACCTTAGTCTATGCTTTTAATTTCATTGATCGGCAGATACTGGTCATATTGCAAGAGCCTATTAAGCTCGATATGGGTCTTAGTGATACTCAACTTGGACTATTAAGCGGGTTCAGTTTTGCGCTCGTTTACGTGACAGCAGGCATTCCGATCGCCTATTGGGCCGACAGAGTCAACCGTCGAAATATTGTCGCAAGCGCACTTGCCGTTTGGTCTGGAATGACCGCAATGTCGGGCTTCGCACAGAACTATTGGCATCTTCTGTTGGCGCGAATCGGGGTTGGGCTGGGTGAGGCAGGCGGTTCACCGCCCTCGCACTCGATGATCTCAGATTACTTCCCTCCAGAGCATCGAGGCAAAGCACTTTCATTCTACTCGGCGGGTATTTACGTCGGTATTTTATTTGGGTTCGCGTTTGGTGGTGTGCTCGCCGAGCAGTTTGGCTGGCGCATGGCCTTTTTTGTCGTGGGGCTCCCGGGGATTGCACTGGCCTTGGTGTTGGTCATGGTTTTGAAAGAGCCCCTGCGCGGACGCTGGGATGCTACTCCCGCAAACCAAGAAAAAGCCGAGTTTAAAGAAACCTTAACGTTCCTGATGCATCGCAAATCGTTTTGGTTTGCCGCAATGGGAACCGCTTTGATGGCCTACGCGAGTTACGGTAACGGCAATTTTTTCCCGTCTTTTCTGTACCGAGTCCACGGCATGGGACTCACAGAAATTGGCTACACCTTAGCATTAGTTTCCGGCATAACGGGAGCTGTCGGCACTTTTTTGGGCGGTTTCTTCGCTGATAAATTTGGGCAAAAAGACAAACGTTGGTACCTGTGGGTGCCGATGTGGGGTGCTTTGATTCACATACCGCTGGCTATTTTTGTGTTACTGACGCCCAATTTGAACGCACTCATAAGCGTTCTCATTTTGTCGAATATATCCGGCGCAATGTATCTAGGTCCGTGCATTGCCATAAGTCACTTTTTGGTGCCTGCCCACATGCGCGCGATGACCTCTGCGATTTTGTTTTTTGTTCTTAACATGATTGGATTAGGACTCGGGCCTCTAGCCACAGGCCTTATGAGCGACGCGTTTAGCCTGCACTATGGCGTCGAAGGCTTGCGCTACGCGATGTTGGTTTCTGCCTGTATCGGTGGCGTTCCCGTTGTGATGTTCTTCTTTGCTGCTCGCTATCTCATAGCCGATTTAGCCATGCTAAAAGAATCTCGGGGCTAGTAAATGCCCCGAGCTCGCAGATTCGCCGTCATACTTTCTAGCAAGTCGAACATGGCTTCAGGGTCTGATCGCTTCATGTCCAGCAGCCCCATTTCTTGCCCTTCCCCCACCGGTATCTCACGCTGCCTCGCGAGTAATTTTCCAACGACCTCCTGAGCGCAGCTATCGGTGTCCATTCCATTTTCAATCTCTACATCCATGACACCGAAGGCCTCACCGTCGGCCCTCATGGCGTTCACTGAAACTTGCGTTTGAACGCTGCCGGGCGTAATAGTAGACACATGAATACCCTGATGCGCTATCTCACAGCGTAAGGCGTCAAAAAAGCCCATAACGGCATGCTTTGCCATGCTGTATCCGGTGCGCAGGGGTGCGCCGATTTTTCCCGCTACACTGGAGGTGATCGCCAGATGCCCAGAGTTGCGCCGGAGCATGTGGGGCAACACTGCTTTGGTGAGTGAGATTTGACCAAACACGTCGATCTCAAAAATACGTCGATACACCTCTAGGTCTGTATCGACGCACCACGATCGTTGTGAGACACCGGCATTGTTGATCAACATGTCAATTTGCCCAAACTGCGCTAATACGCAGTCGACTTTGGCAACGTGGCTTTGGATGTCTGTTACGTCCAACGGCAGTACTAAAACATCATGAGAGCTAAGACCCTGCCCGACGCAAATAGACTTCACTCGCTCTAGTTCGTTGGGTCGTCGTGCACTGAGCACCAACCGAAACCCACCCAACCGAGCGAATTCCTTAGCGAAGGCCTCACCAATGCCACTCGATGCTCCCGTTATCCAAATGACCGTGCTCACGTCGTTCTCCTATTGATTTGAAATTTTTAATGCCACACCATAGCCCTTTTTGAACGCAGACTCCATATGGCAGAACACCATCATCACCACCACGATTTTCACGATAGAAGTGAAGGGCGCCTGATTGCGGTATTTACTTTAAACGCTCTGTTTACCCTAATCGAGTTTGTCGGGGGCTATCTCACGCAAAGCACCGCAATCATGGCCGATGCAATCCACGATCTTGGTGATACCTTGGCCATTGCGAGCGCCCTAGTGCTGAATCGCTTGGGGCACAAACATAGCAATACCACGTACACCTACGGCTTTCGTCGTTTGAGTCTTTTTGGCGCCTTATTGAATGCCCTGTTATTAGTTTTTGGATGCGTATGGATCCTTGCTGAGGCCGTCCAGCGGTTGGATCAAGACATCCTGCCTAATGCTCAGGGAATGATGTGGCTGGCTATTCTCGGGGTTTTTGTGAACGGAGCAGCAGCTCTGCGTTTGCGCGATGGCCACACATTGAACGAGCGCGTTCTGAACTGGCATCTCGTCGAAGACATGTTGGGGTGGATCGTGGTTCTGATCGCCGCCATCGCATTACATTTTGTTGCTTGGACTTGGTTAGATCCAGCGTTATCGATTGCGTTGTCATTATTCATACTCGTTAATGTAGTACGCTCGCTTAAGGAAACTCTGAGACTTTTTGCCCAAGCGACACCTGATCAAGGGTTATCACGCAATATAGAGGCGGCGCTTGCCAGTATTGATGAAGTTGAAAGCATACACCAGTACCATCTTTGGTCACTGGATGGAGAAAAACACGTGGCGTCAGCTCATTTAAAGCTGAATACTAACGATCCAAGATGCCACCCATTTGTAAAACAACGGATCGATGAGTTGTTGTTTCGCTTTAATCTACACCATACTACATTTGAACTTGAGCTGGCGAACGAGCGCTGCCGAATGAATACTAAGGACTTAATATGATAATACCCTTTAATGGCAACACACCTGAGATTGCAAGTACTGCTTTTGTTGCCCCCAACGCGACCGTAATCGGCAACGTTTTCATAGCCGAAGACGCGAGTGTCTGGTTTCAAAGCGTGTTGCGCGGTGATGTAGAGGCTATCGTCGTAGGCAAAGGGGCAAATGTTCAGGATCTGGCGATGATTCATGCCGACCCAGGTTTTAAGGCCGATATTGGTGAATACGTTACCGTGGGACATCACGCGACGGTTCACGGATGCACAATAGGCGCAGGGTCTTTGGTTGGGATAAATGCTGTTGTGTTGAACGGCGCCAAGATTGGTAAAAACTGTATTGTCGGAGCGAATGCTTTGGTCCCCGAGGGCATGGAGATTCCTGACAACTCACTGGTTGTTGGTGCTCCTGCGAAGGTAAAACGCACGCTCAGCGATGAGCAGGTTGCGATGGTTCGCATGGGGACCGAGCATTACATTCAAAACGGCGCCCGTTTTAAGGCACTCTTCGAAAACGACTAGCGCAGTCTGGGCGTACGCTTAGATGGGCCGAAGGGATGCGAACCGCTCGCCGCCCCGACATGCCCAATAGGTTGTCGGTTCCGGCAGTTCGAGCTGCCGCCTAGCGTCATCGATAGACAGTGCCAATAGATCCTCCCACACTACCCCGGGTAACCACGCGCATCGCTTGCCATTGCGATAGCCTTCTCGAACGGCTTTGAACACCTGATTACCGATCATTTTGCGGTACTTTAGAGTGCCGAAAAAAACGATAAGGCCAATACCCCGGTTCCCGGTTTGCGCGTAGGTAAAGGCCAGCAGACATAACTCACCAAGTTCATCGCGACCGTACTGGGTCATCGTATGCCATAGGTCATGCTGATCGCGTTGACGTCGACCGAATTTGGCGCGCATGGGCTCATCAAAAACTTCTTGGGTCGGATCAGAAGCATCCACTAAACCATCGGCCGAGAGACCCTCAAGACGCAAAAATCGCGAGTACGTGCCAGCAAGCGAGTTGGCCGGGTGTTGAGATAAGTCCGACTTGAGGACGTCCAGAAGCTCTTGCTCGTTTTCTAGAATTTGTTGCCCCAACTCTGACCGAACAAAACGCTGAAACTCTCTCTCAAAGCTATTTCCGCTGAACCCACGAATGACGGTAAAAACTTCATCAGTAGCCTCTGGGTCCCGCAATAGTCTACGTAACGCTTGCAGCGCTTCTTTGATCGTCGTCTTTGCAGTCATGGTTATGCCTACATTTGCCACTAAAACCAGCGGAAATCATACCGTGTTTCCACCAAGAGCATAAGTGGTTTTTTTGTTGGTCTCTTTAAGCTCTAGGACGACGACAAAACGTCGACAAGCGTTGCTGCTGGTGAGGTCGACGAGTGGTCGAAGGCGGACGCCTGGAAAGTGTGTTTACGGTAACGTACCGAGTTCGACAAAACGCGACCTAGGAGCATTTTGGGCGCGGGAGCGAAGCGACGGCGATCCGCAGGATTAAAAGCGCCAAAGGCAACGGCGTTTTTACCCATCCCGACCGAAGTCAGACACTTGTGCGCCCACCTACTAGCGAAACCACCGGCCCTAATCCCACGCCTTTTTAAATTCCATAGGTGACCTAAACGGCGAAAGTCTGGTAGACTTCGCGCCGCTGGTGGGGTGGCCGAGTGGTCGAAGGCGCACGCCTGGAAAGTGTGTGTACGGCAACGTACCGAGGGTTCGAATCCCTCCCTCACCGCCAAATTGCTCACGATCAATAAGCATGGACACAACCTATGGGCAGAGCGTATCAAAACCGCAAAGAATCAATGGCAAAAACCTCGGATCAAAAAGCCAAGGTTTACAGTAAATACGCCCGAGAAATTTACGTTTCCGCCAAATCCGGCGGAACAGACCCACATGGAAACCTCGCACTTCGGGGTATTATCGAGCGTGCAAAAAAAGATCAGGTGCCTGCCCATGTCATTGATAAAGCTATCGATAAAGCCAAAGGCGGTGCAGGTGAAAACTTTGAAGTTGCGCGTTATGAGGGCTATGGCCCGGGCAACTGCATGGTCATTATCGAGTGTTTAACGGACAACCCTAACAGAACCTTCGGTGACGTGCGTTTTTGCTTCACCAAAACCAAGTCGAAGATTGGGTCTCAGGGCGCTGTTAGCCACATGTTTGACCATTTGTGCATTCTGAAATTTGCGAGTGACGACGAAGAAAGTGTGCTTGAGGCCCTACTTATGGCTGATGTGGATGTCTCTGATATTGAGAACGAAGATGGTATGTTGACCGTGTTCGCCCCGCACACCGACTCGTTCAAGGCGAAAAACGCGCTCTCGGATGCGCTGGGCGATATAGAGTACGAGGTTGACGAAATCCAGTTTATAGCGCAAAACACGACAGCGCTTGAAGGTGACGACACCGAAACCTTCGATCGCTTTATCGATATGCTCAACGACCTTGATGATGTGCAAAACGTGTACCACAACGTCGAGTGAAAATCTGTTCAAGCAGTTTGAAAAAAGGGGCGAATGAACTGACCCCCTAATCGTCTAAAGCGGGTTTTTATTTGGGTAGTAAATACTGTTTGACTACCCCATAGATGTCAGATTGCATCAGGAAGCTTGGGACTAAACTTCTTCCTTGCTCGTTGGCCAACAGCGGTATGTTCACGCCCGTGTGTTCTTCTGCCTGAAATTCGTTCGTGGCATAATTTATCGCCATAATTGAACCTTCGGGGGTAATGAGCCGCTGCAAACGTCCTGGCGTGTATACAGGAATCCCATAACCGTTAAAGAGACTGTTGTCCGGGATGATTTGAGCCGCCTGACCGTGGTCCGCAGTCACCAGAATCAAGGTATCCGCGCTGGTGGCGGCAAAATCTAGGGCAATGTGTAGAGTTTCATCAAGCTGCTGCAATTCGCCTATTTGACCACAGGGCCGGCGCGCGTGGCTCTGCTTGTCGATAGAGGCAGACTCAATCATCAAGAAAAAACCCTTTTCAGATCGTTTACTCAACTGTTTGATTGCCGCCTCGGCCATTGCCGCTAAAGGTGGCGTATTACCATAGCTGGGATTCTCTTCACATTGGACTGGCGGCGGCAAAGAGACATCACCTAAATACTCGTGTACGTGATTCAACAAGCTGGGCTCTGGCTGTTCGGCAGCTACACCATCCTCAGCCTGCCAGCGAACCGGCATTGTGCCGGGTGAAAATAATCCCAAAATACGTGCATTACTGCTGGTGACGGCGTGCGCAAGAGCCTGCAAATTATCGACGAAGATGTATCCTGCTGCTTGGGCTTGCTCGAGCACGATAGTGTCTGCGCTTTCTGCTTTAGGTAGGAAATGTTTGAATCCCCCGCCTAACACTACGTCTATAGTCGATGCGGCAATTTGTTCCGAAATTGAGCCCTTCCCGCCCTTGGCAATCAGATCATCTTCGCAGTCTGCATACCAGTTCCCACCAATTTTGGCTTGCACCATCATCTCGGGGTTTTCACAAAATCGCTGCGACACGTTAGCCATAAACACAGCGGGCGTGGCATCGGTAACGCTAGCGGTTGTAACAATACCCACAGCGTAACCCGCCTGTTTCAAATCGGCCGTGATTGGATTTAAGTCGCTATTCGTGTCTGCGGTGGTCGAGATTCGGCCCCGACTGGTAATGTACCCAGTGGCGATCGCAGTAGCACTATTGGCCGAATCTGCTACGTAAATCACTTTGGTTGGATCATGGTGATCCAAGGTCACGACCTGAACGGCAGCTCTCACGGGCAAGGCATCGAGCTCGAGTTGCCCTTTTGCACCGTGCAGATAATTTCTGGCCATGGTGATTTGATGGTCATCCATGCCATCACCAATAATGAGAATGACGTTCTGGGCGAGTGCAGCTGGCGCAGCAACTGCAAAAAGAAGTGTAGAAGCCAATGCACAGAAGCGTGTTAGCGATTGCATGGAAATTCCTTATGACCTGTTTTTATCGCAAATGCATCAAGGTCTTATCGGGGTAAGCTAAAACCTCAAAGCGGGCCCCAGTGTTCAATAAAGCGGGCCAAATAACAAGATGCCTTGTGAACATTCAGCACATCGAGCAATCACATCCAAATGAGGGTAGACGTTAACCCATACGATGCTTCAGTCTGTGCCGTACTAACGAATAAAAGGGAAGCGCAATGAGCCGACTCAAAGAAAAAATCGCGATAGTTACAGGCGCGGGGCAAGGCATTGGCCGAGCCATCGCGAGCACGCTTTCACAACATGGTGCAACCGTTGTTGCCGTGGATTTGAACCTAGAAAGTGTTCAAGAAACAGCCGTTGGCTTCGCCACGCCAGGTATGGCGCTCGCGTGTAATGTCGGCAACAGCTCGGAGGTTGCAGCGACCGTAGCTCAAACCTGCGAGCGCTACGGTCGAATTGACATACTGGTGAACAATGCAGGTATCGGTATGGCCTCTAATGATGGATCGGATATCTTCCAGCAGCGTATGGCTCGGCGAGCTGCCCAATTTGCGGCCGGTGAACAACCCACGGTCTACGCCGATCACACCATCGATATGCAAGACGAGGGGTGGCTGGCGGTCATGAACGTTAATATTAATGGCACCTTTTATTTTTGCCGCGAAGTGCTCAAGATTATGAGCGGTCAGAATAGAACAGGCTCGATCGTGAACATTTCTTCGACCTCGGCCTTAAATGGAGAAGGTGGTGCGCACTATTGCGCAAGTAAAGCTGCCATCTTGGGTTTGACCAAGGCACTAGCGCAAGAGCTAGGCGCGCGAGGCATCAGAGTCAATGCTGTTGCCCCTGGGCCCACTGACACGCCCGCCATGGCTGGTATTTCTGAGGAGTGGCGGACGCAAATCGCACAAGCCGTTGTACTCAATCGCTTAGCCGATCCCTCTGAAATTGCCAAAGCAGTGCTTTACCTCGCGTCCGATGAAAGCTCGTACGTCACTGGGCATACGCTCTGCGCCAATGGTGGTATGCATTTACTCTGAGGAATTGTCTAATGGCCAACTATAAAAACAAAGTCGCATTGGTCTCTGGTGGAGGCACAGGTATTGGCGAGGCTACCGCCTTGTTATTGGCCCGATTGGGGGCCAAAGTCGTTGTATGCGGGCGCCGAACAGAGCCGCTGCAACAGGTTGTGCAAGGCATTACTGGGTCCGGCGGAGAGGCACTTGCGCTAGCCTGCGATATTGCGGACGAGGCTCAGGTCAAAGTCTTGATCAACGCGGTAATCGACCGCTACGGACAGTTGGACCTTTTGGTCAACAATGCAACCTTACTAGAGGCGAGCCTGATTGATCAGCACCCCACCGATATATGGCACAAGAATTTTACCGTGACCGTCGATGGCACTTTATTCATGATGCGCGAGGCCTATCCGCATCTTGTAAAAACCCAAGGGTCGGTGGTTAACGTTTCGTCGATAGTTGCTCAATTGGGCACGCCCTATATGACTGGATACGCTGCAGCGAAGGGTGCGGTAAACTCAATGACCCGCAACGCCGCGATCGAGTGGGCTCCCGCAGGCGTGCGGGTAAACGCCGTCGTTCCTGGTGCTATTCTGACCGAACCTACTAAAGCAGTGGTGCCCGACGAGGGCAGCAAAAAATATTTGGAGTCCTTGATTCCCATGAGGCGCATAGGTGGCCCTGAAGAAGTCGCAGAAGCTATCGTTTTTTTGGGCTCGAGCGCAGCTTCTTACATCACAGGCGTCTTGCTACCTGTTGATGGTGGGCGCCAAAACGAGCTCAGCATGGGCGCGGTGAGCATGGAAGAGGCTTAGCGCTTACTACGAAGCCATTGCATCGACTTACCGCCTAATGAGCTGATTGTGATCTTTTCCGAAAACGCTACCGCTGGTTCTAAGGCCTCAAAGTCGATATTTGTCGTGATACCACTTTGGTTGAACATATAGACCAAATCTTCGGTCGCCACATTGCCTGTGGCACCCGGTGCAAATGGGCAACCCCCTAAACCACCGATCGATGCATCAAACATTCTGACCCCCGCCAGATAAGCGGCCCACACCATTGCCAGAGCTGTACCTCGGGTATCGTGCACGTGCAAGTTAACGGCCCTCGCGCCGTATTCCGAGATTAGGGGTTTGGTCAGATCGAAAATCTGATTCGGTGAGCCAGCGCCGATCGTATCCGAAATCGATACCTCGTGAGCGCCCACATCCAGCAATTGTCGGGCGATATCAATCACCACCTCTTCATCAATACGCCCCTCGTAAGGGCAAGCACAGGAACACGAGAGGTAGACGCGCGCGCGGTTTCCATCGCGTAAACACGCCTTAATTACGTCTGAACACGCTTGATACGATTGTTCTAGACTCATTTTTACGTTGCGCTCGCTAAACGTACTTGACGCCGACATGATAAGACCAAACTCTTGCAGTCCCATCGCTGCACCGCGGTCATAGCCCTTTAGGTTTGGAACCAGCCCGCTATAAACTTGGCTAGTCCCAAAATCCAAACCCGCTACCACCGCTTCGGCATCTGCCATTTGTGGAACGGCTTTAGGGTGCACAAAACTGGCAACCTCGATGTGTTTAAGCCCCGCTGCTTCCAAGAGCGCTAATAACGCTAGCTTGTCATCCGTGGACACAATCTTAGGTTGGTTCTGCAAGCCATCGCGCAGTCCTACTTCATTAATAATAACGTCCATCGCCTAAATATCACCTGCAGCACGCAATACCTGCAGTTCAGCTTCAGAAAAGCCAACCCGTAGATATACCTCATCGCTCGAACCACCCACCTCGCTTGGGCCGGCCCAGCGGGTCTCGCCAGGCGTTGAGTCTAATTTCGGCATAATGGCGGGGATTGTCACTTCCCCGTGATTGCCTTGAACAGTTTCAAACATTCCACGGGCTTGGTACTGA
>Ga0209137_1002803_pt1 | contig 15007 bp, 13 predicted proteins | sample SaaInl5LU_22_DNA_FD_184642 | JGI IMG/M metagenome (GOLD analysis project Ga0209137, IMG submission 184642) | Marine microbial communities from expanding oxygen minimum zones in the Saanich Inlet - ESP_105LU_22_DNA (SPAdes) (version 2) | ecosystem: Environmental > Aquatic > Marine > Intertidal... | reverse complement strand
TTGATGAGTTTTTTTATAATTAAAATCAAAATCTCGAACATTTGAAGAATAATCAAGGTTATTTCTGGCCTCATAACGATATTCAATATCCAAGAAATCCATCTCAAAGTTTTCTATCCATTTTCTTTTAAATGGAGTAAAGACTGAATATGGGAGACCTTGACCTGTTTTTAAAAAACCTGGCTCATATATAATCTGGTCGTTATATGTCTCATAGTCTATATTTTTTTTATCTAAAAGAATTTTTACAAGCTTATCTCTTATAGCTTCATCCTCACCAAATTGATTATTCCAAAAAACTTTTTTAATGTTCTTCTTTTCTATAAATTGTTCTATAAGAGAAGTATCGTTATCAAACCCACCGCTATCAATAATAGTTAATGGGACATTTAATTTATCGAGTTTTTCTTCAAGTAAGAATAAATTAGATTTCAAGAAATCTATTTTTACGTTAGCTTCATTGTGTTTTTTTAGCTGATTATTTGAAAAAATAAATATAGCATGGACATTCTTAGCTTGTTCAAATGCATTTCTTAACGCGGGATTATCTTGAAGTCTTAAATCACTTCTGAACCAAACTAAAGCTTCCATAAAATCTTTTTATATCTTTATTAATGAATTTGAAAAACGAACATCAACTTGAAATTTTTCATTTTGATTAACAATTAAAGCTTCCCCACCAGCAGCATTAACTATAGCTGCTCCAGCGGCAATATCCCATAAATAGGTTTTATTTTCCATGTATAGTTCTGCTTTACCAGATGCAATATATGCAGAAGCTAAAGCAGCTGAACCAAGCATCCTAACCTTTCGCCAATTTTGAAAATTTTTAATCATGTTAAACAATGCTTCATCAGAATAATCGGTATCATTAGGCAAACCAGTGATTAAAATACCTTGATTGCTTTTTGTTATTTTTGAAACTGAAATTTCTTTTCCATTTAAAAAAGCATTTGTATTTATAGAACCCTCATAGAGAAGGTCACTATTAAAGTCGTATATAACACCAATAGTTGGTTTGAAATCCGATATTAAAGCTATAGAGACACAGCATATTGGTATATCTCTAGAGTAATTGGCCGTTCCATCAAGAGGATCAACAACCCATAAACTTTTAAAAGATGCATCAGAAGACATTCCACTTTCTTCTGCTAATATATCAATACTAGAATCTCTTTTAATAATATTCTTTATGATTCTTTCTGCTTCAATATCTGCTTTAAGTTTAAGATCTCTATTAGTTGACGATAATGCTTGATTAAGTTTAATTTTATTATTTCTAAGGTACTTTCCAGCCTTTAACGCTGCTTTTTTAGCAATATCTATTTCTTTTTTATAATCTATACTCATGAGCTTATTTTCTATAAAAATGTTTATTTAGAAAACATTTTTTTTGGTCAAACTGCATACTATTTTTAGCTAACAATGTAAAATTATCAATTATGGGATTAAATATAATCATAAGTTATTTAATTATAAGCATAATGGCGTCTTTAGCTATTAATTCTGTTTTAAGAAACTTTGCTAAGCAAAAAAATATACTTGTAGATATTCCTGATAGAAGTAGAAAATTTCATAAAAGAGCAACACCTCTTACTGGAGGGATAGGTATACTTTTAGCAGTCGCTATTTCTTCAGAAATATATTTAAATCTTAATAATCTTAAAGGATATATGCCTGAATTTAGTCAAAGATTATATTTAGCCTCTATACCTCTTTTACTTTTGTTTTTAATTGATGATTTTAAGCCTTTGAAGCCCATCCTTAGACTTTTTATTCAAATTATATTGAGTTTATATGTAATTTATTCAACAGACATATATTTAACTAGTTTTGGTAATTTGTTTGGCTTTGGTGAAATAAATTTAGGCATCTTTAGTATTCCAATTACAGTCTTTTGTGTTGTAGGAGTAATGAATGCATTTAACATGATAGATGGCATCAATGGTTTATGCGCTGGTTCAGCTATGATGGCATTACTTTTTACCGGTTTTTATTCAGGACTAATGTATGACTCAATGTTGATGATTCTAATTGGATCGGTAATAGGTTTTTTAATATTTAATCTAAGGTTCTTCGGTGAAAAAAGAGGTGTATTCTTAGGCGATAGTGGTTCAAATCTAATGGGTTTCTGGGTTGCTTGGATTGCTATCTACTCGTCACAAAATACATTCTATCAAGTAGAGCCAATTACAATGCTTTGGTTTGTGTCTATTCCATTTCTTGATTGTATTGGGCTTATTTTTTCAAGAATAACACAAGGTATTAATATTACGTCTCCTGGTAGAGACCATATTCATCATAAGCTAATGCTTCGTTATTCATCAGATGGTTCTTTGGGAATTATCTTGTTAATATCATTCTTTGCAGGTTTTTTAGGTATATTCTTAGATAATAATTATTCTCAATCGATTTCAACATACCTTTTCATGATATATTCAGCAATCTATTATCTGTTTGCATATAGATATAAAAGTTTCCGAGAGGTGTTGGTAAAAAATGTTTAATTTTTTTAAGAAAAAAAAGCCTGAGATCAAAGAAAATAAAAATGATTTTGATATAGAATTAACTGCTTCTATCTTAGCTTATGAGATTGCTCGATCTGATGGCGAGATCTCAGAACCTGAGCTTGCGATACTTTTAGATGAAATAAAAAAAATTAGCATTAAAGTTGGCAAAGAAGCTAATAAGGTTTTAGAAATCATAGAGGAATATAGCAGGAACAGTGTTTCTTTTTATGAATTTATAGATGATATAAATAAAAATTATTCCAAAGACAACAAATTTTCCTTGATTCGTTTCCTATACGATGTTGCATACGCTGATAAAATTCTAGAAGTAAACGAAGAAAGGCTCATTAGAAGAATTGCGGATATGATAAAAATAAAAGATATAGAAGTACTGAAGATTAAAGATGCCTCTAAGAATGAAAAAAAAATTAAATAGGTTGCTTAATTAATAGTCTATAAAACTAGCATTATCTTTCAAGAATTGCTCTGATTTCTCTCTGCTACAATCACCTGGGTACTCATCAACATATTCGTCATATAAGTCGTCGCCAACGTATGTTAGCATCTGGAGAAGAACAACACATTTTTCTAAGTCGGTTAAAACATTTTCTTTATATAAGTCATGTATTAAAGAAGAAAAGGAAAAGTTATCAGATTGCATTTTTAATTCTTTTCTTTTATCTAAAATCATATAATTTGATGAGGCATTTTTTAAACCATTATATTTTTTCCATTCTAATCCGTTCGTAGAAAATCCAGGTTTGCCATTTTTTGCAAAATCAGTCCAAAATTGCATCATATTTTTTGATGTAAATCTTTTAGATGGGCCTCTTGGATAAATCAAAAAACCATAATCTCCAACTAATTTATTATTTCCAGTTAATAAAGGTATCTCAGTTGCATGAGCAGCACCTATCAATTCTTTAAAGTCAGCAATAATAAATCTTCTGTGATCATCCCAGTCATACCTATAAGCATATAAATCTTTATTTCCTGCGATATATAGGCTTCTTAGAGGGTCATCTACCCCTCTTATCTTCCAAGCTCTACTTCTATATGAGTTAAAAAGATTAAAGGCATCTTTGTCATTTAGAACGACTTTTGGAACTCCAAAAATTGATCCAAAAAAAGAATAATCTAAATCTACAAAATATTTTGCTGATGCAAGCCATAACTTAACTTCATCTTTATTTGATCCTGCAATAGTAGGGACATGATTGACATATTCTTTCTGGGATAGAGCCTCAGTTAATCCTATTTCTGGAATTACAATTTCATCTGCAGTAAGAATAGTTAGATTCTCATATGAGGGCCTTTCTGAGTAATATTTAAAAAACTCTTCTGTGGTCAAACTCTTTAAAAGCCCTCGAACCTCAATATTATTATCCTCTTGGATAAAATCTAAAGATTTATCTTTTATAATTTTATTAACAATATTCCAGCTCGTATGTTCTGATGTTGAAGATTCATTTATTTGTTTGTATGCATCTTTCTTTGAGTAAGTTGTTGTGTAGCCAGATTGGGAAATAGCTTTATGGAAAAGACCTTTAGCTTGTTTAGCAACCAATAGTGATAAGACGTTATGTCCTCCTGCTGATTCTCCAAAAATAGTTACATTACTAGGGTCACCGCCAAACAAAGATATATTTGATTGCACCCATTCAAGTGCTGCAATTATATCTAAAGTTCCAAAGTTAGATGTCTTATCTAAACCTGATTGCAAATTTTGTATTGATGGATGAGTAAACCATCCAAATGGGCCTAATCTATAGTTAATTGATACAACTAGAACATTATGCTTTTTAACCATAGTTGAAAAATCATATAAATCCTTCAAGCCACTTGTATTACCTCCGCCATGAATCCAAAACATAACAGGCAATAGTTCTTTATCAATCTTTTCTGTTCTCTTTATATCTAGATATAAACAATCCTCTGACCCAGAAAAAAAACTATCTCCATCTGATCCGCCAAGCCCAGATGGCTCTTGAACACAAAAATTATTCTCTTGAGGGTTGATTGTGTTTAGATATGCTGAACTTTCTAGCTTTAAAGGAGCCCTCCATCGCAAATCTCCTATTGGTGGTTTTGCATATGGTATATCATCCCAATGTATAAGATTATTCTTTATGTAACCAAAAACAAGCCCTGACTCTGTATTAACTGCATATTCATTACTATAAGCATTGGACGATATAAAGCAAAAGATAAATATAAATATATAATATAATTTCATAGAGCTATCATAATTCATTAATAATATAATGTCTCAAATTCGGGATGTAGCGCAGCCTGGTAGCGCACTACACTGGGGGTGTAGTGGTCGTCGGTTCAAATCCGGCCATCCCGACCATTTGTTAATTTAAAATAGATTTAACGTTATTTGAAGCTTTAAATACAAGTTTCTCTGAAGTTGGAATTTTAAACTCTTCTTTTGTTTTTGGATTTCTACCTATCCTAGCTGGGCTTTTATGCAAATAATAAGATCCGAATTTAGATATCTTTATTTTCTTTCTTTTATTTTCTTTAATTAAGTCTAGAAAGGCATTCAGGAATAAATTACTTGTTTTAGATGAAAAAAGGGCTTTGGAAGAGATATTTTTTACAATATCTTTTTTTCCAAAGCCCATATTAGATCAGTCTAACAGTCTGATTTAGTTTACAGTTCCTCCAAATGGTCCTGTATCACCACCTGCTGTGTTAGTAGCAGTACCAGTTCCTGTTCCTGTACCTGTACCTGTTCCTGTTCCTGTAGATGCATCGTCATCAACACCACCAATATCTCTTACCTGAACGGTAATATCTTGAGTGGTACTGACACCACGAGATGTGGTAGCTGTAACTGTTGCAGTGAAGTCCATAGTTGCACCAGTTGTATATCCATCCAATGTTGGGAATCCAGTTTTTTCACAAGTGTAATTATCTAAATAAGTATTACAATTTAAGGTTGATTGATTAACAAAATCATTTGTACCTGTTCTTTGAGTTTCATAAGCATCAGGTACTTGTAAATCATAATCAGGAGCCATATTAAAGGCTAAGTCACCACCAGATGTTATTTGAAGAATTGAAGAAACTCTACCTGGTTCACCTTCTAAAGTAGCAGGACCAGTTGTCGGTCCAATTTTAAAGGTAATAGTTAAATCAGTTCCAGCAGCAGCATCAACAGTTGCTGTAACAAGTCCAATTGGTTTTACATTTTCGTCAACTACAAATGTGTCAGAGGATGTAAATACAGGAGCGGTGATTAAATAATTATTTCCAGGAGTCATAATGGAACTCGTTCCTGTACCTGTTCCAGTACCTGCTCCTGTACCTGTGCCTGTTCCTGTAGATGCGTCGTCATCAACACCACCAACGTCTCTTACCTGAACAGTAATGTCCTGAGTTGAAACGTTACCAGAAGCATCAGTGGCTGTAACTGTTGCAGTAAAGTCCATAGTTGCACCAGATGTATAACCTGATAATGTTCTTGTTCGTTTAGTTACAGTACCGAAAGCATCAGGTCCAAATCCAGATGCCTCATCTGGTCCATCTGTATACAACTGGACGTCAGTTACTTGTAAATCATAATCAGGAGCTGTATCAAAGGATAATGCACCACTGCTTGTTATTTGAAGCACTGATTTAGTTCCTGCTTGCAGTGCAGGACTAGTTGTCGCTCCAATAGTAAATGTGATGGTATCAAGGTCAGTTGCAGTAACATTTCCTACCGATGTTACATTTTCGTTAACTGTAAATGTTGATGAAGATGTAAATACTGGGTTTACTGTATCAGTAACGTTCACAGTTCTTGTAACTGCTTCTGAGACATTTCCTGAAGCATCTGTGGATGTGTATGTTAATGTGTATTCGCCTACTGTATCTGTATCGACTTCTCCAGCAGTAACTACTTCAACTGCTCCAGATAAATCAGTTGCAGTTGCACCAGCATCAGTATAAGTGGCACCTAATTCTGTTGTTACAGGATTATCACCTGATAGAGTCACTACAGGTGCTGTTGTATCAACAACATTTACAGTTCTTGAGGCTGTAGCAGTGTTAGCATCTTTATCTGTAGCTGTGTATGTAATTGTGTATGATCCTACTACACTGGTATCAACTGAACCAGATGAACTAACAGTAGTTGAACCATGATGAGCATCCATTGCAGTTGCTCCAGCGTCTGAATATGCTGAACCTAATTCAACAGTAGCTGGATTGCTTCCATTAACAGTAATGACTGGAGGAACATCATCATTGTAGCCATCATCAGTTAATGAGTTAATTGCAGCAGCTCCAACTATAGCTATAAGTGCTTTTTGTAAAACACTTAACTCAGCTCTAATCTCAGCCAATCTTCCACCTACGCTTTTAACAGTTGAGGGGTTTTGAGTGCTTGATTGAGTTGCCATTAATGATTTTTCTTCTCTTAATAAGAAAGATCTTCTGTCCTGGAGCTCACTTAAGCTCATGGAACTAACTCTAGCCTCTATGTTAGAAACTTCTGACACAGTTACATCAGAAATAAGTCCAAAAGAAAGTAATGATAAAGAAACCAAATAAAAATTTTTCATAGCTGTATCCTCTAATTTGTTGCTATCGGAATGTATATTTATATCTAGTTTTATACAACTCCGGTTCTACATAATAACTTATTATTTAATAAAAAAGTATAAAATGTAATCTAAGATTGAATAATAACGCATTATTTAATAAAAATACACATAATTAGGTTTTAAATATAAACATTCATATTAGTTCAATCTATATGAATAACATTTGTTAAATAATTTAGTTTATTGGCTGAAGCTTGACCAACAAACCATGTAAGGTATGTCTTCTATTAAGTTTTGCACCAGGGTCTTTTGTCAAAGGTCTCCAAGTATAGTTTATTAAGTTGCCGTATATAGGTATATTAAAAAAAATACCTTTATCAAAGCTTCCTTCACCAAATTCCTTTGTAGTAACATCAGTAAAGGTAGCAAAAGCTCCAAAATACACACCATTATAAAAAGTTCTAGAAAATTCTATAGTGTATCCAACATCACCAGCAAGATATTCTCCTGCAGAAACCTTCATATCAAAAGGTATAGTTCCATAATTTCTATAATTAAAATTTACTGTTGCCATCGTATTTTCATAACCTGAGTGACCAAATCTCCAAGAATAATCTCTTTTAAAAACTTTAAAAAGATCCATTCCAAATGAATAATTCTTATTTGGTTTAAAATATAAATATTCCCCTCCTATTCCAGAAAACATATCTTCAAGGATTCCAGCAGACATCATAATATGATGATTTTTAATAGGGGTTAAATGATAATCTAGTTGCGCCCTTCCTATCAAAACACCTCCATCTTTCATATTTTTTAAATACTCTTTGACATCGGATCTTACTTGTTCAGGATAAACATCAACTGGTGGTATATATAAATCATCTAAATTGTCCGCTAGACTGTACTTTAAGTTGATATTAAAAAACAGATTTTCTCTTATTATGAATTCACTATCATTTTCAACCAAAAAAGCACCTTTAAAAAATTCTTCCCTCGATGCAAGGAATGGTCTAAAGTTTGCTCGAGTGTTTGTACTAAATCTTTTTGTAGTACTTCTTTCATATATCGTTTGAGAACTTGCTCTATAAGAGTCATCAATCTCTTTAACTGCTATTAGATTTGCAACTTCAATGTCTTTTACAATATCTTCGGTTATTCCAGCATCTCTTGCTGACTGATTAATAATATCTTCTACGATTAATAAATTAGGATGTATAACTTGGGTAAGCTGAAGGCCTATTGAATTTGCATTCCTGGTAAGTTTCTTTACACCAATACCATTCTCTTCAAGATTGTTTATTAACTGAGTGTACTTATTATCTCCTCTTCGGCGATCTCCTCTTGCATATTGACTTTTCTGAAATGTATTAATAGGATCATTTTTATATACAAATTTCAAAGAAGCATAATCTCCCCTCTCATAAGAGACGCCAATACTGAAGTTATCATTAATTAAATAATCTACGCCAAATGAAAAATCATTCTTAGGAATTCTAAATGGAACTAAACCTGGCCTAACCGAGGAATCATACTCTGCCTTGAGCAGTAACTTATTGTTGAAAGCATGAGATACTCCAAAGAAAGGTGAGGCTGTATCTCCAGAAAAATATCTTGAGGGTTGAAAACTTCCTCCCAAGCCTTCTGTATTAGTTGGTCTATCACTAAATTGGTCAGAAATATAAGTTAACGGGTTCTTAAAACTAAGGTCAGAACCATCTAATTGACCAAAACCTAATCCAAAATGGAAATCAGTTCTATTCATTCCGTAACTACCAACTATGTATTCCGAACTATAAAGCCCTGTGCCTGCAAAATCATTCAAGCCTATTGCAATAGCAGGAAAAACACCCTGCTCTTTAAGAAGTCTTAGTTTAAAATTAAAGCCTTTATCTTTGAAATCTTGAAGGCAGGTTTTACTAGTAAAATCATAACAGTAAGGTCTATCTGTAACATTGGTATAAAAGAAAGATGCCTCAAACCAGTCAAAGGGATGTGCTGATAGAGTAACCGTCTGATTGGGAGTTCCTCTATATACTGTTATCCCGTGCACACCTTCATCATAAGTTCTTGCAGATGGAGTATGTATTGTTCCTACAATACCGTAATTATTGTATAAATTATATTTAAAACTATCAGAATAAATTGGATTTATATAAAAAAATGATGCTAATAGTAGAAACTTTTTAATTAACTGCTTAGGTCTTTTTTTCATACATCTTCATCTAATTAATCGTTTATAGCTGATAAAGATGCTAAAGCAATTCCTAAATTACCAAGAATAGAAACATAAGCTTGTGCTGCTAATCTTCTAGGGGCAGAATCATCAAGAACTCTTGGAACAAAAATTATAGATCCGGGATAAATTTTCATCTCACTCTTAGGACTATTCTCAAAAATATTTCTTTTTGATCTATACAGTTGTGACTCTCCATTTGGATGAAGAATATATATTGACTCCTTGTCAGCAAACTTTCTAAAGCCTCCTGATTTATCAACGAAATAATCAATTCCTTTATTCTCAGAAAACATTACAGCTCCCTCAGAGGAAATCTCACCGTATACATATACTACATTATTCTTTTCAGGGACAAATAGCTTATCTCCTTCTTTGACATTATAAAGATCGATGGTTGAGTCATTTAGTAAATCTATAACAACTCTACCATTTGCTTCTGTATTTTTTATCTCTTCTGTCAGTTTTACAATTGGAGTCAAATCAAAATTCCCACCTATATTTTGTTGACTTGCAGCAATAATATTATCTAGAAATTCTTGATATAGAATCTCTTTAGATAACTCATTTACTGCTTTTGCATCATCATTTAAATAAACTGCACCAAACTGATAAGCATTCTCTGTGTAACCACCGGCTTTCTTAATTAAATCATTTATTGTTTCACCTGCAGCCATCGTATATGATCCTGGCTTGAGAACAGCGCCCGTTATTTTAGCTTGCCTATATGGATATTCTCTAATGTAAATTGAATCGCCATTTTGAACATTAATCGCTTCAAAATAACTATCATTTGGAACTGGTATGGTTTTTAATGATCCTTCAAACAGTCTTTCAAGGGAAATATTTTCTCGGTCAGCATTTAGGTTAATGCCATTAGCATAGTTTATAATACTTATAAGCTTTTGATCATCAAAAGCTTCATACTTAGCAGGTCTGTTTACTGCTCCATCAATAGTAATAATGTTTTTTTTTGCCTCAACAAAAACAACATCTCCAGATCTAAGTCGTTTTTTGAGGTTATATTTTCCTTCAACTAGCAAATCATAAAGATCCAATGTTTCAATAATAGTATTATCTCTAATAAGATTAATTTCCCTTAAAGATCCAAACTCACTTATGCCTCCTGCAGCAGACAATGCATGTAATATATTTGAATTACCAGTTAAGGTGTATATGCCAGGATTCACTGAATTTCCAGTAACTAAAATATTTACATCTCTTATTTGGCTAAGACTAATGAATGCTTCACTACTAATGAATGCTAAATTCACTTTAGACTTAATTAATTGCGATGCATCATTTAATGATAATCCAGCAATAACTATCTTTCCTATGTCTGGCATACTTATTGACCCATCGGGGTTTATTACAAGTTCTTCTTCAAATTCTTTTGAGCCAACTAATTGAACTTGAAGAACATCTCCAACATCGAGCATATATCCAGAGTCAGGATTAGGTTCATTGATTGGCATAAATGACGTTTGAAAGGTACTAAAAAAATCTGATCCATAAAGTTTTAAATCTTGATTGATATTAATTTTATCATCAGAAGATATTCTTCTCTCAAGCTCTAACAAGTCTGATTCCAACCTATCTTTTAATTTCAAAAAAGTTTCAGCTTTTTTTAATTTTGAAGAATAAATATAGGGTCTATATGTTTCAGCAGTGCCATCAGCTTTTCGCTGATTATTTTCTTGAATGTCCTTCCTGATATCATCTGGCAGACTGTTAAGAAACTCTTCATCTAATTCTTGAGCAACTGTAGTAAGAGTTATTAATGATAAAATTATTAATATTATTGCTTTCATATTCTTTTTGTTATCCCTTTGATTCTTCAACCAACATTAATTAATGTCTAATTAAACCCAGGTATAGTAATACCTTTTATCTTTTTTGAGTGGTTTATTATAACACTTATTATATTATTTACTTGGGTTTCTGTTATTGTAGAATCAGTTGATTGAAAGACAAACCTAAAGCCAATTTTGATTTCAAAATTCTTATCATTATTAAAATAGTCAAATATGAAAACGTCTTTTAAGAGCTCGTCATCAAAATCTAATATAAGGCTCTCTAGCTCTTTTAATTTTGTATAGTCTTTTACAGAAAAAGATAAATCTCTCATAGAATATGGCAAATCAGATATTGGTAAATATTCTTTAAAGCTTTCAGGAGATTTAGAACTTTCCTTGTAATTTAAGACAGCAGAAGAAAAATTAACAATATCAACCTCACTAACGATAATTTCATTTTTTATCTTTGTATTCAACGAGTCTCTGTCAAATACTTGAAATTCAAAATCTTCATTGGGCAAGGCTTCTTGAAATATTTTAGTAAGATACTTCTTATTAATTTTTTTAGAGAAATCTTCATAATTATGGCCTGCGATTCCACTAGCAATAATACCAAGTCTCCTCGTCTTAATTATTTGGTTATTCTTAGAGGTGTATACATCAGAAATTTCAAACAACTTAATTGAATCTTTTTGTCTTCTTTCATTAAATACTAGATTCTCTACTAACGAATCGGTTATGTTTGATCTAAGAAATTCTTTATTTGAATCTAAAGGGTTATCTACCTTTATAGAAACATTGGAACCAGTGCCAACAAATGGAGAGTTAATAACCTCATAAAAGCCATTATCCAATAAAAAGTATCTCAACTTATTTTCAATACAAGAATTATTTGATATTTTTGATTTAGGAATCATTAACTCACTTTTTATAATATTGTCGTAACCTATTGACCTTGCTATTTCTTCCGCTAAATCATTTTGAGTTTTGATATCACCTCTGAAAGAGGGAACAGTAATCCAATTATTATTTGTTATAAATCCTAATTTCGATAAATAATCTAAATACTGATTTTCACTTATATCAGTACCAATAATTTGATTAATTTTATTAACATTAACTGATATTTTGACAGGATTGTTTTGTCTGAATGTGAATGAAATAAAAGACATGTCTTTTATGTTTGTATGTTCGCTAACTATATTAATAAATCTCCTAATTACAGCTTCATGGCAAGATGGATCAACGAATCTTTCAAACTTATGAGACGCTTCTGATTGAATATCATACTTTAAAGATTTTCCGATAATTGCCTCAGGTTTAAAGAAAGCGCATTCAACAAGAACTGTCTTTGTTTGAGAAGAACAAGACGTACTCTTTCCACCAACTACTCCAGCAAGATTAACAACTTTGTCATCAATTAAAAAAACTGAATTCTTGTTTGTAAGATTAATCTTTTTATCAAGCAATGTTTCAAATTCTTGGTTAATGTCTAATTCATTAAAAACCAATCTGCCATTAACTTTACTTGAATCATAACAGTGCGTAGGCTGTCCAGATTCATATGATAAATAGTTAGAAACATCAGTAAAGAAATTATTTTTGTTTAAATTTAAGTCTGAAAAATAATTTTCTAAGTAACCTTTGTATTCATTTGGAACCTTATCAATTTCTAATTTTAGAAATGAAATATTGGGACAAATATCTTGAGATAAATTTTCAAAATCAATATCTAATTTATCAAGTTTTTCATTATATATTTTTTGATTTGATTTGATTGTGTAAAAAACAGCCAAATCTCTAAGAAGACCCTGAATTGAAAGGCAGTCTCCTCTGTTTGGGGTAAACTCAAAATTGAATATATTTCCTTCTACTTCATGTTCATGACCAAGCTGAAATAAGTAATCAGAAATCTCTTTTAGACTAGGATTTTCATTGATATGACGAACTAAATGACTATATGCTATTTTCATTTGAATTGACTTAAAAAGTCTAAATTTGATTTGTAAAACTCTCTTATATCTTTTACTCCATGTTTTAACATAGCTATTCTCTCTATGCCCAAACCAAATGCTAAACCACTATAACTATTAGAATCTATCTTGCAATTTTCTAATACAACTGGATTTACTATCCCGCATCCAAGAATCTCTAACCAATAACCTTCCTTTGATAAAATATCTACTTCAGCAGAAGGCTCTGTAAATGGGAAATATGAAGGTCTAAATCTTAATTCAACATCTTTACCAAATAATGAATATATAATTTTATAAATTAAATCTTTAAGTTGTGCAAAGCTAATATTTTTACCTACTAGTATCCCTTCTATCTGATGAAACATGGGAAGGTGAGTAGCATCGTCATCTTTTCTAAAAACTTTACCGCCAGAAATAAAAGCTAAGGGTGGTTTTTTTTCTAGCATTCCTCTTATTTGAACTGGAGAGGTATGAGTCCTTAATAAATTTGATTTTTTTTCAATGTAGAAAGTATCATGCATTTGTCTGGCAGGATGTGTCTTTTTAATGTTGAGCATATCAAAGTTGAATTTTTCTGTTTCAATCTCAGGTCCATCAATAATCTCAAAACCAAAGGAAACCAGTAAACTCATAATTGTATCTTTCATATGATTTATTGGATGAAGCGAACCTCTATCCTTGACAAGCTTGGGAAGAAAAATGTCTTTATTAGATGACATTTGGAAAATGTTTTCTAGCTAGTAGCTGTCTTTACAATCTTCTCAAAAGTAGCACTATCAGTAATAGCAATATCAGATAATATCTTTCTATCTAAAGAAATATCTTTTTTAGACAATGAGTTGATAAGAACTGAATACGATACACCAAGCTCTCTGGCTCCAGCATTAATTCTAGCTATCCATAAAGCTCTAAAAGATCTCTTCTTATTCTTTCTATCTCTAAATGCGTATTGTAAAGATTTAATATTTGATTGTTTTGCAGTTCTAAATAACCTACTTCTTGCACCATAATGCCCTTTGGTAGCACTTAGTACTTTTTTATGTTTTGCTTTAGCTGTTACTGATTTGGTAGTTCTTGGCATGATTTATCTTCTTATTAATTTTGAAGCCATTTTAAGCACAACACCTGTTAGCTTATTAAGACCCCTATTATGTCTTTTTCTTTTTGTAGACTGTTTTGTAAGGATATGATTTCTATTGGCGCTTTTGCTCTTAACGGATGATCCTGTCTTTTTAAAACGCTTAGCGGCTCCAGAATGTGTTTTTAGTTTGTATCCCATATTAATATTCTTTTTAAAAGTTATTTATTCTTTTTTAGAGGTGACAAAACCATCAATAATTGTCTACCTTCCAATGAAGGCTCTTGATCCACTTGAGCTATGCTTTCTAGCTCATCTCTTAATTTATTTAAAAGATTAAGACCCATATCACTATTAAGTATTTCTCTACCTCTAAATCGGACGCTTATTTTAGTCTTATCTCCTTCAAGAATAAAGCTTTTAATCTTTTTTAATTTAATATTATAGTCTCCTACATCGGTAGAAGGTCTAAATTTAATCTCTTTCGTTGTATTTCTTTTAGTTTTTACCTTGGAAGATGAGCTATTTTTTTTCTTATCAAAAAGATGTTTGCCATAATCTAAAAGTTTGCAGACAATAGGGTTTGAGTCTGATGGAGATACCTGGACTAAATCTAAGGATGCATCGCTTGCCTTTGCCAAGGCATCTTCTATTGAAACAATGCCTTGTTTTTCCCCAAGACTATCTATCAGCATTACCTCACTCGCCTTAATCTTTTTATTAATGGGTGTTGATTGTTTTTTTAAGCTAGCTATGAGAAATACCTTTTTAGAAGAATGTTAGTTGAAAGAACATTAATAAATTGTTTAAGAATAAGAAGGGTCTAGAAAAAGATTGTGTATCATGATTTAGTGAGAATTTTATACTAATTAATTA
>Ga0209137_1002801_pt1 | contig 15011 bp, 16 predicted proteins | sample SaaInl5LU_22_DNA_FD_184642 | JGI IMG/M metagenome (GOLD analysis project Ga0209137, IMG submission 184642) | Marine microbial communities from expanding oxygen minimum zones in the Saanich Inlet - ESP_105LU_22_DNA (SPAdes) (version 2) | ecosystem: Environmental > Aquatic > Marine > Intertidal... | reverse complement strand
GATTGGTTAAGCCCGCTAGTGACTACCCTGCCTTTGCAATTGCTTTCTTATCATATTGCAGTTCTAAGAAGCTGTAATGTAGACCAGCCCAGAAACTTAGCGAAAAGCGTTACAGTAGAGTAAAAAATAAATAAGCTGACTACCGGTGGTAGTCGAGAAAAAATAAATTATGAAAGTAGGAATCACCTTTTCAACCTTTGATCTTTTTCATGCTGGGCATGTAAAGATGCTCGAGGAAGCAAAACGTCAATGTGATTATTTAATCGTAGGTCTGCAATTAGACCCTTCGATTGATCGTCCTGAGAAAAACGCTCCTTCACAATCTATAATAGAGCGTTATATTCAGCTTAAAGGGTCTAAGCATGTAGATGAAATTGTACCTTACGTATCCGAGCAAGATTTAGAGGATATTTTACGCTCTTTTAAAATTGATGTTCGAATTATCGGAGATGAGTACAAAGAAAAGAACTTTACAGGTCGGATGTATTGTGAAGAAAAGGGAATAGAACTGTATTACAATTCTAGAGATCACAGATTCTCTTCAAGTGGACTTAGAAAGCAAGTGAAAATAGCAGAAGATAAATAAGAAATGAATAAGTTAACAAAAATATATATTGCTGGCCACAAAGGTATGGTTGGTTCTGCAGTTTGGAGAGCATTAGAATCCAAAGGATATTCTAATTTGATTGGAAAAACTAGCGCTGAACTTGATCTCAGAAATCAACAGGCAGTTTCTGATTTTTATAAAAAAGAACAACCTGAAGTAGTCATCGATGCTGCAGCAAAAGTTGGAGGTATCTTAGCTAATAATGATTTTCCTTATCAGTTTTTAATGGAAAATATGCAGATTCAAAATAATTTGATTGATGGAGCTTTTAAAACTGGAATAGAAAAATTTATTTTCTTAGGGAGTTCTTGCATCTACCCGAAGTTTGCTCAACAGCCCTTAAAAGAAGAATATCTATTAACAGATTCTTTAGAGCCAACCAATGAGTGGTATGCGATTGCCAAAATCACAGGAGTAAAAGCGTGCCAAGCCATACGCAAACAATACAATAAAGACTTTGTTAGTTTAATGCCTACCAATTTGTACGGATCTTTTGATAATTTCGATTTGCAATCCTCACATGTATTGCCTGCAATGCTGCGTAAATTTCATGAGGCTAAAATAAACAAGCATTCAGATGTAACGCTATGGGGCAGTGGAACTCCCATGAGAGAGTTTTTATTTGTAGATGATATGGCAGAAGCGGTTGTGTATGCTCTAGAGAATAATTTACCAGAATACTTATACAATATCGGTACAGGAAAAGATATTACGATTAAAGAATTAGCTGAAACTATTCAGAAGGTAACAGGGCACCGAGGGTATATTACTTGGGATGACAGCAAGCCAGATGGTACTCCAAGAAAATTGATGGACGTCTCTAAAATGAAAGAAATTGGGTGGCAATATTCAACAAAGTTAGAAGATGGTATACATAAAACCTACCAATGGTTTTTAAATAACATAGATACATTTAAAGAAATAAAATTATAAATATGAAAGTTGCATTAATAACAGGAATTACAGGTCAGGACGGATCATACCTTGCAGAACTCTTATTAGAAAAAGGCTATGAAGTTCATGGTATTAAAAGAAGAGCTTCTTCATTAAATACAGATCGTATCGACCACCTATATCAAGACCCTCACCATCCGAATCAACGGTTAAAATTGCATTATGGAGATTTAACAGATTCCATGAATTTGACAAAAATCATTGAAGAATGCCAGCCTGATGAAATTTATAACTTAGGAGCCATGTCACATGTAAAGGTGTCTTTTGATACTCCAGAATATGTAGGTAATGTGGATGGTTTAGGGACTTTACGTATTTTAGAAGCGGTTCGTTTATTGGGCTTGGAAAAGAAAACTAGAATTTACCAAGCTTCCACTTCTGAGTTGTATGGTGGGATGCCAGAGAATAAAAACGACAAAGGATTTTATGATGAAAATTCAGCATTCTACCCAAGATCACCTTACGGAGTGGCAAAAATATATGGATTTTGGATTACAAAAAATTACAGAGAAGCATACGGAATGTTTGCGTGTAATGGAATTTTATTTAATCATGAATCGCCAAGACGGGGTGAAACATTTGTAACTCGTAAAATAACAAGGGCTGCTGCTAGAATTGCTTTAGGTTTACAAGAGAAGATATATTTGGGGAACTTAGATGCCAAACGAGATTGGGGGCACGCCAAAGATTATGTGCGTATGATGTGGATGATTTTGCAGGTAGATGAGCCTGAAGACTGGGTAATCGCCACAGGTGAAACTACAACAGTGAGAGATTTCGTTCGATTATCATTTAAAGAGGTAGGTATTGAATTAGAGTTTAAAGGGATTGGAGTGAACGAGAAAGCATTTGTAGTTTCTTGTAATAATGAAGAATTCCAAATAGAAGTAGGTAAAGAAGTATTATCTATAGACCCTTCTTATTTCAGACCTACTGAAGTAGATTTATTAATTGGAGACCCCACAAAAGCTAATGAAAAACTTGGCTGGGTGCCTGAGTATAATTTAGAATCCTTAGTTAAAGATATGATGAAATCTGATATATATATTATGAAAAAGAGCCAGTTTCTTAAATCAGGAGGCTATGAGGTTTTAAATTATCATGAATAAACGGAAGTAAATTATGAAAATAAAAAAATATGATTATTTAGTTGTTGGTGCTGGGCCTTTTGGTGCTACTTTTAGTTACGAAATGAACAAAAAAGGCTACAAATGTCTTGTCATAGACAAGAGAAAGCATGTTGCAGGAAATATTTATACTGAGAATATAGAAGGAATTAATGTTCATAAATATGGTGCCCATATTTTTCATACTAATGATAAGTTTATTTGGAATTACTTAAATCAATTTTGTGAATTCAATAATTATATAAATTCACCTATAGCATTAAACGAAGGTAATTTATATAATTTACCTTTTAATATGAATACCTTTTATCAGATGTGGGGATGTACCACACCTGATCAAGCAAAAAAAATAATTTCAGAACAATCATCACATATTAAAAGTATTAATAACCTAGAAGATCAAGCAATTTCATTAGTCGGAGTTGATATTTATGAAAAACTAATAAAAGGCTACACCGAAAAACAATGGGGAATGAAATGCGAAGAACTCCCTTCGTTTATTATAAAAAGACTCCCTTTAAGGTTTGTGTATGATAATAATTATTTTAAAGATAGGTATCAAGGAATACCGATCGGAGGTTACACACAGATTATTGAAAAAATGTTAAAAGGAATTGATGTTAAATTAAATTGTGATTTTTTTGAGGATAAAGAATATTTAGAAAGTTTAGCTGATAAAGTTCTATATACTGGTCCAATTGACCAATATTTTGATTTTAAACATGGAAAGCTAGATTATCGAAGTATAGAATTTAAAAATGAGATTATTGAAAGTGATAATCATCAAGGAAACGCTGTTGTTAATTATACGAATTCAAACGTACCATACACTAGAATTATCGAACACAAACACTTTGAATTTGGAAAACAAAAAAAGACAATTATATCTAAAGAATATTCAAAAGATTTTAAAGAGGGGGATGAACCATTTTATCCAATAAATGATTCAAAAAATAATTTAATTTACAATAAATACAAAGCTGATTCAAATTTAATAATCGATAAAGTTTTGTTCGGAGGAAGGCTAGCTACTTATAAATACTATGATATGCATCAAGTATTTGCTTCATCATTAAACTTAGTAAAAAAAGAATTAAGTGAAAAAAATCTTTAAGTCAATTTTTTTTTATAGCTATTTAAGTACTTTTTTAAATCTTGTTACACCATTGATATTATTTCCAGTCATTTCTAATGCGTTGGGACCTGAAGGATTGGGAATGTATGCATGGTTAGAAAATTTTACAAAATATTTTTGTGTTTTAGGGGCATTAGGGATTCCTCTTTATGGAGTAAGATTAATCGCGCAAAAAGAAGATATAAAAAAATCATTTACCGAATTATTTACTCTTAATATTTTTACGACTTTTATTTCCATCTCAATTTACTTAATAATTGTTAATATTTTTTATGAATCCAAGGAACTGTATTTTTTAATTCTAATTTCACCCTTAATTGTTTTCAATTCAATAAATTTTGATTGGTATTTTCATGGCCTTCAAAATTTCAAGCATATTGCAAAAAAAATATTTTTTTCGAGAATCATTTATTTAGTTCTAATTATAAACTTAGTAAAGAGCATAAATGATATAGATAAATATATTGTTATAAATATAATATACTCAATTTTAATAATTACTCTGTCAATTAATAAATTAAAATTTGATAAAAAAATCAGCTTATCTGGAGCTTTAAGACATTTTAAACCAACCTTAACACTTGGTTTATCACAGTTTTCAATATTGATTTATGTTTTTTCTGATATATTTATTTTAGGTATTTATTCAAGTAAAATAGATATCGGCTTATATAGTTTTGGAACTAAATTTTCATATATCGGTACAATTTTAATTGGTGTATTAGCAGCAACATTCTTGCCGAAATTATCCTCAATTGTTAATGAAAAATTAATTTTTGACAAATTATTTAAAGAAATTTTTGATATAGTATTTAGTCTTGGATTAATTATTTCACTTATTATATATTTATCATCAAATACGTTAATACATGTTTTTGGGAATGATTTATTTAGTAAATCTTTATTAGTTATAAAAATTTGCTCGATATTACCATTAATTATCGGTTTGAACGAAGTCATTGGTAAATTGTATTTTATTTCTAATAAAAAAGATGAAATGTTTTCAAAATTATTGATTTTTGGGATGTTTTTAAATTTATTCTTAAACTTTATTTTTATACCTAAATTTAGCTATTTTGGAGCTTTTTCTACAACTATTTTTACTGAAATCACTTTACTTTTATTGTTCTTGTATTTTTCAGGATTAAGCAAACTTATTTTTATTAAAAAAGAGATAATATCTAATTTGTTTTTTATTTTCTTCTTATTACTAACATCATTTTTCTTGATTTACATAAATGATTCTTTTGAAAATTATCACATCCTAAAACTTATAATAAATATTTTTTCACTTTTTATTATATTCATAATTCACAAAAAAACACAGCTTAAAAAAATTTTACAATATGAAAATAATAATAGGGGTAGTTACACATAAAAAAGAACAAGTTCCATATCATAACAATGTCTTTATTCCTATAGGAGTTGGAAGTGCAGCTAAATTTCATGACGTTAACGATTTGAATTCAGGATATAATAATTATAACAAATATTATTCCGAGATTTCAGGACTTGCTGCTATTAATCAATTATCAAATGAATATGATTATATAGGATTATGCCATTACAGAAGATATTACATGTTGGATAATTTAAATTACAATAAATCAGTTAACTACATTAAATTTATTTTGTCTCGAATTTTTGGTAATTTGTTAAAACCAGGGAACTTCCGTGTCTTTGGTAATTCTTTTGAACTTCCAAAAAAAAAGAATCATAAAGCAATTAGAGATTTTGAATTATTCGTAAAGAATAAATTAAAAGATAAAAAGATTGAAGCTATTTATCCATATCCTATTAAATTCTCTAATAGAAGAATTCGTGAGATTTTTGAAAAACTTTCATTCAAATATATTGACACTCTCGAGAAAATTATTATTGATTATTATCCCGAATACACCGATGTTTTTAATGATGTGACTAACAATTGTGAACTGCATACTTGTAATATGATAATTCTTCGAAAGGATTGGCATGATAAATATTGGCTATTGATGTCAGGAATTCTTTCGAGGTTTGATAATGAATTTTCTATGAATGAAATGAAAGATAGTCCATTTTTTGATAAATTATACAATCGTATTCCTGGTTATATGGCAGAGTTAATTACAAGTTTATTTATATCTAAACATTTTAAAAATTCTTCTAATTCTATTAAAGTTGCTATAAATGAAGTTAATTATTAGTTATATTAAAAGGGTATATTATTATTTCTATCCCTCAAGATCTCCTTTTCGTGATAGAGATGTTATCATTGATGGTGTTCAAGTTAAAGTTGGGGCATATAGTTATGGTTTCGAAAGTATGCAGATTTTTTCTTGGGGCGAAAATATAAATATAGAGATTGGTAGGTATTGTTCTATTGCATATGGAATAAAATTATTTTGTGGAGGTAATCACCGTTCTGATTTTTTAGCTCAATATCCTTTTGGAATAATATTTCCAAATCACTTCAAAAAAACTAATTTAGAATTAGTTAAAACTAATGGTGATATTACTATCGGAAATGATGTGTGGATTGGGAGAGATGTTACAATCATGAGTGGAATTACTATTGGTGATGGTGCAGTTATTGCAGCTAATTCACATGTTGTAAAAGATATTCCAGCTTATTCAATTTATGGAGGAAACCCTGCAAATTTTATTAAATATAGATTTCCTCAAAAAACTATCGACAAATTACTGATTGTTAAATGGTGGGATTTCAATTTAAATCCAGACTTGATTGAAAAATTATTATCCACTAATATTGAAAACCTTGATATAAGACATAAAAATTGTGAATAAAATTAATGTTCTTCATATAAATTATTCTAATTCAGAATCATCTGCTTGTACTAGAATAATTAAAGCTCAAAAATCATCAAATAGGATCGATCCATTTTTGCTGTCTTTTAATAACTTGAGCAGTCTAAATAATATCAAATTTTCAATTTTTGAAAGAAAATTATTATTTTTTTCAATTTTTTTAGACAAAATAATCAACCGATTTAATTACTTTTTTAACAAAGAATTTTTTTCTTTTAATTTTATAAGAAAAGGATTTATGTTTAAAGTAAATCAATTCAAAAAATATGATATAATCCATTTTCATTGGAATGGTCATGGGTACATTGATCCAAAAGATTTAATTTCGAAAATCTCTGTTGATATACCAATTTTTATTCATTTTCATGATGCTCTTTCCGTTACAGGTGGATGTCATGTTATTTCTGATTGCCAAAAGTATAAAACAAACTGTAATGATTGCCCTAAATCAATTATAAGTTTTCATAGTCCAAGAAACTTTAATAAAAAAAAAGAATTTTACACTAAATTTAATTGTTACGCAATTTCACCTAGTGATTTTTTTAGAAATTATTTAAGTGCGAGTTATTTATTTAAGTTTTTCAAGGATGACTTTGTCGTTCCTAATCCAATTGAGTTAAATATTGATATAAATTCACAAAATAGATCGAATTTAGATTCAACCTTAAGATTATTGTTTATATCGAATAATTTAAATGATCCAAATAAGCAGTTAGATAAATTAATTTCTAGTTTAGAGAATTCAAGTTTTAAAAATTTTAATCTAACTATTGTTGGAAATTTAAAAAAAGAGATAAATCCATCTTTTGATTTTAATCATATATCTTATATTGAATCAGATCTTAAAATGATAAGTATCTATAATTCTGTAGATATAACATTAATTACATCTAATTTTGAAACATTTGGACAAGTTGCTTTAGAATCCATTAATGCAGGAACCCCTGTTATTACTTTTGAAGGTATAGGTACAAGTGAAATTATAAGTCAAAATATTAATGGTATTTTATGCCAAAAAAATTCTTTTAAAAGTTTGGTTGAAAACTTAATTATTTTGCATAATGATAGAGAATTTTTGAGTTTACTCAAAAGTAATTGTAACTCAAATACAATTCAAAAGTTTTCTTTTGATATAATTGGTGATCAATATTTTAAAATATACAATAATGTTATTAAATCAAAAAACACTTGATATTAGTTAGTTATAGTCTTTATGGGAAAAATAGAATCTATTATGATCCTATTAAAGAAAATTACTTGAGATTAAATAATCATAAGATATCTGATAATTCAATTAAATTTATATTATTTCATGACAGCTCCGTAGATTTAAGTTTCTTTAGCGATATGAATATTATTAAATTTAATACTGAGAAAAATGATTATTTTAAAAATATTGTCCCGACTATGTGGAGATTTGCAGCGCCAAAATTTCATGAAGCGGACTATTATTTATTTAGAGATACAGATTCTTTAATTTTAGATAAGGAAATTGAAATTTTAGAAGATTGGATAACCTCAGATTTTTATTGGTCAGTTATCAGAGATAGTCGATATCATTTATATCCTATATTAGCTGGTACATTTGGTGTGAAAAAGCAAAAGGCAGACCAATTGATTTTAATTTTGAAGTCAGCCAAAAGTTCAAATAAACATTTTTATGATCAATTATTCTTAGCAAAATATTTGTATCCAAAAATCGTAAAAAATTTAATAGTGTATACAAGTTTTCTTGGTTTTAAAAATGAAAATATAAAAAAAATAAAAAAAACATTGACTGATTTTATTGGTAATTATGCAAATTCAGGACCAATTCCTAAAAGTTCTCTGGATAGTCAATTTTTCTTAAATCAAAATTTACGTATTTTCATTTTTTTAAAATTTAGAACAAGATTTGTGCTTTCATTCCTAAAATTAATAAGTTTTTTAAAAAAATGAAAGAATTTAAAACAAGTTTTTGTGTATTAGTGCTTTCAACGATACATCCAGATTATAAAATATTTGAAGACTCTATAAGATTAACATATGGTAAAAAATTAACAGAAAATAATGTCAAATACTTTTTTTATAAGGGTGGAGCAAAGAAATCTAATATAATTAATGATGTTATAAACCTAAACTGTAATGATCAGTTAAGTGATACATTTTTGAAATTTAAAATGGCGACTGAACTATTGTTGAGAAATTATCCAGGAGTTAAATTAATTTTTAGAACTAATCTATCAAGCTATTTAGATGTAAATAATCTAATTAAGTACATTAAAATCAATAACCTAGGTCTAGATTCATATGATGGGATATCAGGTTCAGCTAATAAGATAAGTGAATATTTTTATGGAAATAGAATATTTCATTTATTATTTAAAAAATTAAATTTTGGTTCAAGTATTAATTTTTATAGTGGATCCGGATTTTTTTTGGGGATCAATAACTTTAATAAATTAAAAGAAAGAAAACAATATTTTATTGATGACGTAGAAATAGGATTTCAATTAAGACCTGTGAAAAAAGCGAGTAAATACTCTAGGATTTTAATAGACAATAATTTTAGGCCATTAAAAGAGTCAAAATATAAGTTTATGCTCAATAATCATCTTTTTCACTATAAATTTAAGACTTCAAACCGTGCTTTAGATGCAAAACTATTATTATCATTTGATGAATTAGATTTCCGAAATAAAATTATAATTGAATGATTTCTGTAATAACTATAACATATAATAACATTAGCGAACTAAAGAAAACGGTCAATTCCGTTATTAAATTTTCATCTTTAAACGGATCTTTGATTAAAGAACTAGTAATTGTTGATAATTTATCAGTTGATGGTACTGATTCTTTTGTTAAAAAGTTGAATATCCCTAGTGTTAATCTAATTTACCACAGGGATTCAGACGTTGGTGTATATGATGCAATGAATAAAGGGGTCGCTCTTGCTAAAAATGATTTTGTAATTTTTATTAATTCTGGTGATTTATTGGTGAATTCAATTGATGAAAAAGATATTATCGACATCTATTCTAATAAATGTGCAGGTATTGCTTTTTCTTGTTTATATTCTTTTAATAATAAGACAAAAATAGTTTATCCTAGAAATGTTAATAAAAAATTTCCCAGACTTCCCGGACTCCATCAAGGAATGTTATATAAGAGAAAAGTTTTAGCTAATATTAAATTTGATTTGAATTTCAAAATTTGTGGAGATTTTGATAATGTATGTCGAATTTATGCATCAGACAATAATAATATCTTTCTTACTAATAATAAAATTATATCCTCACTAGAGTCAGGTGGTATTTCTTCACTCAAACCATTAAAATTATACAAAGAGTCTACTGGAATAGTAAAAAACAACAATAATGTACCAGTACTTTTAAAACTAGTTTTTTATTTACGTCTTTTTATTAGACTTCTTATATTTCAACTTTATTTTAGAATTAATCAGTTACTTTCAAAAAAATAATGTTTAAGAAGATTAAATATATCTGTTTAATAATGGCAATAATATCATTGAGTTTGTCAATTATACCCAATGATTTTATTCAAATTTCTGGCGCATTAATTTTTATCATATATTTTTTTTTAAAAAACTTACCAAATTCTCAAGAAACTACAAAAATAGGTATAATAGGTTTTTATTTAATAATAGTTTTCTTATCTCAAATTTTCATTTCTGATTTTATTGAATTTTTTAAATCCTTTTCTTTAACTATATTATTTTTCGTCATATTTTTTTCAACTCAAAGAGTTATTTTTTTCAAATCTGTTGAATTTAAAAATGCTATTATTGTTTCAGTTATTTTAATTGTAGGTTTTGAAATTATCCAATTAATAGAAGTGTTAGTTTTAAATTCTACAACATCATATTTTTTATTAGATCAATATTCAATATCAACAGCAAAAGATGTAGGTAGATTTGAATCAGCTAATCTTGCAGGCTTATTAAGACCTGTGTCATTTTTTCATGAACCAAGTTATTTAGCATCTGTCTTATTCATATGCCTTATTTCGTTAAAAAACTTAAATTCAAAGCCATTATTTAGGTTCATAACTATATTTGGAATAATTCTAAGCTTATCAACTTTAAATTATATTTTTTTATTGTTGTATCTTGTTTTTAATGTTAAAAAGAAATATTACATACCTGTTTTTATAATTATCTTCCCATTTTTTGTGTATTACGCAAGCTTATTATTTAGTTTCTTTAGATTTTCTGAAATATTTCAAGAAGGAACTAGTGGTTGGGCTAGACTAGTAAAACCTTTTAATGAAGTATCAAATGAAATAATTGAAAATTGGTCTTATTTAGGAAGAGCTATTGGAAATAATAAAGTAGTTCACGACAACTCATTTTTTTTAATTATATCATATACAGGATTACTTTTTCCATTTTTTTTATTCTTTATATTTAAATCTTCTAAAAAGATTCTCATTAAAAATAAGTATGTCATTTTAGGATTTTTAAATTTAATTTTTTTGAATGGTGCTTTATTTACACCAGAATCTTCATTCTTAGTTATGATTCTAATATCTTCATTTAATTTGAAAATAAATATTGAAGAGAATTATAAAAAACCATTAAGCATATGAAAGGAATTATCTTAGCAGGAGGAAGTGGTACGCGTTTATACCCTATTACTAAAGGAGTATCTAAGCAGTTATTACCAGTGTATGATAAGCCGATGATTTACTACCCATTATCAGTATTGATGTTAGCGGGTATAAAAGAAATTTTAATTATTTCTACACCTGAAGACTTGCCAAATTTTGAAAAATTATTAGGAGATGGTAGCGAAATAGGTATCAATTTAACCTATAAAGAACAACCTAGTCCAGATGGCCTTGCTCAAGCTTTTATTATTGGAGCCGAATTTATTGGAATTGATGATGTGTGCTTGGTGCTTGGAGATAACATTTTTTATGGGTACGGTTTTTCAGGAATTTTACAAAATGCTAGAAATAATGTAGTAGAAGGTAAATCAACTGTATTCGGCTATTATGTAAATGATCCTGAACGCTATGGGGTAGCAGAATATGACAAAAAAGGAAATGTAACCTCTATTGAAGAAAAACCTATTAATCCTAAATCAAATTTTGCAGTAGTTGGTTTGTATTTTTATACAAACGACGTTGTGGAAATTGCAAAAAAAATAAAACCATCTCACAGAGGAGAGTTGGAAATTACCTCCGTAAATCAAGAATACTTAAAACAACAAAATTTAAAGGTAGAATTGTTAGGTAGAGGTTTTGCATGGCTAGATACGGGGACCCACGACTCTCTAATGGAAGCTGGGCAGTTTATAGAAACAATTGAGAAGAGGCAAGGATTAAAAGTAGCCTGCCTAGAAGAAATTGCTTTTAGAATGAAATACATAGATAAAGCGCAGTTGAAGAAATTAGCAGAACCATTAAAGAAAAATGCCTATGGACAATATTTATTAAATTTAGTGAAGTAGGATGAAGTTTACAAAAACTAACATAGAAGGATTAGTTATCATTGAACCTATAGTGTTTGGAGATGAAAGAGGATATTTTTTAGAAACTTATAATGAAAAACAATTTGAAGAATTCATTGGAAAAATTTCTTTTGTACAAGACAACGAATCAAAATCTGCTAAAGGAGTCTTAAGAGGTCTTCATTTTCAAAAACCACCTTTTGATCAAGCCAAACTAGTAAGATGTATTGAAGGAGAAGTTCTTGATATTGCGGTAGATGTTAGAAAAAAATCAAAAACGTATGGAAAGCACGTTGCAGTACTATTATCTGGAGTTAATAAACGTCAATTATTTGTACCAAGAGGTTTTGCACATGGTTTTTTGGTACTAAGTGATACCGCTACTTTTGCCTATAAAGTAGACAACACCTATGCGCCAGAGTTTGATGCAGGTATCCGATGGAACGATAAGGAGTTAAATATCAAATGGGGTATGGAAGATAGTGAAGTTATAATTTCTGCAAAAGATGCTGAACTTCCTTTTTTCTTAGAATTTAAATCTCCTTTCACAAACTAAAATATGAGAGTATTAATTACAGGATCAAACGGACAACTAGGATCAGAGATTAAAGAGTTGGCTGCTAATTATAAAAAAATAGATTTTTTTTTTAAAGACTTACCAGATTTAGATATTTGTAATTTTAATTTATTACAATCATTTATCATTGATAACAAAATTAATGCAGTTATTAACTGTGCGGCTTATACTGCTGTAGACAAAGCTGAAGAGGATGAAATAATTGCTAAAAAAGTCAATTTAGAAGGTGTTTTAAACCTTGTAAATGCTTTACAAACAGTAAATGGAAAGCTAATTCATATCTCTACTGATTATGTGTTTAATGGTGATCATTTTTTACCGTATAAAGAATCAGATTCAGTAAGTCCAATTGGAGTATATGGAAAAACCAAAAGAGAAGGGGAATTGGCAGTAATTAATAGTACGCTAGACGCAATTGTCATTAGAACTTCATGGTTGTATTCTTCTTATGGAAATAATTTTGTCAAAACAATGTTGCGTCTTGGTAAAAAGAATGAAAGCCTAGGAGTCATTTTTGATCAAGTTGGAACACCGACCTACGCAAGAGATTTGGCTAAAACTTGTTTAGAGATTTTATGTGGGGAAAATTCAGTAAATATCAGTAATAACGGAAATCTATATCATTACTCTAATGAAGGTGTTGCTTCTTGGTATGACTTTGCTATTTCAATTATGGAACTAGGCGGAGCGAATTGTAAAGTGAATCCGATACAAACCAAAGACTATCTTACCTTGGCAATAAGACCTCAATATTCAGTATTGAATAAATCTAAAATAAAAACAGATTTTAAAATTATAATTCCTTATTGGAGAGATTCTTTAAAAGATTGTATAGAAAAAATTAAAAATTAGTTCATGAAAAATATATTAGTTACGGGTGGAGCTGGTTTTATTGGTTCTCATCTAGTGCGATTATTGGTAAATAAATATCCAAATTATCGTATTGTTAATATGGATGTATTAACCTATGCGGGTAATTTAGAAAATTTAAGAGATATAGAATCAAAAGAAAATTATGCTTTTGTGAAATGCGATATTTGTAATCTTGAAACCGTAAAACAGGTTTTTATAGATTATAAGATTGACTCCGTCATTCATTTAGCGGCAGAGTCTCATGTAGATAGATCAATTGAAGATCCATTTTCATTTGCCCAAACCAATGTAATGGGAACCCTTAGTTTATTGCAAGCAGCAAAAGGATATTGGAACGGAAACTTTACTAATAAATTATTTTACCACGTTTCAACAGACGAAGTATATGGTTCGTTAGGTCAAGAAGGACTTTTTACTGAAGAAACAGCTTATGATCCTCACTCACCATATTCTGCATCCAAAGCTTCTTCAGATCATTTTGTAAGAGCTTTTGCTGACACATACGGATTACCTTCAGTAATTTCTAATTGTTCTAATAATTACGGTTCGTATCAGTTCCCAGAGAAATTAATTCCTTTATTCATCAATAATATTGTCCATAACAAGCCGCTACCGGTTTATGGAAAAGGAGAAAATATACGTGATTGGTTGTTTGTAAACGATCACGCAAGAGCTATTGATGTGATATTTCATGATGGAAAATTAGGTGAGACCTATAATATTGGCGGATTCAATGAATGGAAAAACATTGACTTGATAAAAGTAATGATTAAAACAGTAGATCGATTGCTCGGAAGAAAGGAAGGTACTTCTGATAAATTAATTACTTATGTTACTGATAGAGCTGGCCATGATTTGCGTTATGCAATTGATTCTACAAAGTTAAAAAACGAGTTAGGATGGGAGCCATCCTTACAATTTGAAGAGGGAATTGAAAAAACAGTGCAATGGTATTTAAAGAATAATAAATGGTTGGACAATGTAACTTCAGGATCCTATAAAGAATATTACAAAAAGACCTACAACAAATAATTTATTTTAAATAGTGAAAATTTCCATAATAACTATATGTTTTAATAGTTCAAAAACTATAGAAAAAACATTTCAATCAATAAAAAATCAGTCATATCAAAATATAGAATATATAGTTATTGATGGAGCCTCGACTGATGATACTTTGAAAATTATTAAAAATTATAATAGTTGTATTTCAAATTATATTTCTGAATCGGATAAAGGCTTATATGACGCTATGAACAAGGGTATTGCCTTAGCAACAGGAGATATAATCGGAATTTTAAATTCTGATGATATTTTTTCAGATATGTTTGTATTAGAAAATATAGCCAAATTTCATCAAGAAAATGATATCGATGCCTCTATTGGTAATATCACACAGTTTAATGAATCAGGAAGAACAGTTAGAAAATATTCATCTAAAAGCTGGACACCAGAAAATTTAAAAATAGGTTTT
>Ga0209137_1002799_pt1 | contig 15016 bp, 15 predicted proteins | sample SaaInl5LU_22_DNA_FD_184642 | JGI IMG/M metagenome (GOLD analysis project Ga0209137, IMG submission 184642) | Marine microbial communities from expanding oxygen minimum zones in the Saanich Inlet - ESP_105LU_22_DNA (SPAdes) (version 2) | ecosystem: Environmental > Aquatic > Marine > Intertidal... | reverse complement strand
TCAGATAACAGTCTCGGTGGTTGGTATTCTTACAGATCTAGCAAGACAGCGTTAAATCAGATAGTCAAAAATTTTAGCATTGAATTAAAGAGAATAAATAAGAACGCAATAGCTTTGGCACTTCAGCCCGGAACCGTCGAAAGTAGGTTTAGTGAACCATTCAAAAAAAATGTTTCTAAAAATAAACTATTTACTCCTGATTATAGTGTAGGACTGCTTTCTCAAGTGATTGAAAACTCAAGCCTAAATGAATCAGGTAGCTTGCTATCTTATGATGGAGAAATAATAAAACCTTAGTTTTTTAATTAAGAATACAAAGGAATCTAGATGTTGTTACTTCTGAGTTTTTATTATATTCATTAACATAAAAGTTATATTCATCTCTATCTTTTTGAGTTCTCTCCCTTTCTCTCCATTTTGATGCAGTTTTAGAGTCTGGAAAAATGACATGAGTTGAAAGTCTAAAGATTTCATCAGATGGAACCCCATTCTCATCCCTAAGATATTGAACTGATGGAACAACTTCAACTTCATAGCCTCTATTCTTATAGAAAGTCTCATGAAGACTTGAAGCATTCAGCACGCCATCAATAGTTCCGTTCTTAGTTAATTTTGCTACATAGTAATTTGCAGGCTTTCCTTCACAGTCATCAGGCTTTGGTAAATTTTTATGATTATCTGCAAAAACAGAAAAAGAAATAATAGCTATTGTTGTTAGTAAATATTTCATGACAAAACTCCGTTTTAAAAACATTATTAAAGAATAAGTTCTTTATTAAAGCATATTTTAAAAATAAAAAAACCCGGCCTAGACCGGGTTTAAACTTTAAGAATATTTAACTTAAGCGTTAGATGATTCTTTTACAGCAACATTCCAAATTATTAGACCAAATAGAATCTTGTTAACAAAGTCAGCAAGGTTATATATAAGGTTTAAATTTAGAGCTGATCCACCATCACCCATTAGGTAACCAGTGAAGTATCCAACAGGATAAATAGCCCAACCAATGATAATGATGTACATCATAGTATTGTAAGCTGATTGTACAGCAGGGCTTGCAGTATTGCATGCAGATTTTCCTTCTCCAGCCCATAGTTCATAAATCATGTATACCCATGCTAAACACCCAACAATGAATGCAGGCCAAGCTGCCATGATTCCTGCTTCACCCATGTATCCAAACACAAGCATAACAAGTGAGCCAACAAGTAGTTTCTTAAATAATGATCCAGCTACATTAGTTGCAGCAGCTAGAATTAAATAAAACTCGCAGATCAGTAATGGAACTGTAAGTAACCAATCTATATATCTAAATACAGTTGGTGATTCACCAGTTTCAACCCATACACCTCTCATGTATAAGTAATGCCAAAAAGCAATACCAGTAACTAAACCAGATACTGTTAAAGAAGTCTTCCATTTAGCAGAAACTCTATCTCTTTCAACAAAGAAAAATACAGTTGATGCTAATAAAGCTGCAGTAACTAACCAAAAAGATACACCAGTATAATCACCAGCATCTAGGTCGCCACCACCAGCAGCAAATGAAGGAAGCGCAATAACACTACCTAAGATTAATAAAAATTTCATATTAAACTCCTATTTTTTAAAGTAATAATTTACTTAACCTATTAGTATGAAGTCTTAATCATAGCTAAAAAATTAATTAGTATCAAATTTAAAAATGCCTAATTTATATAGGTTCTTGCAATTATTAACAGCATAGGATAGCAATTAAACATTGCTTAAAAATCAATGTTTAGTATTATTTGTACATGAGAGTTGGAATATACCCTGGTTCATTCGATCCCATCACCTATGGCCACATGGATATCATTGATAGGGGTTGTGGGTTGTTCGATAAAGTTGTCGTTGCAATAGCTAAAAGTGAATCAAAAAATCCAATGTTTTCTCTTGAAGATAGGATCAACTTAGCCACATCGATATATGAAGATAATGAAAAAGTTGAAGTTGTTGGGTTCCCAAGAAAACTGACCGTTGATTTAGCAAAAGATTATGGAGCGTGTGCAATCATTAGAGGTCTTAGAGCTGTTTCTGATTTCGAGTATGAGTTCCAACTTGCAACTATGAATAGATCTTTAGCTCCGGATATCGAAAGTATATTTCTTACTCCTAAAGAAAGCTTGATTTATGTTTCATCTAGCTTAATTAAAGAAATTTCAGATTTAAAAGGCGATATTTCTAAATTTGTTCATCCAACTGTAGAACAAGCACTGCGAGCAAAACTAGAAACTTAGCTCTGGCAAGAAGAGCAATAAAAGGTAGCCCTTTTATTAATGTTTGTTTTTATAATCTTCCCTTTGCACTTCTTACAATCCAAGCCTTCTCGTCCATATACATTCAATTTAAATTTAAAATAGCCAGGACTTCCATCTGCTGAATAGAAATCTTTTAAAGTTGTTCCGCCAACTTTAATAGCTGCATTCAAGATTTTTTTAGATGAACTAACTACTTTCTTACAATCATCAATTGTTAATTTACTAGAGCTTGTTAAGGGGTTGATCTTTGAAAGATATAGAGTTTCTGAAGCATATATATTTCCTATACCAACAACATTTTTTTGATTCATTAATAAAGTTTTAATGTTTGTCTTAGATCCAGAGCACAAAGCAAAAAGATATTTTGAATTAAAGTCTTTTGATAGCGGTTCTGGTCCGAGATGATGTATTAATTTATGTTTATCAATATTTTTTGTTAAATGAATAGAGCCAAATCTTCTTGGGTCGTTATATATTATTTTTTCACTATCAAAGAGAAATTCTACATGATCATGTTTTAAGAAATAATTATCATCATGCTTAGCAATTCTAAGACTGCCAGACATGCCTAAATGAAGAATGATTGAGTGATTATCTAAATCAAATATGAGGTATTTTGCTCTTCTTCTGAGATTCTTGATGATTTGATTTTTTGATTTTTCTTCTAAGTTTTTATCTACTTCCCATCTTAAATTTCTGTTATGAACCTTAATATGGGATAGGCGTTGATTTTTGAACTTTTCAATCGCCCTTAGAGTTGTTTCAACCTCTGGCAGTTCGGGCATAAGATATTATTTTAACAAGCTATTAATTCTTACAAGATCCCCTGGAGTAATTGTTCCAGAAGCTAAAGCTAGCTTAAGATTTGATAAAATATAATCATATTTAGCATTTGCTAGATTTTTTTCTGCAGAATAAAGATTTTTTTCGGCCTGCAAAAGATCAACAACATTTCTTGTGCCAACTTTGTAACCCACTTGAGTTGCCTCTAATGCGCTAGTAGCAGAAGTTACCGCTTGTTTTTGTGCTGTTACATTGGCAACAAGTGTCAGAACATTAGAAAATTCAGATCTAACCTCTTGAATGATTCGTCTCTGAGTGAAGAGAGTGTTTTCATTCGTTCTTTCATATTCAGAATATGCCTGTTTTCTTCGAGAGTTGACTGCACCGCCTTGAAAGATTGGCATGCTAAATTGAATTGCAAAGTTTCTTCTGCCTGTTACCTCTGGAACAGGAATTCCCTGACCATTAATATTAAATCCTTCATAGTTAAATTGATTTGTTTCAGATTCTGATTTTGAACCAATAATATCAATTTTGGGTAGATGATTTGAAGCAGAGCTTCTTGCATTATTTCTTGCTGCATCTTTTCTAAGATAGGCTGCTTTAAGTTGATAGTTATTTTCTAGAGCTAAATCCACCCATTGTTCTTTTGATGTCGGTGTTGGAACTTCAACAAGCAATCCTTCTCCTAATTCATCGAGACTAAAAATTTCTCTACCAATAAGTGCATTTAAAGCTTCGCGAGCAGAAAATAGTCTACCTTCAATACTTATTCTAGAAGCCTTACTTAGATCATATGCAAGCTGTGCCTCTTGAACACCTGTAATTGCAGACAGCCCAACTTCAAATCTTTGTTGTGCTTGATCGAGTTGTTTCTTGATAGCTTTTTCCTCAGATATTGCAGCATTTAAATTATCTATAGCTCTTAAGACTCCAAAATATAACTCTGCAGTTCTAACTAGAAGGTTTTGTTGCTCAAAGGCAAATTCTGCTTCAGCTGCATTTGTAAGTGATTTTGATTGTTTATATTGAAACCATGAGTCTAATCTAAAAAGGGGCTGCGATAACCTAGCTGAGCTAGAGAATGAATTATATTCTTGCTGAAGTTGCTTATCTTGATAGTATTCATTCCAATTGGTTGAACCACTTAAAGTTAGGCTTGGTAGAAGGGCAGCTCTTCCTTGCACAACAATTTCTTTGTCAGCAAGATATGAATACTCTGCTGCTTTAAAAGTTGGATCATTTTCTAATGCTTCGTTATAGATCTCTAATAAATTTTCTGATTGCAGACCAAAAGATATTAAAAATACTAAAAAAAGTTGCTTCTTAAAATTGTTCATTTCCATATTTTAACTCAATATTAATGTTTGCAGTGTAAACATTTGTATTTTTTTATATTTTATAATTTTTTTAATATTTCTTAGAGTAGAATAAGTCTCATAAGTTCAATCAATATTAAAGGCTTCTTAAATTGACTAAAAATTCATATGATGCAGAAGCAATCGAGGTTTTATCAGGACTAGACCCTGTTAGAAAGCGACCTGGGATGTATACGGATACGTCTAATCCCAATCATCTAATACAAGAAGTTCTAGATAACTCAGTTGATGAAGCTTTATCTGGGCACTGTTCAAATATAAAAATAACACTCCTAAAAGATGGCAGCATTAAAGTGACTGATGACGGAAGAGGTATGCCGGTAGATATTCATCCTGAGCATAAAGTTAGCGGTGTAGAACTAATACTATGCAAGCTTCATGCAGGAGCAAAATTTTCAGGTGATGACTATAATTTTTCAGGCGGTCTTCATGGTGTTGGAGTTTCTGTTGTTAATGCCTTATCAGAAAATCTGGAGGTAAGAGTTAAAAGAGATTCTAAAGAACATCAAATTATCTTTAATAATGGAAATAAAGTCAGTGAGCTTAAAGAAGTTGGTGAAGTTGGTTTAAGAAATACAGGAACATCGATTACTTTTAAACCAAATCCAGAATATTTTGAGAATATTGATATACAAGTCAAGGAACTTAAACATTTGCTAAAAGCTAAAGCGGTTTTATGTCCAGGACTAACAATAGAGTATAGCAATGAAAAAAAATCAAATGATAAAGAAAAATGGTATTTTGAAGATGGTCTGAAAAGTTATTTAGCTGAGTCTGCTGAAGGATTAGAGTTGGTATTAGAAGAATCAATAATATGCTCTAAGAAAGGTGATGTTCAAGAATTAGAATTTGCAATTAACTGGTCTCACAGGCCTCTAAAAAATAAATTAGATGAAACATATGTGAATCTTATTCCCACCATTCAAGGCGGTTCCCATTTAAATGGATTTAAATCTGGTTTATTAGATTCTATAAAAGAATTCTGTGACTATAGAAACCTACTACCAAAGGGTTTAAAGATTAATGCAGATGATGTTATGAATAATGCAATTTTTATAGTTTCATCAAAACTTAAGAATCCCCAATTTTCTGGCCAAACAAAAGAGAGGCTTGATTCAAAAGACCATATGTCATTTGTATCAAATACCACTAAAGATACATTTAGTATTTGGCTCAACACCCATACAGAAGAGGGTGAGAAGATTGCAGAGCTTGCTATTGTCTCCGCTCAAACAAGGGCTAAAGTTTCTAATATTGTTGAAAGAAAAAAGACTTTTAAAGGCCCAGCACTTCCTGGCAAGCTTTCAGATTGTAACAGCCAAGATTTAAATGAAACTGAGATATTTCTTGTTGAAGGAGACTCTGCCGGAGGCTCTGCAAAACAAGCTAGAGAGAGATCTTTTCAGGCAATCATGCCCTTGAGGGGTAAAATATTAAATACTTGGGATTTAGAAAGTTCTGAGATTATTAAGTCTCAAGAAATAAAAAATCTGTCTACAGCCATTGGAGTTCTTCCAGGCAACAGTGATATATCTTCGCTAAGATATGGAAAGATTTGTATTCTAGCTGATGCTGATTCAGATGGGCTCCATATAGCTACTTTATTATGCGCACTCTTTTTAAGACACTATAAGTCATTAGTTCAAGAGGGAAGAATTTATATATCTATGCCTCCACTTTTCAGGATAGATTGTGGAAAAGATGTTTTATATGCTTTAGATGATGCTCAAAGAGAAGAAATAGTTGCTAACTTTAAAGGTAAAAAAGGCAAACCAAAAATCAATATTCAAAGATTTAAGGGGCTTGGGGAAATGAACCCGTCTCAATTAAGAGAAACCGTCATGGATCCTGCAACTAGACAGCTCCTTCAGCTGTCAATAAGTCCTAGTGATAATGCTAACTCCATGATGGATTTGCTTTTATCAAAAAAGAATGCCTCAGCTAGAAAAGATTGGCTTGAAAAGAAAGGATCTTTAGCAAAAATATAAATATGAAAGAAAAAGAGCAAATAAATTCAATAAGCCTTAAGCAGTATGCAGAAGAATCCTACTTAAATTACGCAATGTATGTAATTTTAGATAGAGCTTTACCAAATATAGGAGATGGCCTAAAGCCAGTTCAAAGAAGAATTTTATATGCTATGTCTGAGTTGGGTCTTGATGCGGGGTCTAAATATAAAAAATCTGCTAGAACGGTTGGTGATGTTATTGGTAAATTCCATCCTCATGGTGATAGTGCTGCCTATGAGGCTATGGTCTTAATGGCACAAAATTTTTCGTTTAAATATCCTTTGGTTGACGGACAAGGTAATTGGGGTTCGCAAGATGATCCAAAATCTTTTGCTGCAATGCGGTATACAGAATCTAAACTAACTAAATTTGCAGACTTACTGATATCAGAATTGAAATCAGGCACTGTTGATTGGCAGCCTAACTTTGATGGCTCTTTACTTGAACCGGTGATTTTCCCTTCAAAGCTCCCATCAATTCTTCTTAACGGAACATCAGGAATTGCTGTTGGTATGGCAACAGATATACCTTCACACAATATTAATGAAATTATAGATGCGACTATTCATGTTCTTGAAAATCCTAAAGCTGAATTAAGAGATCTTACAAAAATTATTAAGGGACCAGATTTTTCAAATGAGTCTCCAATCATTGCGAGCTCTCAGGAGCTTGAAGAAATATATTCAACCGGAAGAGGCGGTTTTAAAGCTCAAGCACACTGGGTACAAGATAAAAGTGAGATTATTATCAATGCTTTACCTTATCAGGCATCTGGTTCAAAAATATTAGAGCAGATAGCTGATCAAATGCTAAAAAAGAAAATTCCAATGGTTGTAGATTTAGCAGATGAAGGTGATCATCAAGAACCTGTGCGTCTGGTTATTACTTTGAAATCAAATAGAGTTAATGCACGAGATGTAATGAACCATTTATTTGCATCTACAGATCTTCAAAAAAATTATAGAGCTAATATGAATTTGATTTCTTTGAATGGAGGGCCAAAAGTATTTTCATTGGTTGAACTCCTTAAAGAGTGGCTTGTCTTTAGAAAAAATACAGTCATAAGAAAACTTGAGCACAGACTTGACCAAGTAAATGACAGGCTTCATATACTAGAAGGACTTTTAATAGTTTACTTAGATCTAGATAAGGTAATAAAAATTATTCGTGAATCAGACGAACCTAAAAAAGATATCATCAAAGCATTTAAACTATCGGACATTCAAGCCAATGCAATTCTTGAGATTAGATTAAGACAGCTTGCCAAATTAGAACAGCTTAAATTGGAGCAAGAAAGAGACATATTGTTAGAGGAACAAAATGAAATTGAAAAAATTCTTCAATCAAAAACAAGATTAAAAACATTAATCAAAAAAGAACTTTTAGAAATAAAAGACGAGTTTGGAGAAGAAAGAAAATCGCCTATTCAAGAGTCATCAGATGCTAAAGTTTTCTCAGAAGAAGAAACTCTTGTAACAGAATCAATTACTGTGGTTTTATCAGAGGCAGGCTGGATTAGAAGTGCGAAGGGTCATGAAATTGATCCTAGTTCTTTGTCTTATAGAGGTGAGGATAAACTTCAAGATTATTGTAGGGGTAAAAGTAACCAAATTTCAGTTTTTCTAGACTCAAATGGCAAAGCTTACTCAATACCAAGTCACTCACTTCCTTCAGCAAGAGGTATGGGAGACCCAATTTCTGGAAGGGTTTCTGCTGATTCCGGAGTTAAGTTTATATCTACTTTGATTGGAAATGATGATGATAAATATATGATTATGAACACAGCAGGTTATGGATATATTTCTGAATTTAAAAATATGGTTTCAAATAAGAAGTCTGGAAAAGCTTTTATGAGGCTACCAAACGAAGCGCAGCTTTTAAAGGCACTAAGAGTTCGTGAAGATCATGTATATATCGTAGCTGTATCAAACATAGGCAGGTTATTAATTTTTGAGATTAATGAATTGCCAGTTCTTCCAAAAGGTAAAGGCAATAAGATTATTAATATTCCAACTCCAAAATTTGTAGCAAAAGAAGAATATATGGCTCATGCTCAACTTATATCTCCTTCAAGCTCATTAAGAATAGAAAGTGGTAAGAGGTTTTTAACCCTTAAACTAAAAGATTTAGGTAATTATATTTCTTCAAGAGCAAAAAGAGGGAACATGCTTCCACAGGGTTATAGAAAAGTTGATAATATGATTGAAGAGGTTGAGCCTATTTTTCAAGAGTCTGAAGAATAACTTCTTCAAATATAGCCAATCCCTTAGTTATTAAGTCATCCTCAATTATAAGACTTGGTGAAAACCTAATTGTATTTGCATTTGCTTTTAAGACCATGAGTCCATTCTTGTGTGCATTCTTGATTAGGGAGTCAAGGCATAAAGATATTGAATGTTCAAACTCTACGCTTATCCATAAACCAGCTGATAAAATATTTTTAAAGCATTTATGTGTAGAGTTTATTTTATTAAGCTGATTTAAAAAGATATCTTCTTTTTTTTGAACTTTCTTTAAAAAGGATTTTTTTGAAATAATATCAACAACCGAGCATCCTATTGAGCATGCTATAGGACCGCCACCAAAGGTGGTCCCATGAGAACCAATACTCATAGAATTACCAATTTTATCTGAAGTAAGAATACCTCCAAGAGGAAAGCCATTTGCTATCCCTTTAGCAAAACAAAGAATATCCGGATTAATATTAAATTGTTCATATGCAAATAAAGTACCAGTTCTACCAATACCAGACTGTACCTCATCAATAATTATTAAAGCATTGTGTTTTTTAGCTAATTGTTTAATTTTAGAAATAAATTTTTTATTAGCTTTTGTAATCCCAGATTGCCATTGGACAAGCTCAAGTATCACAGCAGATGTTTTACTAGAAAATAAACTATCTAGATTTTTCGTTTGGTTGTAGGAATGGTTCTTAATCCCTTTGGGCAGCGGCGCGAAACCATTTGTTAGATGTTTGGCTTTAGCTAATGCTATTCCTAACATTGTTCTGCCATGAAACGAGCTTGAAAATGATATTATTTCATTTTTATTTTTATTATATTTTTCTGACGTATATTTTCTGGCTGTTTTGATAGCTGCTTCTATGGACTCACCTCCAGAATTGCAAAAAAAGACTTTATCTGCAAAAGTTTTTTGACATAGTTTTTTTGCTAACTTAACCGCAGGTTCATTAATGTATAGATTAGATAAATGCCACAAATCTTTTGATTGTTTTTGCATAATTTTGGTCAACACATCATTACTATGACCTAAATTTGTAACCGCTATACCTGCAGTAAAATCAATATATTTATTATTATCTATATCCCATACTAATGAGCCTTTAGCTTTTTTAACAACAAAGGCTGCAGGACCATAAAAAGGCACCGTATAATTGGCGTACTCATTAATAATTTTTTTCATTAAATATATTGTATCTTGATTTCAGTTCAAAACATTAGCGAAGATAACTACGCAATTCATATTCAGCCAAATAGCTCGCTTACTGGTAATTATAGAATATTTTTTATACTAAGCATTGCTTTGGTGTGTCTTGGCATAGCAACTGTATTTTATTTTGTTGGAGCAACTTTAATTCTACCTTTTGCTGGATTAGAAATATCCATATTAATTTTTGCTTTTTATCTAAACTTCAAATGGAGCAGCAAAAGAGAAAAAATATATATTTCTCAAGAGAAGGTGACCATCGAAAAAGGAATTCACAAAGCTGAATATCGCTGGGAAGAATTCAGAACATTTACTTCCTTTCAAGTAACAAAAGACGTTAGCAAATCATTAAAGCTGAGCTTTCGTTCAAAAGGAGAAGATATTGAAGTAGGAGCTTTTTTAAACGAAGACGATAAGAATATTTTAAAGGAAGAAGTGTCCAGCATTATTAATTCTCTTAATGCTTAAGATACTATTTCCATTTAGGAAGTTTTTTTACAGCCTTAATGAGTTTAAATTCTCTTGTTAATGGGATCCCATTTTTATATGGGGGATGCGATTCTCCTTGAATAAGAGGCATTAAGTAATCTATAGCTTTTTGTGTAATGTTCATACCATTTTTAGAGATAAAGTTCTTAGGTAATTTCTTTTCTAAATTTGCAATTTTTGATAATGGAGCAGCCTCTATACTCCATTTATATTTTGATCCTTTGTGTCTAACTATTATTGGCATGACTCCATTCATACCCGCCATAGCATATTTTATTGCAAATGATCCAACGGCTTGAGCTTGCTCTAGGTCTACCTTTGAAGCAATATGTCGGGCACTTCTTTGAAGATAGTCTGCTACTGCCCAATGATTCTTCATTTTTAATTTGTTATTAATTAATTCAGAAATAAATGGTGCAATGCCTCCAAGTTGAGAATGGCCAAAGGCATCTGTTCTATTTGATTCAGCTAGAAACTTACCTTTACTATTTTTTACTCCTTCAGACACAACAACAACACAGTAACCATGCTTAGCAACAACTTGTTTAACCAAGGTTAAAAAATCTTTTTGATTAAATGTTATTTCGGGCAACAAAATAATATGAGGAGCATCTTCAATGCTTGTTCTTGCAAGAGCTGATGAGGCTGCCATCCATCCAGCATGCCTGCCCATTACTTCCAAAATAAATACTTTGGTAGAGGTTTCTGACATAGATTGAACGTCCAAAGATGCTTCCATTGTAGAGGTTGCAATATATTTTGCTGCAGAACCAAACCCAGGACAGCAATCAGTCAGCACCAAATCATTATCTACGGTTTTAGGAATTGCTATACATTGAATTGGATAATTAAGTTTTTTTCCAATTTGAGAAACTTTAAATGCAGTATCTGCAGAATCATTCCCTCCATTATAGAAAAAGTAACCAATATTATGAGCTTTAAAAACTTCAATAAGTCTCCTATATTCTTTTTCACTTATTTCAAGATCTTTTAGCTTGAATCTGCAGGAACCAAATACTCCTCCGGGTCTATAGCTTAATGATTCAATAGCAGACAACGATTCTTTTGATGTATCTATTAGCTCTTCTCTTAATACTCCCAATATTCCATTTTTAGCAGCAAAGACTTTACCAATATTCTTGTTTTTTCTAGCTTCCAAAATCAATGCCCCAGCTGTTGCATTTATTACAGCTGTAACTCCGCCTGATTGTGCATAAAGAGCATTTTTTTTCATTTATTTCTCCCCTAAATATGTCGCAATAAAACTTGTTAACGTATTATAGATTATATGAGAATACATATCTTAGGTATTTGCGGAACCTTCATGGGAGGTCTTGCACAAATACTTAAGGAATCTGGACATGAAATATCTGGATCAGATGCCCAATTCTATCCACCCATGTCAGATCATTTAGATGCGATGGGCGTTGATATGATTAAAGGGTATTCAAAAGACACTCTTCCTAAAGCAGACTTATATGTTATTGGGAATGCTCTATCAAGGGGAAATGAGTGTGTTGAGTTTATTTTAGATACTAAATTGCCATTTAAATCAGGCCCAGAAATGCTTGGAGATATCCTAAAAAATAAAAAAGTATTTGCAGTTTCTGGTACACACGGAAAGACAACCACTTCATATATGCTAACGCACATATTTTTAGACCAAGGAAAAGATATTGGATTTTTAGTTGGAGGCATCTCTGATAATATTTCTGGATCAGCATCGCTGGGCACAGATGAGATATTTGTTATTGAGGCTGATGAATATGATTCCGCATTCTTTGATAAAAGATCAAAGTTTATTCATTACTCTCCAAGCACTCTTATTATCAATAACATCGAATTTGATCATGCTGATATTTTTGATGACCTTAAAGACATAAAGAGACAGTTCCATCATTTATTAAAAATTATCCCTTCCTCGGGAAATATTATCTACTTTAATGATGACCCTAATACTCAGGATGTTATTAATATGGGTTATTGGAGTAATTTAATAAAGATTAATGATGATGAGATAAAAATTAACTATAAAACTGGTGAAATTGAAACCTCAGAAAAAAGTTTCTCTTTAAAAAACTTACCTTTAATTGGAGAGCATAATTTTAAGAATTATATTTGTGCAATTCTTGCTGCTAAAACAGGGGGAGTAAAGATAGAAGATTCAATCAACTCTTTATTAAAATTTCAAGGCGTAAAAAGAAGGCTTGAGTTCAAAGGTTTGCATTCAGGCATTAGAATATATGATGATTTTGCTCATCATCCTACTGCAATCGAGGCCTCATCAAAAGCCATTAGAAAGGAGTTTTTATCAAAAAGAATACTTGGAGTTATCGAGCTGGCTTCTAATACCATGTCAGTAGGCGTTCATGGGGATGCTCTTATTAAGTCCTCTAATTTTTTTGATGAAGTTATTTGGTTAGACCATAAAGGAGTTATTAATAAAGCTAATGAAGTTCATGCTCTGAATGATCTAGATGATTGTATTCAAAAAACTATTAGCATAATTAAAGAGTATGATATTGTTGTTATTATGACTAACAAAGATAGTCAAAAGTTAACAAAACCTATAATCAAATATCTTAATGAAAAATAACTTACCCATATTTCCTCTTGGTTTAGTAGCTTTGCCTGGAAGCATTCAATCACTGCAAATTTTTGAACCAAGATATGTCAATATGATTAAGACATGCATGTCTGAAAATCATGGTTTTGTTATAGTTCTTCAAAATAATGATAATGCTAATTTTGGAATATCAAAGAAAGGTACTTATGTAGAAATAATAGATTTTAATAATCTTCCAAATGGCTTACTTGGAATCACCGTTAAGTCAGAAAATAAAGTTTCCATTAAAAATATATTTCAGCTTGAAGATGGGCTTCATGTTGCAGAAATTAAACCTGAAATCGATCCAGAAGTAGACAATCAAGCTTTAATCGCAGAGTATCCTGAGATAATTAATATTTTATCTCAATTAGTAAAGCATCCTAAAATCAATGAACTTCCTATAAAGATTGATTTTAATTCTGCTGACTCAATAGCATATCATTTAGCAGGCTTAATTCCTCTATCAATGATCCAAAGACAAAATCTGCTTGAGGCTTTTGATGCATCTCAGAGGTTTTCAATCCTATCTAAATACATAGAAAAAATTTCAACTATCTAGATAAGTTCAGTGGCGGCTTATTGGACTTGTTCCTCAACCAATTAATTGATTTTAATATTGATGGAATGGCAATAAATTTTTTTTCGATTGCATACTTTCCTGGATAATTACTAAGCATTAAACCAATTATTATAGTAAATACTCCCTGTCCAGGCAGAACAAGCATCATAATCCCTCCTAGAACAAGGGAATAGCCAATCATATTTTTAACAATCAAAACGATGTACCAAAGAGCAGGATTATTTGAGCGCACTTTAGAGATCTTCCTATTTATAAAATAGTCCTCAGGAATTAGTGCAACCAACCACTTAATAGTTAAAAGACTAAATAAAAAAATAAATAATGATATTGAACCAAACCAAATTATTAAACTTCTATATGCTTCAAATATTTCAAGCAATGAATTAAGTAAGGTTATTTCCACAATTAATCACCTTTTTTATAAATAATGATTTAGTATAACTCTGACTATAATTTAATTTTAATTTTTTAAAAAAAATATAATTTTGCCAAAAAAAAACCTTCAAGACATCTGCAATACAACACTAATCGATAATAAAGCAGAGGACGTTTTAATACTTGATATAAATGGCATTTCATCTTTTGCAGATGCAATAATTATAGCAACTGCAAATTCTAATAGACACGCCAAATCATTATCAGAGAAATTAGTTGAGTCTATCAAAGCAAGTGGCAGAAATGTTTTAGGAGTTGAGGGAAAGGTTGAGTCTGGTTGGATATTAGTTGACTGCGGAGAAGTTGTTATCAATATTATGAAAAGTGATATCAGGGATTTCTATGATTTAGAGGGTCTTTGGGGCGAAAATACGCTGCTAAATAATTCTAATTGAATGAACTTAACCATTATTTCCATTGGCAATAAGCTCAGTCCGTGGGAGTTAGATGGTATTAATCACTATACAAAACAACTCAAAAATAAAATTAATATAAATTTTATAAACATCAAAGGTCAGCAACATCCAAAGAGATCTATTGAGGAAGTGCTTAAGCTTGAATCAGATCAAATTATTCAAAAAATACCTGAGGAGAGTTATCTGATTTCATGGGATTCTGACGGAGATAAGGTGTGCAGCGAAAAGTTTAGTAAAATATTTGAAAATTCAATGAGCAATAATCTGAAGATTTGTTTTGTAATAGGAGGCTCTTTTGGGCTAGATAAAAATATTCTCAAAAAGTCTCAGAAAGTTTTGTCAGCTTCAAATTTTACTTTCCCTCATAGGCTTTTTAGAATAATTTTAATTGAACAAATATATAGGGCATTTTCAATAATTAATAATAGCCCGTATCACAAATGATTAATTTAGAAGAAAGAGCAGTTGAAAAGAAAAGTTTTTTTAATAGATTGTTAATAGTTTATTTATTCTTTGCATTAATATTTATTTTTTTTCTTCAAAGAACATATTCCTTGCAGGTTTCTGAATTCAACAACTACGAGCTTGCT
>Ga0209137_1002796_pt1 | contig 15019 bp, 22 predicted proteins | sample SaaInl5LU_22_DNA_FD_184642 | JGI IMG/M metagenome (GOLD analysis project Ga0209137, IMG submission 184642) | Marine microbial communities from expanding oxygen minimum zones in the Saanich Inlet - ESP_105LU_22_DNA (SPAdes) (version 2) | ecosystem: Environmental > Aquatic > Marine > Intertidal... | reverse complement strand
ATATAAAGCGGGAAATACTGATGAATGGCAAGTGATAGAAATACGCAACCATATCGGGGGGTTTAAGGCTTACGGTATGCCTGACTGGGTTTCTAGTGCGAACTGGCAAAAGGTAGGAGCAGACATCGCGTTGCTTCATAAATCCGCTATTGAGAACGGTATACAACCGAGCGTTATATTTCGCTATCCTTATACTTTGTCACCTGATGAACGTAGGACATGGGAGCAAGGTATGCAGAAATACGCAAAGGGCGCAAAGAACTACGGACGCGCTATGAAAGTAGAAGCAAACGGAAAGGATAACTTGCCCGAAGTAGATATTGCAAGCACTACGGACAATCACGCACTTTTTGAGCAAACAAGCCGAGAATACAAAGAGGAAGTAGCAATATCTCACAATATAAACCCAGCTTTGATGGGAGTACGTATTCAAGGAAGTTTAGGACAAACGGAAGAAATCGAATTTAGTGCGGAACAGTTTAAAAAACTATGGGTTAATTCCAACCGTGAAAAGTTGCAAAACTTCTTTAATGAGTTAGCGAGTATTTGCGGAGTAAACGCGACTTTAACAATAAACGAAACCGACATTTTAACAGTTAAGGAAATGATGGAAGATGGGGCGGTTTCTTCGGGTAGCGGAGAACCTGTTTTAGTTGATAAGGAAGCGGAAGCAAGGGCGCAACTTAAAGGCTCCGTTGGTGGTGTTCAAGGTATCATTCAGATACAAACATCGGTCGCCCAAGGGTTGACCGATAGAAGTAGCGCGATTGCGTTATTAGAGTTAATTTATGGATTTTCAAATGAAGAAGCGGTAAGGCTTTTAGGTAGCGTTCAAGAGGGTACGGTAGCACCACCAAAAGAATTGGTTGATGGGCAACCACAGCAAGCTGAACAATTTACAGACAACACTAACTCGGCTTTAAAAGGATTAAGCGCAAAAGAAAACCAAGACTTAATGCGTATAGTTCGGGACTTTTCAAAGGGCAGACTAGCTGAACCAATAGCCAGAACCCGACTAGCAGCCTACGGAATTGATGCGGATACTATTAACGAAATACTACAACAATGATATACTTTGTCACAGAAGAATTTCTAAAGGAAAAGACAGCGATAACGCAAAACGTAGACGCTCGGGATTTATCGCCTTATATCGCTATGAGCGTTAAAACGTACGTGCAACCGATACTAGGGTATACGTTTACAGAGGACTTACTCACAAAATACAACGCTGGAACTTTAAACACCGAAGAAACCGAACTTGTTGAATTTGTGCAATACATGACCGCGCACTACTCCGCTTACGATGCTATCCCAAACTTATCTTTTCGAGTAAGTAATAAAGGCGTGCAATCTCAATCAGGTGACTATTCAGCAAGTGAAGGAATACAAGCTACGGAGTACATTCGTAACAACGTTTTGAAATTCGCGAGGGTATATGAAAGCAATATGAGGGCGTTCTTAGAACTAAACCGCGATAGCTTCTCATTATATACCGATGAATCGAATAGAGATATACAGTCACCTGACAACGAACAACGAGCAAGTAGTAGTTTCTCATGGGTATAAATACATTAATAACGATACAAGATTCCATTCAAGAGTTTGTTGATGGACACGAACAACTACAAAGGGTTGTTTTTTGTGCTGACGACCATAGATCGTCGTATATCACAGAAGATAGCACGTTTCCAATGTTGGTAGTTTGTCCTATTGACGTTGACGTTACAAACGGAATGAACGTACATACTTTGAGGTTTTACGTTTACGAGCGCATCAACGATGACCGTGAGGACGTTTGGGAAAATGCAAACGATACAAGTTTGATACTGCGTGACATTCGGGTTTGGTGGAATAGTTACAACCAAGACAGCGACATAGAAATAGTACAAGACCCGACGGGACTATTTGTTTCAGATCGTGAACTCGATAAGCTAGTAGGGTATTATTCTGATATTGATTTTGAAATCCCTTCTCATGGACGTTGTGACGTTCCTGTAAGTGTTACACCCGTACCACCTGAAACGTGCGCGGTTGCAACATATACCGTTGAATACGCAAGCGGAACATTAATAGAAAGCGGAACTATCGCAAGCGGTGCGACAAAGACAATAACCGTTCCAGATTGCCCAACGATTGAGGACGCTACATGGGTATTAAAAGACGCGGACGGCAACATACTAGATACGGGAACTATTGCAAGCGGTGCGAGTGCTGATATAACCGCGCCAAGTGCAACTTACACCAATACAGACGCTACCTATTCGGGGAGTGTTTTAAGTGGTGGAGCTTTAAGTATTCCAGATTCGCAGATAAACGTAAACAGCGTAGACCAAGGTGACGTTGTAAGCGTTCAAACAATCGACGTAAATCTTTCGGATAGCGGAGGAACAGTCACTCCAGATGCAATAGTTTTAACAGGGAATAGTTTAGATATAACGCTACCAGATGCGGCAAGTTCAGTAGTTGGTGCAACACTTTTAAAGACGGGGCAAACTACAAGTTATCGAACTGGTGACGATGGGGATATACAAGCTGGTCGAGATGTCGATTTTTTCACTTTAAATTATACAAATCCATTCGGTAATACCAACAGATTCACAGATGAACTAGGCGGTGCCACCTACGCGAATGGTGTAGTGATTGATTGGAGTACTTATGACGGGGCTACTGTTTCGGGGTATTACGTTGGCGATGCGACTACAGCTAGAAATTGGGATACCTCTATCGATTGGGCGCTTTCTTTGAGCGTTAGCACTTTTACGACAGGATGGAGACTTCCTAATATATTTGACCTAATGAACGTATCTTATTACGCGCAGGGATCTATATTTGATTACCCGCCTTTTAACATCACAACTCCCATGTGGTCTAGTAATACCTACGTAGGAGGTACAACACAGGCTTGGTATTTTACCAACGACGGGAGGCTCACGCGTTTAGCTAAAACGAGCAACAATAGGACGATGGCGTGTAGAACATTCACAGTAACAGGAACAACATTAACTTAAAAACAATGGCAACATATAAATTTGAACAATTTAACGTAGAGATAAAAGACCCTTCAATTACTATTGATTTAAACGCTATCCAAGTACACGCGGAAAGAAGCACCATATCTTTAGTAGTAACGCTTGAAACTTCAAACGCTATAATTTACGGGGTTGAATTAAAAGAAATACCAGTTAGTAACTTAAATTATGAAGGCTCTGAGAACTTAATGGATAGAGCCTTAGAAGGACTTCAAAAGCATATAGTTTAATGAAACAATTAGAATTAATACAAAAATACGGTGCGCCTGCTGTCATGTTCTTTTGGTTGTTGGCTGTTCAATTAGAAATGAATGATTTGAAGGTACGTTTATACGACTGCAACGATAACCGAATAGAAGATTATAAAAACAGTACGAGATTTCAACATTTGTCACTAGGTTATTCGGCTGTATTACCTAAACCAATTCGCATAAAAAGGAGGTCATGAGCAATAAACAGAAATTTATCATACTAGCAACAAAGGCAGTTTGCGGAGTAGCGGGCGGTGCGCTTGTATTGACAGAAAACCATCCTTATCTTGCGCTTGCTATATTAGCAATAGGAGCAGCAGCAAACGAAGCGATTATTTACTTTAAGATTAAGCAATGAGTAAAACGGTTATACTAGACTGTGGGCACTCTGGAATACTAAACGGTATCTACCAAACAAGTGGCAAGCGTTCACCCATTTGGGAAGATGGAACGCAGTATTTTGAAGGCGAAGGAAACCGCCAAATAGGTCACGCAGCCGCTCAATATTTACGGCATTTGGGATGGACTGTTTTGTTTACAGTTGAGCCAAACGACCCGACCGATGTAAGCCTACCCGAACGAATCAAACGATCAAACGCCTTTTACCGTAAACACCCAGAAGCGTTTCAAATTTCGATCCATTCAAACGGTTTCAGCAAACCAACCGCTAACGGTTACGAGGTATTCACTTCCAAAGGGCAAACGAAAAGTGATAAGATAGCGCGTATTTGGCTAGAGGAACACGGGAAAAAGTTTCCAGAGTTAAACAACCGAGGGCATAAAGAAGCAAACTTTGCGATGAATCGCGTACATTGCCCAAGTGTATTAATCGAATCCATGTTTCACACCAACCCCGAAGAGTGCAAAATACTACTTTCAAGAGAAGGACGCGAAAAGATAGCGATAGGAATAGTTGAAACTTGCGAACGAACATATAAAGAACTATGAAATACCTATACATCATATTAGCCGTTTTAACGCTCTCTAGTTGTTCGGGGTACTATCACATTAAGCAAGCAGAGAAACACACACAGAAAGCAGTTAATAAAGGCGTAGAACCATTGAACGACACAACCTTTGTAACGATATCAGATACACTCACAGAAATTGACACCGTAGACAACTATATCCGCATCACTAAAACGATCCGCGACACGATCAAAGCTGAATGTGAAACTGTTTATATCGCTAAATCACGAGTTGAAGTAAGGCAAGAGAAAAAAACCGAGCGCACACAGATTAGACAGGAGGAAAAGACGGAACGCAAGCAAGCGAAAGAGGAACGTAAAAAGGTTGTAAAGGTTGCCAAACAGGAAGCAAAGCGTTCGTTCTGGTGGTTATGGTTTTTGATAGGATTTGCAGTTTGTTTTATTTTACTTAAATTTGACAGTATTATAAAACAAGTTTCTAAACTATGAAAGATAACCGATATCGACTAAAGAAAGATGAAGAAAGTATTATACAAGAATACAGACGCTTAAAAGACGAAGCCCAAAAACAGGGTGTACCACTAGAAGATATCAAACACGGCTGGTTAAAGTCCGACAAATCAAGCCTATTTTTCAAAAACCCAAATTTCAAAGATGAACAACAAAAGGAAAGCGAAAGTTTACGTTCTTCGTTACTTGCGGAGTTTTCGCAACTTGCACCTAAATACCCTAAAGTAAAGCGTAAAAAATCAACAGACGGCCACTTGCTTGTGATTAGTCCAGCAGATGTACATATAGGTAAATTATGCACCTCTTTTGAAACAGGCGAAACGTACAACCAACAGATTGCAGTTAAAAGAGTAATGGAAGGGGTACAGGGTATACTAAATGAATCCAGCGGTTGGAATATAGACAACATTCTTTTAATCATTGGAAATGACATATTACACACCGATACACCACGAAGAACGACCACAAGCGGAACGCCACAAGATACTGACGGAATGTGGTACGAAAACTTTCTAACAGGGGTACGGCTTTACGTTGACATTATAAACACCCTAAAGCAAGTTGCAGACGTTCATGTATGCTTCAACCCAAGTAACCACGATTATACAAACGGATTCTTTTTAGCGCAGTTGATCGAGGCGCATTTCAGACTAGATAAACAGGTAACGTTCGACGTTAGTATATCACACCGTAAATATTACGCGTACGGTCAAAACCTTATAGGAAGCACTCACGGAGATGGAGCAAAGGTCCAGGACCTACCGTTGTTAATGGCGCATGAATCAGATAAATGGACGCTATGTAAACACCGTTATATTTATACGCACCACTTACACCACAAGGTGAGTAAAGATGTTATGAGCGTATGCGTTGAAACATTGAGAAGCCCTAGCGGAACTGACTCGTGGCACGCAAAAAAAGGATTTCAACATTCTCCCCAAGCTATCGAAGGTTTCATTCATCACAAACGTAATGGACAAATCGCACGTTTAACCCATTTATTTTAAATTGTAAATTTCCGCTTTTGTGATTGTAAATTTACTATCTTAGTACCGTTAAATACGTTTTTTCATAGTAATAGGTTTTCCCTCGGCTTCGGCTGGGGGTTTTTTATATGCTGTTGCATATCATTTTAGCAAAACGCACTATTTCAGGTGCAAAAGCATATAAAACCACTTATCAAGTTTATTTACCGTTCGTCACAATTTGCATATCGCGATACGCGATGTTGGTGTATATTTGAAGAAAAACAAAAACATGAAAGCAACATTAAACAAAAAATTACACGAACGAGCGTTGGCAATTATTGAGATAATCGAAACAGCCGAACGAAGAATTGAACGACAGGAGCGCAACAAAGTCGAGATCCCTTCTGTTTTTTTTAACATTGAAGATCGTTGCAACAAGCGCATAGCAACACACCGCGAAGCTATTGAACGACTTGAAAAATCATACATTGAAACAGTAAACCGAATAAATAAAGCGATATGAAAGATAACATTTACACACCACCGACATTTAGAACAGTAACCCCTCCAATAGATCACAGGAGAGAGTTACCTAACTACACACAGATTACAGACGAACACCGTAAAAGATTTTTCACGAGGTTTGACGAAAATCTACTTAAATCAATCAGACAATTTAAAAACAACTAGAATGAACTACTCAAAACAACAAATCGCAGAGGTCGTTTTCAAATGGTGCTTAGTAATCGTTTCGCTAATGTTATTGTTCATCTTTGCACGATGGATGTATCTAAACGAGATCGAAGCTGAAAAGCGAAGAAAACAGCAAATTGAAGCGGATAAGAATTATATTGACGATTACGAACCTATAAAAGAATATTGAATCATGAAAAAATATAAAGCATGGTGTACACTTATGAGCGGATACAGGGAAGAAATTCAGACCGAAAACAGAACGCTTGTGTTGGACTGGGTTGCGGATAAATTCCTAGTACACAACATGGACGCACAAGATAACTTTGTCTACGATAGAACCTGGATGCACAAAGGCGTGATGATACAAGTAAATTTTAAACTAAAAAAAACAGACTGGAAATGAATTATATAGCACAAGTTGAAAGGTATTTGATAAACTCAGACATCGACATGAAAAGTAGGAAAAGAGAACATTTATTCAGAAGATTCTATTTAATTAAATTCCTTAGAGATAAGACTGAATCAACTTCAACAAGAATAGGCAAGGTGTTTAATAAAGACCATGCAACCGTATTACACGCACTTAGAGAGGTTCAAAACTTGGAAGGGTTGCCAATGTATGAAGAAGTAGTTGAAGATTTAAGAGAGGCATTCCCGATGAGCTTACCCGTTTACACTGGTAATAATCAAAGTTCAATAACGGTGAACATGCCTTATTGCCTTGTTAATTTGCAAGATCAATTAAACAGAACCATTCAACACGGATAAAGACCGTTTAACACAATTAAGTGATTAGAAAGGTAGAGCTAATTAAATTTGATAAAAAAAACAAACTTAAAATCTAAAAAATGGAAGTAATCAACAAGCGCGTACAATTGACGCACACAAAACCGACAGAATCGAATCACGGTTATCATTCAGAGTTAAAAATCATAACAACCGAGGGAACGAAATGGCTAGGCGATGTATACAACGACGATTTAACACACTTAGAATCATTTCTAAATGCGTTCGATGCCATCCCTGACATGATCCATGTAATTGAGAAATGGAACGAGACACAGGACGTTATGATAAATAAGGTCGGATTTAATGAGTACTCAGTTCTATGGAGTGAATTCCACTCGCTAATAAAAGCCGTGAGCGACAAACTAGAACTTTAAACTAAAAGGAATCGTTGAATTTTTTAAATCTAAATAAGATGAAACAAGAACAAATAAAAGCACTGAAATTATTTTTAAACCTACAAGCAGTCATAATGCAAATAGACGACATGGAAGGAGGGAACGCATGGAGACACGAACTAAAAAGAAAAGCGAATCCATTACGGGCGTATCTTGAAAAGCAAGTTGACCAAGTTTTAAGCGCGTCCGACAAAGACGAATCCGAGTACTGGCAAAAATGCAGCTACGATATTTACAAATTTATTGATCAAATGAAGGTCGAAATAGCTGTGGAATAGTTCACAGGTTTACATTGGTTCTTATATTAGCGGTCTTCGGGTCGCTTTTTTTGTTTTACTGGCAAAAAATAAAAACGCTAACTAGTTGATATTCAAGAGCTAGGCAAAAAAGCAAAAAATATCTCCGAATTACATATTATTAAAAAACTGTTTTTTTTAAAAAAAAAGTTGACCTAGTAGGTACGTTTTTTTTATTATAGAGTGTATATTCCCAAAAAACCGGTATAGGGGTCAATATTTTATGTTTTTTTTGCCTATCCCAATGACAGTGCGAGATTCAGGCTTTTTTTTAGTGTTTTTAATAAAAATATTTTTTGCCAGTAGTTGTTTATTGAATAAATATTAGTATATTAGCACTATCAAAGTAGCGTGGAAACTACAAAGATTTTAGTTTTACCCTCTGTTTTGTAACGCCTTTCCACGCGGCTAACAAGACAGGGGGTTTTTTATGTAATAATATTATGAAAAAAAGAATGGAATGTTTGAAAGAGTTTATTAGAGATAAAAACAAAACTCGAAGTAAATCGAATCAAATTAGTGTTAACTGGGTAAACCTAAAAAAATGAGAGTATCAATTTACAAAAACATTAAATCAGTTGCTCCACTTAAAGATACTCCAGTATTAAAAATATTGGAATCAATAAGAGATGGTGAGTACAAACAAAAAGTATCTAACATTCGTTTAGAGACTAAAAAAGAAGAGCGAAACAAATTGAAATCTCAATTACCTTACGTTACTTTTTGCGGTACTTTCTCAACACGTTCAAACTCTAATTTAAAAAGTCATTCAGGATTAGCTTGTTTAGATTTCGATGATGTAGAGCAATTAGAATACCTTAGAGATTCAATAAATGAAGACAGCTTTACATTCTCTTCGTTTGTGTCTCCAAGTGGAGACGGTTTGAAGGTGCTTGTTAAGATACCAATGATTGATAATAACAATGATTATCAAGATTACTATGTTGAATTAATTAAACATTATAGTAAATATCATAATCTTGATGAAGGAACTAAGGATTTAGCTAGAGCGTGTTATGTATCTTATGATAAAGATTTGTTTCTAAATGCAGATAGCGAACTATTTACGGATAAGTTTTATAGACCTTTACCAGTAGAGAAAAAAGTGATTAACATTCCTTTAACTGATATTGATGAAGTTGCTCAAAGGTTGGATAAATGGTTTACAAAACGTTGGAGCAACTCAAATAGAAATAATAATCTTCATGCTTACGCAAGGCAAATGAACGCGTTTGGAGTAGATAAATCAACTTGTGAGACGTATTTATTTAGATACGATGTAGGAGGTAAGCAACAAGAGATCCAAAAATTAATTGATTCGGCTTATAAATATACAAGCGAGTTTAATACACGTTCTTTTGAAGATACAAAGCGAGTAAATGAAATAAAGAATATAGCCATAACTGGAGAGAGTGTTGATAAATTAAAAGGACGTATTAAAGATGTTGATTTTGAACTTGTAAAAAAAGAGTTTGAAGAGCATAAGCAAGAATTAAAACTTGATGAGTTTTGGTATTACACAGAAAAGGAACAAATCAAACTTGCTTCTTATAGATTTCTTCAATATTTAGAAGCAAATAATATATTCAAGTTCTATCCAGATGAGAATAGCGGAACATTTTTATTTGTGAAAAATGACAAGAACTTTATAAATGTTTTTGAAGAGCCTAAGATTAAAGATTTCGTATTGTCAGACTTAAGGGAAAGGGGTCACATTGATGCGTTTGAATTAATGGCTAATAATACATCTAATTTTAATTCTAATTATTTGAGTATGGTATCTTCCATTGATGTGAAGTTTAATAGAGATACGGCGCACGAATCGTTTATTTATTATCAAAACGCAGTTGTAAAAACCACAAAAGATTCTATTGATGTATTGGATTATTCAGATGTAAGTGATTTAATTTGGACTAACCAAGTTATAAAAAGAGATATTCAGATAAAAGACGAAAGTGAAGGAGTTTTTAAATCATTTATTTGGAAGGTGTCAGGAGAGAATCCAGATAGATATTATACGCTTAAATCAGTAATAGGTTATTTAATGCATTCTTATCAGAACGAAGCAAAACCAAAAGCAATTATATTTAATGATGAAATGATAAGCGAGGACATTCCTAATGGCGGTTCTGGTAAAGGATTGATCCATAGAGCGATTGGACATATTAAAAATATAGTCATTGAAGATGGTAAAAAGTTTGATGCTAAAAGTCAATTTGCTTATCAAAAAGTAAATAAAGACACTCAAATTTTCTTAATGGATGATGTACCTAAGCATTTTAATTTTGAGAGTTTATTTTCTATCATTACGGAAGGAATGACAATAGAGAAAAAAGGTCAAGATGCATATCAAATACCATTTAAAGAAAGTCCAAAAATATCAATCACAACCAACTACACTATTCAAGGAAGTGGCGCAAGTCACGAAAGAAGAGTTTTTGAAGTAGAGATAGCAAATTATTTTAATGAGAATTTAACACCCGAAATGGAGTTTGGACACTTATTTTTTGCAGAATGGAACGAAATAGAATGGGCGAAGTTTGACAATTTTATGATTAGATGCGTTCAATTTTTCTTAAAGAACGGATTAGTACAAAGTGATAAGGTAAATCTGAAACTAAGAAAATTTAAAAATGAAATGGGTACAGAATTTATTGAGTTTATGGAGTTACAAAAATTTGATGGTACTCCAAGAAATAGAAAAGAGTTTAGAGATGACTTTAATAGACAATATCCGACAGTCGCTAAATTTAACACACCACAGAAATTCAATAAAAAAGTTAAGGATTATTGTGAGTTCCATAATATACCACTTGAAGAGAGTAAATACAATGGGGTTGTATGCTTTTATATCGGAGAACAACAAAAAGATGAATCATGTCCTTTTTAAAATTAAGACCATACCAAAAGGATGTTATAAACAAGGTTTTGTTACACCTTAAGAATAATGAGCGTTGTTGTGTTTCACTGGCAACAGGAGGAGGTAAGACGGTTATTTTTTCCGAGTTGGTAAACCAATTAAACGGCCGTGTTTTAATTTGCGTACATAGGGAGGAGTTGGTTAAGCAAACATCTCGAACATTATCAAAAGAGCATGATGTTATTATTCCGAAAAGCAAAACAACAGATAAAAATGCTTGTGTAGCAATGGTTCAGACGTTGAATAATAGAATAAAAAAAGGTGAAGTTGATATTAATAGCTTTGATTATATTATTATTGACGAATGCCACAGGGGGGAATTTATGAAGATTCTCGACATGTTTAATAATAAAGTTATTGGGTTTACTGCAACACCTAACTATGAGAAGAATAGATATTTCTATAAATGTTTGTCATGCGGTGCAGAAGAATCAACATCTGGAAAATGTTGTAAAAGAAAGTTGAAGAAGTACCGGGAAAATGTGCCGTTATCAAAATACTACGATACACTAATTGAGGGGGTTGAAATAAATGAGTTAATAAGTCAAGGTTATTTAGTTCCAGATGAAAATTATATTTTAGATATTGATACGTCTATTTTAGTTTATAATGAGAAGATTCAAGATTACACTGAGGAAAGTATTGGTTTAGTTTTTGGATCAGATTTAGCTATTCAAAACACTATTAATGTTTACAAAGAATTAGCACAGGGTAAGAAAACAATTTTATTTAACCCTAACACATTGGTAAATAAAAGGCTTTATTATGCTATGTTAACTGAGGGATTAAACGTAAAAATGTATGATTCAAATAATTCAACAGAAAGCAGAACAAATTTAGTTGAATGGTTTAATAATACTCCGGATGCTATTCTGTTAAACGTTCAAGTTTTTACAACGGGTTTTGATTGTACTGATGTTGAAGTGGTGTTTTTGAATAAAAAAACTAAGTCAATAAATTTGTATCTTCAAATGATTGGACGCGGCGGAAGGATAACAGATAAAATATTTAAGCCATCATTTAAGGTTATTGATATGGGAAACAATAACGAAGATTTTGGTAAATGGAGTGACGCTCGAGATTGGAAGCCTTATTTTTACAATAAAGAAACTAAACCGGTTGGAAGCCCTAGCCCGGCAAATGTTAGGGATTGTCATTCATGTGAATCCATAATTTCAGCTAATTCATTAATTTGTCCAGAATGTGGAGTTGAGCGAGTTTATAATGGCGGGGTAAGTGGAAAACCAAAACGAGAAGGAAAGCCAATAATACCTAGCCCAAATAAAATAATTGAATATTGTGAACTTCATAATTTTGATACACTAGCAGCGCGAAAAATAGTTTATCAATTTGTTGCGTCTATGTTTGATGATGTAAAACATGAAACATTCAGAAAAAATAAAGCATCTGGTGAGTTAAACTTTAGAACATTGAACTTTGTTAAACCATATTATTTTGCTATTCAAAGAAGCAATTTAGAAGGCAATAGAGTCAGAACATTACAATCATTTACTAACGAAACAATAAAAGAAATTGAGCGAAGATATACTACAAGCGGCAATTTATAAATGGTATTATAATACCTATTGCACAAAGAAAAACAATCCAAAGCACTGCATTTTTTCAGTGCCAAACGGAGGTAATCGGTCAGCTAGAGAAGCAGCCAAGTTTAAAGCAACCGGATTAGTTGCGGGGGTCAGTGATCTTATAGTTGTTCAGCCAAACAGAATTATATTTGTTGAAGTGAAGTTTGAAAAAGGAAAGCAGTCAGATAAACAAAAAGCGTTTGAAAAGACAGTAAAAGATTTAGGTTTTGAATATATTTTAGTAAGAAATTTAGAAGATTTCAAAGGGTATGTTGAAAAATCATTTGATAAATAACCACTCATCAAGATATACAACCGTTCATCACAATTGTAAATAGATTACGGAGTAAGTGCCGTATATTTGAAGAAAACAAAAGGACATGGAAGAACAATACATTGACTGCGAGCATTGCTACGGAACGGGACGCATTGAGATACTAGGCGAATGCGATAACCCAGCTTCAATGTGTTGTGGCGGTTGCTCATCCTACGGAGAGTGCGACGAGTGCAACGGGCGCGGAGAGGTTGAAAACCCTGAGTATTACGAAATTTAACTATATTTACACAAAACAAATAACTATGAAAGAAGAAACGTTAAACAACATTTACCCAGCATTAGCGGCGTTCCAACAGGAATGCCCTACAATCCACAAAGGAACACAAGGTTACGGCTATTCATACGCTGACCTTCCTACAATCTTTGAAGTAATCAATCCACTACTAGCGAAACACAATTTAGGCTTTACGCAATTAATCGAAGGTCAGTCAATCCGTACTATTTTATTCCATACAGAAACAGGTGAAACGTTGCAAAGCGTTACGGAGATTCCGCAAGGGGTATCACTAAAAGGTATGAATGATTATCAGGTTCTAGGTAGCGCAATTACTTACCTACGCCGTTACGCACTTTCCGCAATGCTTGGAATAGTAACCGATAAAGATACGGACGCTGGTGGAGAGCAAAAGCCGAAACCAAAGCAAAAGGCGAACTTTAAAGAAGGCGGTTTTGAAATGGCACTTAACGCAGTTGCAGACGGCAAGACAACTGTAGCGAAAATAGCAAGCGCGTACAACCTTACAACAGAACAACTAGCAGACCTTACAGAAGTAGAACAATCAAAAGCGCAATAATGGAATTAACAGTAAGAGCAAGCGAGTGCAGTAAAATGATGACTGCCTCGCGCAGTAAGTCACAGCCATTAAGCGAAACTACGCTAACATGGTTAAAAGAAAAGGCAGTCGAATCTATAATAGGACACCGCAAAGACATATCCAATAAGTACATGGAGAAGGGTACGGTAGTAGAACATAAATCTATTGATCTACTTAACGCGGTATTGTTCACAGACTATAAAAAGCATGAGGGTAGAGTTAACACGGAAGGATTCACAGGCGAGTGCGACATACTTGAAAAAGACCATGTACGAGATATAAAAAGCAGTTGGAGCGTTGATACATTCCCATTCTTTGTAGACGATGCAGAGAAAGCCGTTAAAAAGTCTGGCTACGATTGGCAAGTTAGAATGTACATGATGCTTTACGGAGTTGATAAAGCGTATATTGATTACTGCCTAGTAAGTACTCCAGAAGATTTAATAGGCTGGGAAAATGCAGAAATGCATTACGTTGATAATATTGATATTACAAAGCGAGTTACTACCGTTGAGATATTACGAGACGAAGAAAAGGAAAATCAAATAATACAGAAGTATATGCTTTGCAATGAGCAGTTTAAAGCGTATATTTCGGAACTTAAAAACAAATAATATGGCAACTTTAATTGGGTTATCAATCGACCTTACAAAGATTGACAAAAGCAAGTTAGTAAACGGTAAGTACCTAAACCTAACTTTAAGCGTACAAGATGAAGTAAACGCATACGGACAAAACGCAAGCGCATACCACGAGCAAAGCAAAGAGGAACGCGAAGCAAAAGTAAACCGTAACTACATTGGAAACGGGAAGGTGATTTGGACAGATGGAAACATTGTTAAGGCTGAAAAGCAACAAATCGAAGGAGTAGGAACAGACGACGACGATTTGCCCTTCTGATATGCGTTGTAAGAACTGCGGAAGTACATTTGAAAAGCGTTACCCTAATCAGATGGGTGCGTTTCGTTTTTGTTTAGACTCGGATGAATGTACTTCTGCTTTTTGGGATGCTGTCAAAGAAGATAGGATCAAGAAAGCCAAGCGCGAAAAGATTAAGAAACGTAAGGAATTAGAAACAGTACAAGACTTACTAAAGAAAGCACAAGCAATATTTAACCAATACATAAGACTACGCGACAAGGATAAGAAGTGCATAAGCTGTGACAGTAAATTAAAAGGAAAGTTCGACGCTGGACATTATGTATCTTCGGGAAGTTGTAAGGCTTTAACATTCGACGAAAACAACGTACACGGCCAATGTGTACACTGTAACCAACATAAACATGGAAACTTAATAAGCTATCGTGAAGGACTTATAAAGAGATTAGGTATAGACACAGTAGAAGAACTTGAAAAGATGCGACACAAGACCGTAAAATACACAAGGGAAGAACTACGCGAACTAATAACCGAGTACAAACAAAAGATAAAATACCACTCATAAACCTATTTAGCCGTTTATCACAATAACGGTTACATAACAGAATAATAACTACAT
>Ga0209137_1002792_pt1 | contig 15025 bp, 20 predicted proteins | sample SaaInl5LU_22_DNA_FD_184642 | JGI IMG/M metagenome (GOLD analysis project Ga0209137, IMG submission 184642) | Marine microbial communities from expanding oxygen minimum zones in the Saanich Inlet - ESP_105LU_22_DNA (SPAdes) (version 2) | ecosystem: Environmental > Aquatic > Marine > Intertidal... | reverse complement strand
GTTTATGTAGCCCTTATCCAGATCGGAAAGACGCTTCTTCATCTCTTCGTTCTGTTGCTGGACTTGCTGGGCGTAAGTATAGGCTGCTTCCGCTTCTTCGATAGCCTGCTTACGCTTTGCTGTTAATTGATTGATACGTTTCTTGACGTTTTCACTGTAATTTTCTAAATCGTCAGAATCTGCGCCATTTTCATCTTCCCGTACAATTGTTCGGGTTTCTTCTTTTTCAGAAGATGCGGAAACGCCATCATCAACGACAACAGCGCTGTTGTCATCGTCAAAATCAAAAGATACAGTTTCCTGCTCTTCTGCAATAGCTTCTTGATTTTCATTCATGTTCATAGCTCCCACTATACATAAGAAATGTCGGCTGGGTCAAGTATTGTTGCGATAATGTTGTCGTCATTGATAAGTCTTACTTCTAAATTATCAACTTTAAAACGATTACCGGCATATCTTCCCATTAATACCCAAGACTTCTCACGACACCACGGCCCAGAAGGAAACTTACTAGCATCCATATATGCGTCTGGCCCAACTTTAATCACATAAGCTGCAACAGTCGCAAAGCTTTCACGCTCACGAACTGAGTCAGGAATAATGATTCCCCCAGCAGACTTCTGCTTCATGTAGTAAGGAATTACCAGCAAACGGTAGCCAACAGGCTGTGGCAGGCGTTCAATGGCGGAAAGATCCATCTGTGATGGGTCTTCTGTATTCTTTTGATTTGGGTCTTCTGTCTTTTCAAAACCCTTTGATATTGCTGCCGGTACAGGACTCGATGCACCGCTCGTTGTTGCCATCCTCTCAGGGACGAATAGTTTTTTAGCCATCTTCTAGCTCTATGCCTTTCATCGCGGATTTTATCAAATCTTCAGAGTAGGTCATTCCGCGTATTTGCCCCACTATGAACCGGTAGTCGTTCCAGTCGCCTACCGAACCATCCGCCAGTCGCTGAGTTAAGTCACCCTTGCGCTGGCGTATGTCCTTCAACATATACTCCGCTAATTGTATAGCGTCCATTTACTTCTTCCCAAAAAACTTACTTGCTGCCCGTGTGCCAAAGCTGGCACTAACGATTATTCCCAAGGTATAACGATAATACTCCGGCATTGCATCTAATGCAGAAAACCCATCAGTTACAATCTGTCTTCCCCACTCTCCGCAGAAGGCTAAAATAAGCGGCACCGAAAATAAAATTGTAAGCCATTCGTCCTTCCAGCTTGATTCAGAAGCATCGGCCATTTTGAGATCCCAGTCAATCTCTCCAGTAGCCTTTTTCTCCATAATGACAGCTTCAGCTTTAGCTTTAGCTACTTTCGCGCCAGTCTCTGCTTTTTTTGTTTCGACTTTGCCTTCTAGCCATGTTCCAGCGAGATTAGCAATAGGGCCTATCAGTGCCTGAATCATTTCTTCCGATTCCTTTCAGCCTGCTCTTTTGTTGTTCGGTTGTGCATATCCCACATAATCATCATGTCGAAAGCCTCCCCTTCGGCAACGCCTGACATTTCCAAGACACAGGCCGATAACCCTTCATGTGAGCGTGAACAGCCCTACCCATTTCTAAAGCTCTTTTCTCGCAGCGCTCATAAGATCTGTATGGCCCAAGTTGATCCTCTAGCTGCCAGCATTCAGTTGGCTGAAAGATCATACAAGCTAGTACAAGGGCCTGATACATTATTTTTTACTCATCCAAGCACTCATGCCCATATACGCACCAACAATGCCAGCGCCACTCAAGTAGAATAAATTACTGATGTCGCCCAGCGCTTTAACACGATCAATATCAACAAAGAACATCGCTAAAGTAAATGCACCCATAGCAATCAGGGTGTAAGTTGCCATTCTTCGCTGTGCCTTTAGCTTCCTAATCTCGGCTTCAGCTTTCATAATTTCTTCAGCTTGCGCTAACTCCTCGTCAGTTACTACGCCATCTCCATCAATGTCGTATTTGTCGTATTCACTCTTTGTTTGGAATTTTTTCGGCAAGGTCATAAACCTTCTCGCTACAAAAGTCGAAAACGTCTGACACGCATGACAGCACCCACCCCACGAGGGACAGCGCCGCCTTCGCGCATTTTAAACCCATATTGACCAGTTTTGTGATCATAAGTGTATCCTTTCTTACCGGCCTTAATAGCCTCTTTGATTATATCCTGTTGTTCCTTGCTCAGACCAAGCATCAGATCTTTTAGAGGCGGTGTTTCTTTCTTGCCAGACATTAAAAGACTCCTTGAAACCGCTGCGGTCTAGCGATACTGGAAAAACGACTAATTACTTTTTTTGGACTTCTTTTTAAAGAAGCCTTTTGAAGCTGCTGGCTTTGCCTTGACTGGGCCGCTGTCGATGATGACGGGCTGTTCGATGACCTTGGCCTCGACAGGCTTTGGCGCGACAATGACTGGGGCCTCTTGCTTGTTACGGGCATTTCTACGCTCCACTTTTTTAGCCTTTTCTACCTCGGCTACTTTTCTGTTAATTGAACTGGCGCTCATTGCATTTTACTCCGTAGGTTTGCCGCAGCGATCTCACGCTGGGTCTGAATACGTTCTTCGGCAACGCGAACCTTGTCCGAGTTTGCCTCTTCTTGAAGATCAATCCTCTGCTGGTTCAAGAGAATGTCATTACGCTCCTTCTCTCTTTCCAGATTTTGCTTTTCTTCAAACTGCCGCGCTTTTTCTTGTATTTCTGCGCCGCGAAGAGATAGCTCCTGCTGTCTGATTGCTACCAACGGATCAGATTGGTCAGCAGGAGCAACTGCTTGTGCATATTGTTCAGTCAACTCGCCCGCCAATTCGGCTGCGCGGCTTTCAACTTCTGCCTGAACTTGCTGCATCATTTGTGGATTCTGTTGCATCATCATCTGAGCTTCTGGTGTTAGCTCGGACATCACTTCCTGCTGTGCCTGCGCCTCTGCCATCATACCAATATGCTCAGAGATGTGACCCTGAAGCGTCATGATGATATTCGCGTTAGCCTGCGCCGCAGGGGTCGAAAGCATAGCCAAGTGAGCCTCAATATGGGCTGGATGATTTTGCTGTGGAAACGCCTGCAACCGCTGGTTGCGTAAAGCCTCCTGATTTTCCTTTGCAGGGTTCATTGGCTGCGGCTGTGGTGGCGCTGGCAAGATCGCGTCAATGTTTGTGACCCCAAGAGCCTCATACATTTTACGATAAGCTTGATACAAGCCCTGCGGCCCGCCATGAATGTCTGGATTAGACTGCACAAGCTGCAATTGTGTTTGTGCCAGAGCGATTCGCTGCGACATAGAGAAAATGTTCGGGTCAGAAACGGGCAGTACATCAATACGATCATCAAAATCTGACTGCATAATCTGTTGAGGCGCACCAGAAACCGCATATGGATATGCGGGTGCCATGTAACGCGAAAATACATTTGCCAGAAGCTTAAATTCTACCTTCTGCGAGTAATGAAGACGCTTATGAATGGCGCTCATCACCTTCGTGCCGCGCTCCATGATAGCCATAGTCGTGCCAACAGGATTTTCACCACTCATTTCGCCAACTTTAGCATCAGCCATAGACGCAAAACGGCGACCAGACTCAATCAATGAACCCAAAAGGCTGTAGAGCGTCTGTGAAGGCTCCTTAAACGGCAATGTCATGACTGACTGACGGATATCCATACCAGCGGCGTCAATATCACGGAATTCACCGGGCTGTAGAGGCTCGTCTTCGTCCCTAATACGCGCACCACGGGCTTTAAAGCCTGCCGGTAGGTTAGACAGCGTTCCAGCGTCAATAAGCTGCCGTAGGATGCTTGTAGAGGCTTGTGACAGCCCTCCAATCATGTGGGTAAGGCCAAAGCCGTAGAAACCCAAGCCGGGAAGGAACTTGTAATGCACAAAATACTGCTTCTGACGCATCAGCGGGTCTTGAGCGTCATAGTTGCGCCGCACAGACAAAACTTCACCACTAGACTCTACAATCGTCACAATATACGGAAGCTTCAGGCCGCTAGGCTCCCCATCTTCACGCACATCTTCAAAGCCGGGAAGATCAATGGATGTGTGAACTTCGTAAAGCGTCACTTCTTCAGAGCCAGAGCCGGACAAATGTACGCCTTGTGCCTTGTCGATAGACTCCTGAACCTCACTATAGTCATCTGAGTCCATGCTGCCATCAAGATCAATATCACGATAGAAGCCAGAGATCTGAAGCTTCAGAACCTCGTTCTTGTCCATACGAATGACATGAGTGATACGCGGTGATGTAATCAGGTCTGTCGCACCATAAGGAACAACCAAATCTTCAGCATGAACAAACTTGCTAACTGCACGTTGCAGAAGTGGATCAAAGTAAACTTTGCGGAAAGTCGAGCCAATGATCGGTAAATAGAAAAGCATCTGATCTGTTTCAGGATCATACTCTTCCATTTCGTAAGTGATCATGTAATTCATGTAATCTTTGATGCGCTGCGCCTGCTGCGACATCTCAGGTGTGTCCATGCCAATAACCTGTGTACGAACAGGGCCACCGGCAGGCAGCATCTCACGATAAGCTTGCGCTTGGAACTGTGTGACAGACTCAGCAAGAAGCGGATGCACAACGCCAGAAGCTCCCTCAAATGGCTGGGTGCGCTCCTCGTAATTCATGCCAAGCAATTCAATGCCGCGCTTGTAAGTATCTTCCCACTGCTGGCGTGACGACATATCGTCTTCAATCTCTCCCACAAGATCAGAAGATATAGACATCAGGTCTGAGTCATCCACAAACTCAGCAAGATTGGCGTCAAATGGAATATCTTCAGCCGCCATCGGCTCGTCATCCATCAACTCACCAACTATGGCAGAACCATCTTCCATTTCCATAATTCCGGGTTGGGCTGGAAACTCTACAACGTCAATTGCGGACTCTAAACCTTCAGGAATTGGCAGATTGCCCCCTGCCCCTAATCCTCTTTCAATAGCCATCTGTAATCCTTTACTGTGTTATTGGGTGAAGCCGGGCGCGGCGCACATGTGAACGTGTGGGAAGCAACACATTGCGATACGGTAGAAGGGCAGACCGTTTTCCAGCGCCCAGCTTCTCTTTCATTACATAATGTCCCTTTGATTACCGTCATCGTCAGGATTCATTTCTGAATCAGCGCTGTCACTTACAGGAACACCAAGCTCCCACAGGTTGCAGACGTTCATCTTGTCACAAGAAAAATTAAGTTCGGAACAATATCCCATTCCGTCCTTATAGCCAATACCCTCATCCATGCAGGCAATCATTTTCGATCGAATGTCAAAATACTCACAAGTACCGCAACGAGCATTTTTGTTTTCCCACGTTCCCGTGGCCGGGCCGTAAGCGTAGTTTTCCATAGCCGACTGACGATTCTCATCATTAACCCTCTTGTCTTCAGTGGACACAGGGCAGACGAACTCCATATCTTCAGGCTCAAAGCCCTCATCTGGAATTATATCGTCTACATTGATTTCGATCTTGATCGTTTTCATTACCGCACCTTACAGCTTCTCTTGCCGCCTTGGTATGCTTTACCCATGCCACGAACAGCGCCGCCGTCAAAAAAATTTGCTGGCTTCATAAGCTTTTTGAGGCTTTCTATATCTTTGTCACTAATTGGTCTTTCAGGCTGTATTTTTTTAGGTTTAAAAGTTTTTCCAGACTTTTCGATCTCACGGATTGTTTCTAAAATTTTTGGTGACATTTCCGTAGTCTTTGCCAAACCGCCCTTGTCAAAACCCTTAACCTTGCCCCCCTTGTTGTACTGTTGAGCCTTTGGGGACTTTTTGAACTTTTTAGCCATTCTGTCTGCAATCCTTTCTTGCTCTTCTGCGTTTGTGGGCTTGTTTGTGCTACGCTCACCTAAAAACCTTTCAAGCGGTGTAGGCTTGGGCAACGGCAGCGGGCCTTTGTATTTTTTACCTGACATAATTGTCTCCTATTTATGAACCTTGCCACCACAAGCCATCTGCTTGCGTGGGGACATTAAAATTGGGCCGCCCTTTTTCTTCTTTACAGCACCGCCACCACTGTACCTTTTAAAAGGAGGCTTTTGCCCCTGCAATATTTTTATAATATTAGCAATCGTGCCTCTTTTTTGAAAAACTCTAGGAGGGGTTTTCTGGAAGCCTTTTTCAATCACTTCGCGTTTTGTAAATTCACCAGCCATCAGTAATACTCTCTTTTACGTCTATAGTTAAAAAAATCTTCATCTTCCTCGTCTGAACGAGTGCGAACAAAACTTCCTTGCCTAAAACGTAGTATAGCCTGACTCATGCTATCAGCCAAGTCATCATGTTCCCCATTGGGAAACGCAGCGCACTCTTCAATTACTTCTTCAGCCCATCGCGTTTCAGGAGCATATACCATACCAGATTCAAAGACCGGCGCACAGGCATTCATGCGAGAAAATTTATCCGCACCACGACCCGGCGTGAATCCGCTAACAGGTATACCCATTTTTCGTAGATCTTGCGTGAGCGGCGTACCAGACGCCTTCTGCTCGATAAGAACTAAGTCTGGCTCGTAGTCTTCGTACAAGCGCAGTGCCGCGTCTTTAAGCTCTGGAAACTCCCATCGACCCTTTTCAGCGTCCAGCAATATGATCGCCGCCTCATCACCATCGTCAGGATGAAACACACCCCATGTTGTAATCGCGCTAAAATCAGACCTTTCGCTTTTCGTGAAGGCCGTATCATAGGACTGGATGATGTACGAACATACAGGTGGGTCATCACGATCCCAAACATTCCACCACTCCCTTTTTACAATTGCGCCTTCTTCGGCTGTCGGATTCTGTAAATACTGTGCATTCCATTTGGCAACAGGAATAGACGCCCTAACGCCTTCTAGCTCGTCCCTGCTCCAGAATTCGGGCCACAACACCCTGTCGGTGTCGGGAAATATCGCTGGGAACTCCACAACCTCCCATTTGTCCGCCCCGCCCTCGGCCTGCTTCTGCAACACCTTCGCTGTCAAATCCCTGATCGACCACCGCGTCATCACGATTATGATCGCTCCGCCCGGCTGTAGTCGCTGTCTTGGGCCTGATGTATACCATTCGTAGATGTTATCCAACGCGGTAGGTGACAACGCATCCTGCTCAGATACAGGATCGTCAATAATACACAAGTTCGCACCACGACCAGCAAGCGCACCGCCTACACCAACAGCGTAATACTCACCACCCATATCCGTTGACCAACGACCAGATGCCTTCGCATCTTTTGCCAACGCTAACTCTGGAAACACATCACGATAGACTTCACTGTCAATAAGGTTCTTGACCTTACGACCAAAACCAACAGCCAGTTCAGCCGTGTGTGTCGCCTGAATGATCTTCGTTTCAGGCTTTTGCCCCATAACCCACGCAGGAAACAAGTAACTCGCAAACTCTGACTTCGTATGTCGCGGCGGCATGTTGACGATCAGACGCTTTAACTCACCACGAGCAACCTTTTCAAGCTTCTCTGCAAATATCTTATGATGATTTCCAGCAATAAAAGAAGGCCATACATGCTTTACAAAACTTAAAAAGCTCTTTTGATAAGTCTCACGATCATGAAGCTCCTTGAATTTGTCCAAGTGCTTTGCCAGAGCCTCTAACTCTGCGTCAGTTAGATACTCTGTCGGTATATCAAATGTAGATTCCATTGCCCTATGCCGCTGTTAACGACTCCAAAAACTTTCCTGCTGCTGCATCCAAAACAGAACCGCCGTTAGCTAACCCAATAGGCGATTTCGATTGACCAAGACGCGCCAGCATCTGCTGATAACGCTGCATCTCAGCTAAAGAATACGGATTAATCTGACCTGTTTGCGGCATGCCATAACCAACAGGCATCTGACCTGAGAATGGGGCAGATGTGCGGGTAGATGGAGCCAAGACAGGGCCGGGGGCTGTCGGCGCTGATGGTGCGCCCATGCCCGGCATTTGATTTGGTGTTGTTGACGCCGGAACTTCTTCAGGTGGAAGCGGAAGCAAGACATTATCATCACCACCACCAGATTGATCGTAACCAGAGCCGTCAGTGACAGTATAACTGTTTGTTTCTGGATCAAATACAGAACCACTCGCAAACGGATCATATCCGGGGCGTCCACTGTATGTGCCTGTTCCAAAAATTCCGCCAGTAGGATTTACCGTGCCAACCAACTGACCTGTTCCTGCATCAGTAACACCATAATGTCCGCTTTCAACTATGTCTGTAAGTCTTTCAGCAGCAGCAGACTTTCGAACATCCTCTGCGACACCAAGAACTTCATCAACAGCTTTGGCAAAACCAACACCGGGAAGCACATCAGCAAAAATACCAAGCTTGTCTAAAGAGCCTGATTGATCAAGAGTCTGCCGATCAATAGCACTACTCATTTGCGTTTCAATGTCTTGAAGCATGTTTCGATCTGGACGATTCTGACCACTTACAGTTTGTGCCATAAAGTTGCCAAGAGCGCGTTCCTGATCTGTTAAGTCAACATTCTTACCGTAAGCGGCACCTGACATAACAGGTGCGCCGTACTTATCATAGCCAACGACCGCATCTAAATTCTTGCCAGTCAAACCCGTTGCTGCGGCGGCTGCCTTGTCTATGGTAGAAGCGCTGCTAGGTCTAGAATCCAATGCTGGCATTGTCCCCATTTGGTTCGCTTGCATTGTACCCGGCGCAGCATTGAAGCCACTCCCCAATATACTATTGGCTAATGCCTCCACCTCTGGTGTGGTCATGTTCATTATATCAAGATCATCAATCGTCACACCAAGCTTTGAACCTAAAAGACCAGAATTAACAGCATTACTTGTGCCAGTTGTTCCTGAAGACTCAATCTGACCGCCAAGAATACCGGACTGCAACTGATTGTAGGCTTCTTTAGCGGCTTGCTGCTCTGCCTTTGTGCCAGCCATGACTTGACCAGACACTTTTCCTGTTACCGGATCTATTGTGTTAACAGGTTGACCAGTTACAGCAGAAGTTAGCATGCCAGCCTTTACAGCCTGCTCTAGCTGCGTTCTGTTCGCAGCAGCATCATCAACACCATAGTCAACAAAATCAGAAGGGTTAAATGAACCATCGTCATTGCCATAATTACCACTGCCGAAGTCATCACCCTCTTCACCAGCAAACGGATCGTCATCGCTAGGCCCAGAATAACCGGGGCCGTTCATAACGCCAACATCGCCCATTTCATCATCAGAGGCATTGTCAGAGTCATTGCCGCTGTTATTATTGCCGCCGCCGCCGCCACCACCGCCGCTAGACGAACCGCCACTTTCATTGCCGGAACCGCTACGAGAATCACTGTCACCACCCATACCCGGCTCTGGGTAAGAAGGAATACCCATAGGGCCAGCCTCACCAGTTCCACCCAAAGCCTCTAAAATGTCAGCTTCGTCTGGAGTGATGTATGTGAGCATATGCTCCTGACCACGGATGGTAGTCTCACGAGGCGGTACAGGGCCACCGTCTGCAAACTTGTATTCAGGGCCTAGCCTTTCCGGCCCTGAATAAAGACCTGTACTTTCATCAAAATACTTTGAGCCACCCGCGTAGCCTTGAATCGGCCCCATCATATTCTCAGTAAAGCCTAGCTCACCCGGCGGAAGGGACGTAAATCCGGGGGGCATTTGACCAGAAGTTACACCACCAGTGGGGCCGACATCCATGAGGTTAGACATTAATGGTTGCTGGTTCGGGTTCATGAGATTGTAATTATATTGTTGAACGAAATCCTCATAACGACCTTCGCCCGGAAGCTGAACTCTGCCCATGAACCCAGCGTCACGCTGCCTTTTTGCATCCGCTTGCGCGGCTCGCCAAGCAGAGTTTACATCACCGGGCGACGGCGCAACACTACCAACAGGCATACCTTCATCCTGCCTAGGTATGTTCATCCCATCTAGAAAATCCAATGGCCCTTGTGACATGCTGCCAAAACCGTCATTAGATATGCTGGCGACAGGGCCTGAAGAATCTGTACCGCCACCGGGCTGATAAACAGAATTAGCAACAGGGGGTAACGGAGGAGGCATGTTACCACCACCAAATCCACCGCCTGTAGACATAGGCCCAGAAGGAGGAGGCGGCATTCCACCACCATAACCTCCGCCACCACCCTGACCACTACCATAAATAGTCGTGTTCAAAGCCTCAACCATCTGGCTAGACATCTGACCAAGATCATTCAAACCACCAACAATACCGCCCTCATGGAAGCCAGCACTAGGCTGCATGGGAATCTGATTCATATATTGCGGCGAAAATACGTCAATGCCCGCATCCATAGGCATGGGAGGCATCATGGCAGGCTGTGGCATCATAGGCATTTGCGGCATAGGCATCGAGGGTGTCGGCATAGTCGTGCTGATGCCATTCGGCATAGCAGCCGGAGCCTGTGCAGGGCCAGAGCCTACACGCTCACGCATAAACTGACGAAACCGCTGACGCTGATTAGGGTCTGTCTTGAAATCTAATGCCTGTGGCTGTGGTTGTGCAGCCGGAGGTGGTGCCATTGGCCCCATGAAGTTGGACATGAGTGTACCCTTTGTAATTACATAGGGCCAATGATAGTTTATTTATCGAATTTTGACAACAGGAAGGAAAGCTCCTCAGAACTTTGTTGTAAAATTTTTTTCACAAGCGGATCTGAAACAGACTGGGCGGCTTTTTCCGCCGCGTCTATCAAGATATCTATTCGGGTTTCCTGAAACTGGGTCAGGGTACCTTCAGCTTTTGCCGTTGGCGGATCAATAGGCTCATCGTTGCCTGTCTGACGAGAAACATAACGCACCGCAAGCTCCACACTCCTCGGTATCTTCTTCTCGCCACGCTCGTAATAACAGTACATACGATGACTCAAGCCCAATATGCTGGCAAAAGACATCTGACTCTTGCCCAAACTGGTGCGTTCACGAGCAAGATCATTGCCCTCCCACATGCTGTGAGACGTTTTAGCCTTGCTTGGCATCAACTTCCTCCAACATTCCGTAACGCATCATGTCTGCGGCAAACGCATCAAGCGTGTCGTAACGCACAGGCTTGCCGCTCCAGTCACAAGCAAGCGCTGCCGCTGTCTTGATCCACTCATTGTTGTCAGTAGATGCGCATCGAGACACATATCTCCACGCATCAATGAAGCCATCAGGCCCTGTAGAGGTGAACTCAATAGGATCACCACCGATTTTTAATCTATATTTACGCATAAAACCCTCCGTTTCTGTCTATATGTAGTATATATAGCAATCATTGCCGCAAGTGCAAGGATTTTTTTTATAAAATTTTTTGGTGGTTGTGGGTCTAAAACTTGGCGCAGCCATTCGCCCATTACAATATAAAAAAAGGGGTGGTGGCATATACCACCCACCCCGATTATCTGAATAAATACAACGGCCTAGGGTACCTAGGCCGCTGCCGTTTATGTTAGCGCAATGCCTCAATTCGGTTCTGCCAGAATTCAAACAATTCATCAGATATGCCATACCATATGCTAGATGGGGCGCGGCGATTAGCTGGCAACATCTCGCATGGCCGGTGATTGTTTATCTCGCGCAATACTTCATAGCCGCCTAAGTCATACTGTCCAGCGCTTGAACCGTACCGGTGGCCGTATTCTTGTTGGCTGTGGTTTTCGACAGCTATGTCACCATTGATGCCAAGGGCATGCAGCTTGCTTCTAATTTCGCTAGCCCTTGCGCGGATGGTGTCGGCATCCCATCCAGTCGCGGCAATCAGATTGCGGGTAGTTGCGCCACCCTCAGAACGCATCATGCTGTAAAGCACTGCCACGCGGCTGCCGCGTCTGAACAATTGTTCAGGCGTTGGTTCCACCTGAGCCGCTGCCATTGGCGTTATGCGGCCATCCATGGACGTTTTAAAGGCTGTTGTGATTACATCAATCCATGCCCATAGCTTCTTTGGGTCAAGAGTGCATGACGGCTGTCTAAACTCGACAGTGCCAAGCCGCGTCCAAGTGTCGAGAGAGACGGCAGCAAACTTGCCATCCCTATCTGCTGCCAGAATAAGCTTGGCAGTCTTGGCATCTGTTTCAGCCATAAACCTGTCATGATCGCGGCCACCTGTCGCCACATGCTTAATGGATGTTGACATCCAATTGCCCATCCTGTCGCGCCGCTTTGATGGCAGCATAGACTGGATGGCGTCCCAATTATCAGCCCATCTGACGATAACATCTTTTGCCAGCATTAAATCCATGACTTTAAAATCACGGCCAGCATAGTGATTGCCAGTCGCGGCCATGTGCCGCTTTGATGAACGCCAAAATTCTGATGGCGGATGAATATCGCCATCCTGCATATTGACGCCAACATGGATATGCAAACCGGCTGTTATATCCTGTTGCGCTCTAAACTGCCGCTGGCCGCGTCCGCCCTTGTTATCAATCCAAGTTAACAGCCGCGCGATATCGTCACGGCATTCAGGACAATCAGCCATAGGCGGGGTGATTATCTCAGCGGCTATGCCCCTTGTGCTTTCATCTTTGCATTGAACCCAATTGAAACCGGCGTCGCTTAATTCATCAGCCCACCTTGCATAATCCCAATTTTCATTGAATGGGGTAAAGTCGCTGTTATTGTAGGCGTTTTGTGCCATGCCGCGCGGGCTGGAAAGCGGCTCTTTATTGGCAATCTCGAATTCGCATCCAACTGTAAAATAGTAAGTCATTGTTTTTATTTCCTTTTTCTGGTTTTTGAGGCCCACCTTCGGCCTCTTGTCTAGTTTATAACATAGGCAATCATTGCAATCAACAACTTTATCTCTTTGTTTTTGTTGAATAAATTGGCATCGAGAGAAAAAGACGAACAATTGTTCGGGTTTTAATATTAATTGATCGTGCAGAGGGGCGCATGTGTAAGAGGGCCTGCAAAAAGGGGGCCTATTATGGCCCCTGTGCGAATCCCCGATGAAAGAATGCCCGATAGAATGATGCCCGATCATAAAAAAAGCACGGGCGAACCCGTGCTTTTCCCGAACAATTTTCCCCGGACTACTTCACGGCTTCGACAATTTGAGTCACTCCGTTGTTGGGGATATAGCACAGCAGACAATTTTTACACTTCTGACCAGTACAATTTTGCTTTACGGCGCTTTTCTTGCTGACATTGTTAAACGTGCGGTTGAAAAATTCAGGCACGTTATCCATAACCGCGTCAATTTTGGGGTTGCTATAGATCAAGATTAGGTTGCTAGGCTTTTCGTTCTTGCTATAAAACTTGCGGATAAGGTCTTTTCTTTTTGTCCACAAAGCAAATGAACAATGGGGATTGTGCAACGTGATGTTATGCAAATTCTCCAAATGCGTTAGGTTGATCAATTCCCCATGAGCCGAGAAACGAAAAAAGGCATCAAGGATGGTCGGCAATAAATGATTTGAGATAATGCCTAATGATAAAGCATCGCTATTGCGTTGCCATGCTGGCGCGCAATTCTTGCGCATGCCTTGCAGCATTTCCATGCTGTAACACTTGGTGCAAATGATGTTCTCTTTCTTGCTATTATACATCTTCTGACAAAATTTGTTTGTTAGTGTGTTTGTGCTAATGGCTTTAAAGCCTTCTAGCTTGCCGGTCATGTTTGAAATTGTAAGCATTGTCGTGTCTCCTTCTGGTTTATGCTTATATATAAGCAACTATTGCAAACACTGTCAACAATAAAAACACAAAAAAAACAAAAAAGATTCACGAGTTAAATCCGGGGCAAATTACGAACAATTGTACTGGTTCAGGCCCGGGGCAAAAAAAATGGCAGCACAGGAACCAGAACCCGTGCTGCCACCGGATCAGGGACTCGTCCGGCCATCCCCGATCATAAATTGTTCGGGTTACGAAGCCCGAGAAGTGGCGACTCCCGTTACCATCGTCAGGGCGAAGATCATCACGATGCCCGCGTGAACGAAGAACGACCCCGTTACTGCTGGGTCTGGCTCCGCAGCCGATGCAAAGCACAGCCCGATGAACCCGATACCTGTTAGTGCGTTACCTAGCTTACGCATTTTCTTCTCCCCTCGTCACATTTACCAACTGCCATGCTAACTCGTGCAACATAGCTTCCTGATTATCACCCTCGTCTACGCCAATTCCCTCCATTACACAGTTAATTGCGTCTACTACCGCTTGTACCTTCTGGTCTGCTGTAGGTACAGCGACTACGCCATTACCAATATAGATGCCAGTTTTCCAGTCAGGCTTTACTTGTGGGGTTTTCATTTCGTCCTCCTTTGTTAAGCACACATATATATAAGCAACTATTGCAGATGGTGTCAACAAGAAAAAAGAAAAAAAATAAAAAAAGATTCAGGTTGCTGAAGATCTGCTGTCCGAGCTGGGGGCCGGGGACAAGCAGAACAATTGTTCGTATTGAGGCTTGGGAAGCTCCTCGTCCCCCGGCACGGAGGAGAGTGTACCGGGGGAGACCAAGGGAGACTCTCGATGATGTCCCGATTCAGGCCCCGGAGTCAACCCCGAACATAACAATTGTTCGCGTTCAGGCCCCGAGCGCTCGTCCCGGCCCGCCGAGTCCCCCGGCAACTTCCAGATTCCCGGCCCGTTCCCGAACAATTATACGGTTCCCCGAGTCCCGATCCGGGGATGTCCCCGAGCGCATCGGAGAATAGCGCCCGCAAACCCGCAGAAACCCTAACCCGAGGCCCCGATCCCGAACAAATCTACGTCTACAAGGCCCCGAGCAGGCCACGAACACCGCCTCCTCCCCCCGCACGGGGTGTGTGGTATTATTTTACCGTATCCTGCTTATCTTGCACTATATCTTGTGCCTCATGTTCAATAACGTCTACATCTGGTGTTACGTTAGTCATGCGCGACTCAGCCAAACGCTTGTATTCCGCCAGTTTTGCGGCGATCTGATCTTTTGTTTGCGCTGTGATATCTTCCTTGACAACGTGCTGCTTGTTGATAAGTAGCCCTGCTGCCTTCAAACGCAACTCTTCAGCCCGAATTGCTTCGCTAAATCGCCCGTTCTCCCACGCTTGATCCCGTAGCTTTTTAAGATCCCGAACTGACTTGTCGATTGTCACCCCGA
>Ga0209137_1002791_pt1 | contig 15025 bp, 19 predicted proteins | sample SaaInl5LU_22_DNA_FD_184642 | JGI IMG/M metagenome (GOLD analysis project Ga0209137, IMG submission 184642) | Marine microbial communities from expanding oxygen minimum zones in the Saanich Inlet - ESP_105LU_22_DNA (SPAdes) (version 2) | ecosystem: Environmental > Aquatic > Marine > Intertidal... | reverse complement strand
TAGAGTTTCATGACGAATTACGAAAGAACTTTGAACATCAGGTCTGTATAGACCAACATAGAATTGAAATGCGTTTCGACCATCGTGTGAATTGGTTAGTGTAATCTCAGGGATACAGTCTAACACCTCGGTAATTTTGTCGTTACGAAAACGTAGTAAGTGTTTCGTATGTGTATTTCTTACCTTAGTTCTCGCAGTTCTTTGTTCTGCTGAATATACTTTCCACCCTAACTCCTCCATGTCCTTAATAACTTGAGTTGTTGGAATAAACGTATATTTTTCTGAAACGTGACCCGAAGCCTCTGTTGCGAAAACAGATGGTGCTCTGTCTAAGATTTCTTGTTCTGTTAAAGGTAACGATTTGTGATATTTTAATAAGTCTGCCATAATTTCTATTTCTCTTTTTGTTCAATACAAAGATAAGCCTTTTTTTCTTTGTAGTCCAAATTTAATTAAAGAATTTTCCGTAATATCTTTTATTGGTAATATACATAAACAGATTCTTATCTCTGATAGTGTTAGCCAACACAACCATATGGTCCTCATCGTAGTAATTTAGTATCTCTTTATCTAAATCACTAAACATAGTTGAAAATAAATCAGTCTTTAAGATTTCTTTACTAAACATTATCACACCACTAATAAATGGAACAACAAAAGTTCCTTTTTTATTGTACGTTCTAATATCGTGATAGTCATAACTTTCTAAATAATACCCATCGTCTGAAACACCACCCCAAAAATTAGAGTTAAACGTTTGTTCAGTATTAATCATCGGTGAGATTATATCCTTACCCTCAGACATTAATAACTGAATTGTATCCTTGTTTTTTATAATAAATGATGAATCGTTATGTAATACATAATCACCATCATATCCTGTAGACTCCTTAAACGACATTTCTCTTAACTCATAAACCCCTTTACTTTCATCATAAACCTGTGTGATTGAGTTGTATTTATCTCCATTATTTTTAATGTAGTTCTCAATCGCCCATTGATTTTCTTTGTCATTATTATAAAACGATAAATCAATCAATCTTTTATCATAGGTTAAGTAAGAAAGACTTTCAACCATAATTGATGGATTCGTATGTTTCTTATCAAATAACATTTGTAAACACACTCTTTCATCACCATTTAACTGTTTTAACTTAGGGGCTGGTTGTCTCATATCGTTATATAATTTGTTTAAATACGTTCTTGGACCAACACCTCCATTAGCGTGAATAACGATAGGATACGTTTTAGTCACTTTATTATATACTCTACCATTATGTATTTCAACATCGTCAATAGACTGATTAAGAGTTTGAAATATATCTAAATTATAATCCAAATTAATCTTATCACCATTTAAAAACTTTAGTGTGTAATATAGTTGGTCATCGTCGTGGTCCATACACTTAGTCTCCGTTAGATTAATTAGGTCACCAACTGTAGCAATAAAACCACCACTATTTAAATATTTATAACCGTAAGGTGAGTTTGGATATTCTTCTTCCAAATCCCTGTCAGGCCAACAAGTCTTTTCCGCAGTAAATAATACATTACCGTCCCATCTACTTAATAACTCATCGGGTTTTTCGTTGAATACAACATCGTAAGAATCTGTAAAAAGTATAACATCACTATTCGACCCCTCATATGTGGATAAATAATCTTTTAGAAGATTCACTTTCATCCCTCCACCGGGAAATACTAACCGACCATTATCGGCAACACCACCAGTCCATTCCATCCCTAATCCTAATATAACATAGTCATATCCGTGATATTTAGCGGACTCAATAAACCTATCTAACTCATGTGTTTTATGAGTCGCAACCGTTACTAAAGTTAACCTGTTTTTCATTAAATCTTTTTTAGAAATATAAGAAAAACTGATTAATAAACAATACTAATTTAAAAAAAATGGTGGGAACCCTTTTATCTCCATCATCGGAATGTCGGATTCTTTATCTGTGAGTTTGAAACGTACTTCTTCGTACTGTTTTTGTGTGAGTTGTGGGTCTTTACCTTCCTTAACATTTTTCCTCGCCACTTTAACAACCTCATTTATAAAGTCATCAATGTCAATGTCGTTAGTGAGAAATAATTCTCTCGCCTTAGCGGAATTAACTAAATACTTTTTTAAGTTTTTAACGTAAATAATAACCTCATTATCCATCAAATCACTAATCTAATATCACTAAGAACGCAGTGTCTTCACTTGGATTTTCATCCTGTTCTTTGTTTCTATTGTTGATTGCTTCAATAATTTTTGGTGGTAAAGTATCCATTGTGTATCCAGTACCTGACAACCCTAAAATATTTAATGTTCCACTATTAATCATATCAGCCAACGAGTCAGGTAACTTAACACCTTTGTTGTTTGGTATTGATAAAATATTTAAAGGTACTTTAGAAATACTTTCAGGTATTGAAATGATACAGTTATCGAAGAATAAAACCTTTAACTGATTAAACCTACTAATACTATCAGGTACCGCCAATTTAGGTGGTTCAACATCTTTTTGACTACCATATCCTGAGTTTGAGTACTCAAATTCAAAACTCTCTAAATCAGATGGTAATCCGTTGAAGAAATCATCAAAACCGTATAACCCAATTAATTTAGATATACCATCAGAAGGGTAATTTACCTCAACTGTTTTTGACTTATTACCACCTTTATTTGATTTACTGAAGTGTGACGTAATAACCGATTTAAACTCATCTTTTAAAGAAGTATTATCATTAAAGAATTTAACTAAGTCAATCTGTCTATCATTAACATCCATAAACTGATTAGACTCAAAATGGAATTGGTATCTATGAGTCGGTAATCCTGATACATTACCTGTCTTTGTGTCTGTTTTATCTAAGAAAACGTAGTAAGGACCTTGTTTTAAGTAAGTGAAATAATAATTCATACCAGGAGCAGATGTACACCAATTAGTTTCCCCCTCAGAAGCACGTTTTTGTGAACCTCCATAGAACACGGCAGCTTCTTTTCCTAATTCATCATTACGATGTATTTTAACCACATACCACTTATCGGTTTCTACCATAAATTCAGCACCTGGATGTAACATAGACGATTTTCTCTCAGCCTTAGTACTTGTCGCCATCTCTAATGATAATGGAGCTACAATATCCTCCAACTCTTTGATAGAGTATTTGTTAATATCAGCTTCTTCAATCTTATCCGTAGTTTTAAACCTATGAAACTTTATTAAATCCTCTTTAGTCTTATATAAATCTTCGAAAAATAATCTTTGTTTTTCTGATAACTCATCATCATATCCTGATTCACCATAAGGTATCTCAGTCGTCTGTGGTAACATCTTATATTGTTTAACCATCCATTGAGTGTATTCACCTGTTTTCTTAACAGAATCAGGAGAAATATTCTTCAATGTTTCGTCATCGTGTAGTTGTGTTAAATCTAAACCATCAATTCTTGATGTAGGGTCGTTACCAACCATAATCATCATTTGGTCTGAAGTAAGAGGAGCCTTCTTAACCTTTCTCTTTCCTGTCTCCTTATTAACCTTTACTATATCTTTGTGAGCGTGTGTTTTTAATAGGTGTTCTAAACGAGCATCTTCTAAAAGCATTTCTCTGATTAATTTTTCAAAATTCATACTAATACGTTTATTAATAAATATCTGTTTTTAACAAAAATATCCCCCTAAATTAATTAGAGGGATATTTTTTTAGACTATCTTCCTTGACCTCTATACTTTTTATTGTAGTTTGGTGAGTTTTTACTAGCAGAATTGTTATTCTTAGAGTGAACTCCCGGTCTTTTTTTCTTAGCCTTTTTAAATGTGTTGGTGTTTGCTGCCATGACTTAAATTGTTATTATTAAATGTTCTAATGAAGTACAAAGATACATAAAAATCGTTATTTTCCAAATGTATCGTCAGTAATATTTTCTTTTTCTAAAATTACATCTTGCCACGTTGTATCATTATAATTCATAATCAATAACTCACTTGCCTTTGTCTGTTTTTTACCTGATACCGCACCTGCAGCCTTTGCGTAATCTTTACTTGTCCATCTATGTGTGTCTTTTGGGTAGTATTCTTTCAATAACTCAAAATCGTAGTAAGATAGACTATATTTACCATCAATACGACCTAATACCTCTGAAAGTCTTTTGTGGTCTGTCACGTCAAAGTCTTGGTTAGAATAATAATCCTCAGTTTTCCAATATGGTGGGTCTAAATAAAAATATGTGGTTGGTGAATCAAACTCATTAATGATATCCTCAAAATCCTCATTCTTAACATGCGTTATCATTTGAAAATGCTTATAGTACTTGGGATTATTTAGTTTATTTCTAAATGAGTTGAATTTGGAATTGTATTTACCCTTTAAATCAATGAAGTTAGACGTTTCAGGTCTAATCCCACTGAATACCTGAGTCACAACGTAGATATACTCTAAACCTTTTTGAAAATTAGGGGTGTCTGGGTCAAAATCAAAGTCCTCAAACGCTCCTTTTTGGTATCTTTCAAATCTATCCTTCTCTTGAGCAGGAATGTCTTTAATAAACTCGTAAAACTCTTCATATTTCTTTACACAAGCGAATAAGTTCGCATTTACCTTATTAAAATCATTATAAACCACTGTCTTTAAATTTGGGTATAACGCCAAATCTAAATTATAGTAAACCCAAAAGGCACCACTAAACGGTTCCACATAAGTCTCCATATCTGTAGGTATAAACTCTTTAATCCACTTACCAATCTTACTTTTCCCTCCTATATAACTAAACATACTTTTTCTATTTTAAATCTTTATTGTACACAAATGTAGTATAAAAAAAGGTAAAAAGCAAACCTTATTTAGTTAAATTTTTAATATTGTTGACTAAGACAGTGTAATTATTATATTTAAAGAAAATAGTGAAATAATGTCTTGTACAAAATGTAAAAAGAAAGAACAGAGAGAACAAATCGAAAGAGAGTTTAGAAGTATGGAAAAACCTGTTATCATAGGAATGATAATCGTAGGAAGCTTGTTTCTTTATGGTGTGGTTGAGTTAATCTCTAAAATTATCTCCTTTTTTTAGTTGTTCAACTAATCTCCATTCATATTCAGTTAATTCTTTTGGTGTTTTCACTTTAAATGTGATAAACAAATCACCAAAACCTCTTCGTGTTTTAAATCCTTTACCCTTAACCCTCATTTGTTTATTCATATCAACACACGATGGAATATTTACTTTAATCTTACTGTGGTATAAATCAATCGTAGCCTCTTTACCTGTTAATATCTCTAAAGGGTTCAACTCTAAGTTATAAAAAAGGTTGAAACCTGATTTTGAATACACACCATCCGAACCTATATTAATAATTATAATTAAATCTCCCGGTGAGGACTCCCCTTGATTACCACCACCTGAAACTCTGAAAAGATTACCATCGTCTGCACCCTGTGGTATATTAATCTTTATACTACGTCTTTCTTCTCTGAAATCCTTAGTCATACGATAATAAGACACTTCCTTTTCACCCCCCATCATAGAATCTTTTACCGTGATAGTTAAGTCAATTTTTATGTCGGAACCTCTATATCTACGAGACCTACTTTGATTAAACATACTTTCCATAAAATCAGAACCAAAACCACCTGACGAGAATATATCATCAAAACCACGTCTTGGATTGTCATGTTCTTTTCTTTTTTTCTCATCACCCAACACACTATATGCTTCATTAATTTTTTTAAACATTTCATCGTCACCTCCCATGTCTGGATGGTGTTTTTTAGAAAGTTTACGATAAGTCTTTTTAATGTCCTCTTGACTTGCGTCTTTACTTAATCCTAAAATTTTGTAATAATTATTCATATGGGTACTGATAAAAAATATTGTATTGTTCTTTTTTCTAATAAGAAAAAAAGAAGAGTGTTGTTTAGGTCCAATAACTTAAACAATACTAAAAAGAAATATAAGGAATATCTAAATAAAGATAAACCCATTTTTCCGCAAGTCTTTCGTAATAAAGAGAAAGTCAAATATAATATTGCGTTAGTCACCACTTTAGACGTACCATCACCTGACTTATTCTTTAAAGATGATTTAGGTAGAAATAAGAAAGCAGAATTCACTTCAGGATTATACACATTCTTAAATTTAGATGATTACGATATTGAAGAAAAGATATGGGATTACAAAAACAACGAATTTATCTATGCTGAAGAATTATATAGACGAATAAAACGTGGTGGTGAATTTAAACAAGTTTTCACACTTAATTCTAAGATATTCATACAAAAAGACGATAATATTATTGGTTATGGTCTTAAAAATATAGATGATTGTCAGAGATTGTTTAGTATTCTTCGTAAACTGTCTTTAGACGATGGAATGGGAAATGTTATGTATGTAATTGATTTTTCAACCGCTCAACGTAAAGATTTATACGTTTTACTGCAAAAAAATGGATTCCCGAAGGAATCCTTATATCGTCATTACTCTTATTAGACTTTTCTAAATATGAATGTAATACCTGAAATTGTTACGTTAAAAGATTTTTTAGGAATAACAAACAACCCTCGTTTTTGAACTACTTTATTATGTATATCATCAAACTCTTCAGATTTTAAATCTATGTCAACTTTTACGTTTTCTGTCTCTAAATTTATTTTTTCTAATAGGTCTGAGATTATACCTAATTGATTCATTATATCCCCAACACCTTTTTTAGTCGCCATATCAATCCTAAACGTTTTTTCTCCGTATTAACTACTACGGTGTTCGAAACAACTTCTTTATTTAACGAAGTTATTTGTTTAATCAAATTTTCTTTGTGGGTTTTAACCTCAAGACTATCCCTCTTCAGTTCCCTGCTCAACCAATTCACTTCCTTCATCGTGACTTTCTATTTCTGTTTCTATTTCTTCAGTAGAGTCAAATACAAATTCTAAACTTTTAAGGGTGTCTAAGTCAGTTTGTTCAAACTGTTTTTTAAGTTCAATCATTTTCTCTCTTAGTAACGATTCTTTGGCTTCTCTTTCTTTGTTTGACTCTATAACCTCTAAGACTGTGTTAACCGAATTTTCAATATCAATCTCTTCTTGCTTTGAGAAGAAAGATAAGAATCTCTTACCGTCTTTTAGTCCATTGTCTTTAAAACCTACAACATCTTTCTTTTCAAAAGTAATGTCCTTATATCTCCAATCATCTGGTAATTTAATATCAATGATAAAAAATCCTTTATGTTTTCGGATTGAATGGAAGTAAGGTTCCATTTTTTCTATGTGATTATATAAACTCATGTTATGTTAAAATATAGGTTATAATATATGATAATGAAATACCCCAAAGTAACATATCTTTCCATTCTAAGTTTAACGGTTGTGGTGGTGTTCTAAGAACATTTCTAACCATCTTAAATACCAATGTAGTATTGTAGAATACTGAAAGGATAAAAAGGAATAATTCAATTTTATGTATCATCTTATTTTTTTGTTGCGTCTAAAACCTCTTTTCTCAAATCTTGTAAAAGATTTTTTATCTCTTGTGCCGTTTTTCTAGCTCTTGTAGCGGCACTTTTATTACCTTTCTCAATCGCTTTCTGAGAATCATAAGATAATATCTCAGTTAATTCTTTAATTTTCGTTAATGTATCCATTACAATTGTTTTTATTTATGTAAAAGTTAATTACTTTTTTATGTTATGTCAAGACTTTAATGCGTTTTCTAATATTTTATACAAATCAGTATACATATCTAACTCACTCTTAGTCTTTTTACCTTTTAAGTTAAACAGGTTTTTAAAAAATATTTCTATATTCTCTACGGTCTCTCTAGTTTCTTCGTAGTAAAAAGCATCTTTAAAGAATGACCAAAAGTAGTCGTAGTGTTGACCTTTAGGTGAAAACACAATACCTTCTTTCTCAAAGTCGTCAATAACTTTGTTAAAGCACCAGTTGAAGTGTCCCTGTTTGTCATCGACATCAGACACCACATCGTCTCCTAAGTATGTGATTTCTACGAGAGTATACAAAGACATAACAAAATCATAGAATAATTCAGAATATTCGGGGATTATGTTATTAGCCTTTAACCATACCTCTATTTGATTTTCGTTCATCTCTTGGGTTAGGTATTGATAAAACTCTGTAACTATAAAGTTTTGGTTATCACTCATACAATAAGAATACCAAAAACTTATGTTATATCAAGTCTTATTGAGTCTTTTTCGTATACAGAACAAGATGTTTCATCTTATCCATATCTGATAACACTTTATCGTTTATCAACGACTCTTTAACCTGCTCAACCTTTTGTGGAAATGTATTGTAACCCTTTTTCTTTTCTTTGTTAAGACCTTGTCTTTTACGAGCTTTGTCGAACTTCTCACCTGTCTCTGTTGGGACTACGTTACCTAATGGTTCGTTGTCCTCATCAACTTGAGCGTTTCCTTGAGTTGAATCTCCTTTAAGTTGTTTCTCTACTTTTTCTTCAAATTCATCATTTGTTCTGTCATACTCTAAAGCGGTCATCCCACCCTTCATATCTTCAATGAATTCGATTTCTTTGTCATCTTCAACTCTATCGGCTTTTACTTCACCACCATTTTGATTTGGAAATTCGTTTTTCTCTCCTCCTTCAACATCTGTATATTCAGACATTTTTTTAGAGACAATCTCGTCATTATCTTTATTAAACTTACCTGATTCTTTATGAGCCTTTTTGTATTCATCAATTCCAGGTACTGATTGTTGTTCTGAAACTAACTTCTCAATAAGAGATATAAGTTCAGATTCTGTTAATGTTAATACTTTTTTAGTAGATTCTTTAACTGGATACTCTTTTCCGTCAACTGTGAACGAGTCTTCACCCGCTTCAATCGCCTTACTTCTAGCATCTGTAAAAGCATTTCCTTCGTCTACATCAGATTCTTCATTAACAGGACATTTACATTCTGTCTCATTTAGTCCACAGTTTTCACAAACCGTAGCATCTTCAGTTATATTTAATGTTTTAAGAACTTCGTCTTTTACGACGTTTTCGATAATATTACCTAGTTCTTTATTGAATTTATTTAGTTTCATCTTAATGGTCTTTTAATATAAATATCTTTATAGTATTATTTATTCTTAATCTTATTGTTTTTTTCTGAATTTTCAATATTCTTTTCATTTTTTTCTTTCATCCTTGTTTGAAATAATGATTCTTCAATATTGTTTAATACTAATGATTTAACTTTTAGTGGGTCTTCACCCATTTTGTCAGCAACTTTCTCAGCTAACGTTGAGTACTTCCCGTTTTCAAATAATTCTAACGCCTTTATATCTCCTTGGTTACAATATGGGAATGTCTTACACTTATCCTTTACCTTCACAAATTTACCACCTTTATATAATGTCTTAGCAGCCCCTCTCCAATTCTTATTATTCTTAGCTAAAAAGAATGGTGTCTCATAAGACCCTGAACTTGACGCTAATGTAGCCTCTTTTGTGTCCATTTTAGGTGTCTCTTCTTCATCATTATGTGATTTTACAATCTTAGAGATAATACTATTTAAAACATCAGGAGTTAACCCGTCAGTTTCCCCATTAGGGTTTTCATCAGTTTCTAAGTACTTTGAGAAACCTTTATCTTCTTTAACCTCATAAGACTTTTTATTCTTATTTGGTTTTGATGGTCCTTTTTGTTTTACTATCGGTGAAAAGAGTGGTCCTAAAAATCCTCCTGCCGAAGCGGCTCCTGTGATTTCTGACATCATCCCTTTAACCTTATTAATAATTTTTTCTTTTGTAGACGGTTCTGGTTCATCAACACCGTCAAGATTAATTTGGTTCTTAACGTTTCTCAATTCCGATTCTACCTGACCAAATAATACTTTAAGTCTTTGTAAATCCTGAACTTTTAACTTAGGTAATTTCTTAGCTAACTCTTTAATGAAACTAGCAGACGCTTTCTCGATATCTTTAATGTTAGAACCAAAAGGGTTTAACCTTAATTCGTCAATATCACCTTCTACGGTCATAACCTCATCTAATATCTCATACACATCTTTCTTTCCGAATTTTACGGTTTTCTCAGATATCATATTACTTAAATTACTTAAGTCTTTTGATTGGTTAATATGACCTACTTTACTCATGTGAGTAGTCAATGCGCTTTTTATATCTTTTTTAATATCCATTACGGTCTAATGTTTTTTACTGGTTGTTCCCAAAAACTTCTTCTCATCCATAATTGTCTGAACAACTCAACCAATGCTTTAGTGGAAATATCAACCACTTGCTTTTTATCTACAACCCCTTTTTTCGATAACTCCTCCTCTACGGATTTGATAACGAGGTTTTTTATACGACTGCTACTCATAAAGTCTTTCATCTCTTTACGAACCATTCGCTCAATCTTTAATGTGTCTGTTTTTGTTAGTGCCATTACTAATAAATATTAGAAAATCTTATAACCTACAGTTATTCCTATCCCCCATGTCGGTCTGAAGGCTCCATCGAATTGATTTAACCCAAAACTAGGTCCAATCATTACACCGAATCCTGTCCTTTTTCTTTTCTTAATTGGTGAAGGTATTAACTGTGGTTCAATATCTATAAAATCAACACCGTCAACGTATGGTATCGATAATAGATTTTTTGGTATCTCATTACCAAAAGTATCATACGGGGTTATAAGAACCCTTGTATTACCGTCTGGTAACTCTAATTGTGATAATGTTAATGAGAAATTAAAGTTTTGTTTTAATAGTGAACTTTTTCCGAAACCGTACTTATCAACCAATTTTAATCTCATACTCGTAGAATCAGGAATCAACTTAAACCACGTTTGTGTTTCAATAGAATATACTTGGTTACTATCCTTTATCCCAATACCAATATTCCCTAAAGTGTCTCTATCAACCTGAGTTAATACGTCGTTAGTTTCAATTTCTGAAGTAATATCAGTAACATAAACATTCTTAATTTTAATTTTATCGTCTAATTTTTCTTTTAGAGTGTTAATCTTAACTACTTGTTTTCCTATTCTTTCTGATAAAATTTCGTTCTCACCATCCTTAACCCTAACAACACCTTTTAAATATGTGTTAGTCTCATTGATAGTTATCACACTGTCCCTTAACGCCTTTATATTATTTAAGGTTCTATTAGATTCGTTGTCTATATCAACTTCTAATTGTTCAATACTATTCTTAAGTTGTCTATTATCTTCACATTGTTTAAAGAATAACATTACAAAAATAGCAATGGCAACACCTAAGAAAAATTTAGGGTATTTTTTAATTAACCCCAAACCATCAGTTATATAACCTAATATATTATAAAGAATCGTCATCTATATCTGTTTTCTTTCTTGCCGCTACTAATTTAGCCCACTTACTTGAGAATACTTTATAGTAGTTTCTTAACTTACTAATCATCTCTAAAAAGTCGTCGTCAATTTTAATCATTTGACCGTTTAGATATACTCCGTTGTTTTCACCTAACGTGTAAAAGAATTCTAAGTCAAATTTAACTAACTTACCTGACCATTCAATGTTATCCGGGTAAAGATGTAATGCGTTATAATCAACTAAATCAGAAACCTGCTCTACAAATTCATCCATTGTCTCCTGAAAGTTTTGTTTTTCTTCATCAGTAACCTTCATATCTTCTGTTTCGTAACCGTGTACTACAATCTTACCACCTGAAACAGTAAACTCTTCTCTCTTTTCTTCAGGTTTAGTATCTTCTGATGACGTATCATCAATACTTTGTCTATTATCAATTTGCTCTGTTAACGCCCTTGAACGTTTAAGTAACGTCTTAATTTGGTCGTATTCGTTAATCGTGTTTTTCATCTATATATTGTTTTAACTTTTTAAAATCAAATGCCGGTGATACATCAGTATGTATATCCGAATAGTTCGACCTTGAGGTAATACCTTTAAAATTTTGTACCCCCGTAATCTTAGTGTTGTGTCCCACATACTCTAAAGGTATGTCAAACTCTCCACTTAACTTTATTATTAGGTCCGATAATGATTTATACTGTTCATCAGTATAAGAATCCCAAAACCCGAAACCTCTCCATTTCTTTTCGAAAGGCTTCTTAAAATAAATATCACCAACCCAGTTCATAAACTTACCTGATAGGTGATGTTTTTTTAACCAACCGTTATTTTCTAATGAAATTATAATCGCTCGGTTATCAATTTTTCTAGTCCCAAAGTAATTTGAACTATATTTTGCCTCAAACATATTGGTAATATCACCCTCTTTACTAATGATATAAGACGGTATTCTTTCAAAATTACCACCATATCTATACTTCAGAGTCATCAAATAAAATTTTAAATCACGAGATGTGTGAGTTAACATTATTTGAGTTTTATTCTGTTTTCTTCTAATATGAAACGGCCTTTGATTATTTTCCATATCTTTTGTTTCTCGGTATTACCCTATTTCCCACTCTTAAATATGGTGACACATTAGTTTTACTAACAGGTGGTTCCACTTCTTTTAATGTATCCTCAACAACCACTTCTTCAGGGTCATTAACCACTATTTCTTTAAACTTTTCAGTCGCTAATTTTAAATCTTCATTAGGTTCGATTTCTTCTTCGTTGGTATCAATTATTTTTTGAATATCCTCCTCAGTGAAATCTTTAACCATATCATTCATAACCATATCAAGTGCGTGGTCTTCATCCCATTCCTCTTCTTCCTCTAAACCGTCTTGTAATGTAACATCCCATGAATTATCTTTATCGGGAGCAATATCTTTATTAATTTCACTACTATCTAAACTAGCCATTGTCCTGATTAACTCGTCTTGGTTGGATTTATCAATTATGATATCTTCTTCGAAATCTTCAGATATGTCTTGTAAATGTAATTCTTCAACAGATTCTTTTTCCCATTGGTAGTAATCTTCATCGTACATATCGTCTTCGTCGATTTCTTCTTCATCAACCATTACCTCTTGTTCAGAATCAGGTTCTTTAAGGTCTGAGACATCCCTAACCTTTTTATCTAATACTTTTTCTATGTGTGATAAAACATCTTCGTTTAAAATCATTGGTTGTGGTCCAACCTCCGTATTGTCGTCAACCTCTTTCTTTTTAGGTTTTATCTTATCAAACGCAAAGTTAGCCGCAATCACTAAAGATATCGCTAGCGGGTCAAACACAAATATAATAATCAATAATAAGTAATTGATAATCCTATTCATTGGTACATCTGTCAATTCACTCAAATATTTCAGTGGACCCAATTCACCTGCCAAATCTGACTCTGTCTCTACAGTCAATGATTTAACCTCTATTGAATTTATAGAATCTGTTGCCTGTTCTAACTTAATAGAAATTTGACTTCTTTGTTCTATCGCGCTCTTAAGTTGTTCTTGTAATGCTCTTCGGTTTGAAGATGACGTTGTGGTTATAATCTGACCTGTTTCTTTATCTTTATATTGAATGACATTATTAGATAAACCTTTCCTTAATTGATTTATCCCTTCATCTAAAGACTTTTTTTCTTGGTAGTAGTAATCTCTACTCTCAACAAACCTATTTTTTCTAAGTTCTAATAACTCAACTTCTTTGTCTACGATTCCTGTTTTCGTTGCAGTTTCTTGGTACGCAGCCGATAAGAATCCATATATACCTACCGATGTAATTATCACCAATATCACAGTAGCAACTGACAGATAGGTTCTTAATATTTTATTTAACTGTCCCCAATATTGGTATAACAACGAAGCTATCACCAATTTAGCGACTTCTAATGAACCCGCCATTACCATAACTTGGAATGACGCTCCCGCAAATAATTTACTCAATCCCGTTACCGAATAAAAGGCAGCTGAAAGACTCACGGACAATGCCGTAAGTGCTATCAACGTTGGGAATATTCTTTTTTGTAGTTCTCTAAGTATTCTCATAATGATATAGTATTTTTAAATAATACACATATCACTATAAATAGTCAAACTTTTATAAGTAGTCAAATATTGCGTCTGACTCATTACGTAACTTACGTAACGCCTTTTCTTTAATTTGTCTGACCCTCTCTTTTGTAAGTCCGAAATCATTACCAATATCCTCTAAAGTCCTTGGGGTACCAGTGATTCCGAAGTAATCTTTAACGATAGCATTTTCACGTTCGTCTAAGACATCCATAATAGTAAGGAGTTGTTTTTTAACTATATCTTTACCGTCCAAAGCCGAATCTGGCATTACCGCATCAACATCTTCTAATAAATCGAACATAGTATCACCCTCCTCATTAATATGGTCATCAAAGGTAATTGCGTGTGCTAAATTACTAAGACGTGGATTTATATCCTCCACACGTTTGTCTTGTTTCTTCGCCTTCTGAACCTCTTGTACCACATTAACGGGTAGTCTAATAGTTCTTGAATTCTCATTTAGACATTGGAAGATTGATTGTTTAACCCACCATACCGCGTATGATATGAATCTTAAACCTCTACTCCAATCAAATGACTTAATCGCCTTCATAAGACCTAAATTACCTTCAGATATCAAGTCAGATAAATCAATACCCTGACCTTGATAGTCTTTAGCCACTGTTATAACAAATCTTAAGTTACCCTCCAATAATTCTTTATGTACCCTATCAATCTCTCGTTGGGTTACATCGGGGTTTAACATAATTTTAGACAATTCCTTTTCTCTTGCTGGTGTTATAACAGGAATCTTTCTTAACTCTTTAAGATAATGTGATATCTCGTCTTGGTTGATGTGTGATGTGTATTTAGCCATATATTATTTTTGGTTGTTTTGTTTATCTAAAAAATCTTTCTCCTCTTTGGTTAGCGAAGATACGCCATTTTCTGTTATCTTATCTAATATATCATCAATATTAAAATTATTTGATTTATTAGTAATTTTCTTTACGTCTGTTACAAAATCTTCAAACATCTCATCTATTTTACCTATAATCCCATCGAACATTGGGTTATCAAAATCTTCCATATTGATAGGAATATCTGGTGGTGAATCATATTTCTCATTTTGCTTATCAACTAAATCATTAGTGTTGGTAT
>Ga0209137_1002789_pt1 | contig 15032 bp, 13 predicted proteins | sample SaaInl5LU_22_DNA_FD_184642 | JGI IMG/M metagenome (GOLD analysis project Ga0209137, IMG submission 184642) | Marine microbial communities from expanding oxygen minimum zones in the Saanich Inlet - ESP_105LU_22_DNA (SPAdes) (version 2) | ecosystem: Environmental > Aquatic > Marine > Intertidal... | reverse complement strand
ATAGCACCTTTCTTAGCAGCAGATCTTGAATCTTTTTGTTGTTGAGCTGAATATCTCTGTCTTAAGATGTCAACGTCAATTACGATTGCTCTATCTGCAAAGTCAGCAATTCTCTTAGCACTTGAAAGTCCAGTAGCTCCGTAGCCCTTTCTCCTCTTATCAACACCAAGTGAATCCGCTTTATCAGTTTTAGTTAAGATTCTACCCTTTTCACTGCTAAATCTTCTGTAAACAGCACCCATAAAATCATTGTTACCGTTTAAGACTGCAATTAGTCCGGCCTGAATTCTACCATCATAGTTATCATCTGTATAAGGGCTCTGCTTATCGTTGTCTATTAAGAAGAACTTAACTTTAGTACCGCCTTTTTGTTTGTAAGCAGTCTGTGGGTCTACTTCTAATAGATCGTGATCTTCAACCTTGTCTAGTTTAACTTGAGTGTAGTTATAGAATTCTTGCGCAATACCTTTATTCCAACTAGACTTCTTCTTTGGAGTTAATAACTGTGCCAGTTTCATTGATTTAAAAGCCTCATTTAAAGATTCTGTCTCATTTAAGCTCTCAACAAAAGATGAGAAGCTCTCGTAAACAAATGATTCACCTTTAAAATCTTTGGCGTTCTCTTTGTCTTCTTTATCAACTGATTTTACTTTGTAAGTTTCACCATCAACTGTAAATTCATCTTTACCGTCAGCGATTGCCTTAGCTCTTGCTGCGCCAAATGCGTTACCTTCTTCAATATACTCTGATTCTTCTAATTTCTTAGCAGCTAGTTTAGGATCCTTTTTAGAAACATTATCTAAATAAGAACCATTTCCCCAGAATTTAACAACTAATTCAGTTTGAGTAGTTGAATGCATTCCTGGCTTATAAACTGCAATATCTCTTAATTTCTTATTAGAAGCAATAGTTTTCTTCATAAAGTCAAGAGCTTGTGCCTCAGTTCTAAACTTCTTCCCTGCACTTATACCATCACTATAAATCACCTCGTAGTTTTCATTAACAGATTCTTCTTCGTTAACTACAACTGCAGAAAGTGCCTTCTTACCAAACTTAGAAAGTGCAATACCTTCTTCTGATACGTTAAAGAATCTAGAGTTTCTCTTCATCCATTGTTTTGCATTTGCTGAATATTCACTTAAGATATTGTTAAACTCTTCTTCTGTAAGAGTACCATCGGCAATTGCTTCTATTACCTTATTTCTAATACGAGCTGCTTTACCAACTGTAATTGCTGGATGGTTTTCAGTGTACTTTCTTTTAAGAGTAATTTTAGACTCATTAACACTAGCGCCTTCTTCAATGTACTCGGCTAATTCTGGATCATCCCAGCCGTATTCACTATCGGCTAAAACTACTTCAAGGTCTTCTCTCTTACCTGTTAGTTCAACTTCAGGCCATCCTGAAGGGCCCCTCATAGTCAAGATCTCCATCTTAACGTTATTCTTCTTAAGTAATTTGGCTAGACCTTTTGATTTAGGGTCCATTGCGTCCATTGTTACATTTGCCATGTCTTTATCTTTTGTTTTATTATTTTCTTTTTTATATATTCTTCGTGAACTGGTCGAAAGTCATAATAGCAGATTCGTTGGTTGCCATAGAAGCTTCTAGTTTGCTCTTTAACTCGTCGTACATAGAATGTATCTCTTTCGGTGTAAGCTTCTTAAAAAGCTTCTCATCATCTTCTAGCATTGCATTTCTAACCTGCGTTGCTGAAATATTCTTACCGGTTCTTGGGATTTCAAAAAGACCAAAGTCATCTCTAACTCCTAATTCATCTCTGTATTTTTGATTGTTTACTTGAAATCCGTAGTTTTTCATCCTGTCAGTTCCTGTTCCCCAAAGTACTGGCTCATATCCATCTGCTCTAATTGCATTGAACATTTTATCAATTCCTGCAGAACCTTCAATTACATATACTTCCTTGATTGGGTAATTTGACTTTAATTTGTTTAGCATCTCAATTTGTAGATCTTCATCGTAAGGTCTCTTAAAAGCATCTTCTTTCTTTTTAGATTTTGCCTTTACTAGAACAATAACTACTGGAAATCCATTCTGCTTACTAATTGTCTCAATCACTTTAGCATGGCCAAGTGTAAATGGCTGAAAACGACCAACAAACATATTCACTGGTGTTTTTCCCTGTTCTGGATATTTTACAGTTAAAGCCTCTGTAATTGGGCTAACTTGTGTTTGTAAATTCTGTGTCTTTAGATATGTATTAAAGTTCATAACGTCGGCTTCGTTTGTTTCACCCATCACTAGAGATTCAATCTTAGTAACGATCTCATTGATCTGCTCCATTAAAGAAGCATTAATTAGTTCTGTCTCTTTTGTTCTCTTCTTTTTAAATGAACCTAGAGCAATCTTGTAGAGTTCTGCTAGGACATCTTTTTGAACTAGTGATAGTGTCTTTTCGTTTTTAATAAACGTAGTGTTGAGTGCAAATTCTTCACCATGTGCAAAGTCTGCTGAATCAAAGTTAGCACCAATATATTTTGTTGCGTGCTTTTCTACGTATGAGTTAAATAGGATTGAAATAAGTTCGATGTACCTCATGTCAGTATCATCTTCTGTGAGTTCAATGCTAGGAATATCGTATTGTGACATGTATTCTACTAAATCTAAAATTGAGATCTGGTACATATCGGATGGATTGCGGACTTCTCTTTCGGACTTGTCAAATCGTTCAAGCTTAAAGTTCTTGACTGATTTACCATCAAAGAAATTTAAGATTAAAGAGTCAATATCCTTATCTAGGTCTAGATTAAGACCTGTATAATTTAAGCCTTTGTTAAATATATTATAGATCTTTCTAGTAAAAGAAGTGTCTGTAAATTCTTTTTTAAACTCATTTTCACTCATTTCTAAAAGTTTAACTAGATCTTCTTTCTGGTAGTCTGACAATTTACCTTGGAAAATAACCTGAGGTCTCTGTACACTTATAATGTCTGCCCATTTATAAAGAATGCTAGGGTCTCTAATCACCTTCTTAATTTCAGTCGGATTATTAGAACTCATCACCTGGATATGAGTTAAGATTAAATGATTCTTTGGTAGAGTATCGTATTCAATGTCTATAGTCTTCTTATCAACCATATAATCAAAGCCAAACTTCCAATCGGTTGGCATCTGTTCAGAAACATCACCAGAGATTGATTTAAAGTACTTAATGGCATTTTCGTAGTACTTGACAATAGTTCTATCAACTTTATTCATCGCGTCCTTAGAACCGCTCTTATAATACTCAAATCCATCATTAGTTTTTTTAACGTGGAATGATGATGCTTGAATCTTCTCGGAAACAACACATGTGTTTTCAAGAAGTTTTAAAAAGTCGTTTCTATTTATCGACTCGAAATATGTTTTAAGATTCTGTAATGCCATCTGTCGTGTTTTATCTACCGTACTTAATAATACCCATCAGCTGATTAATAGCTGCAAAAGTACCTGTTAACTTCATTGTCTTGCCTTTATACCTAAATACTACACCTTCGGTTGGTATAATTGAACTAATACCTCCAATACGTTCTAGTCTTTCTAGTTCTGCTCCAACTTTTTCAATTGCCTTTTCATCACCGCTCTTCATGATCTTTTCAGACTCATCTTTAAGTTGTTTGTGCAATCTTTGCATCTCTGCGTCTGGATTAGCTGCTACAAAGTTAGAAGCATTCTTTAGGATAACAGAACCAAGTTCAAGAAATAAGTCCTCAAACGGTCTCATGTTCTCTTTTTGCTTCTTCTTAAGATCTTCTTTGTCGAATTTCTTAATTAGACCGGCTTTATCTTTACCCAGCTCTTTGTCAAGTGCTCTTAGATTAAGAGTCTTCTTGTCGTCATAAGCCCATCTTAATAATAAACCCTCCTTGTGATCTTGTGTTAGATCTGGGAAGTTCTGATCGATCTGTTCCCTCCACCACATCTCATGGTATCTTGAAACCTCATCGCCGTCTGTTAAGTTATATTGCTTCCTTAGATCTTCAACCTTCTTAATAAATCTACTCTTGTTCTGGTCAAAATTAACGTCTTTGCCAATCTTAATTACTTGTGGTGGAATAATAGTATACTTCTTACCTACATTTGCTTCAACCGTCTCTAATGCTTTAGCAATGTTAGTTGCTGCTTTAGGATTTTCACCAATGATATTACCTTCACCATCAGTCTCTTTAATACCATGGAATTGGATAAGGTCTCTATCATAATAGATAACGTTTGGGTTCTCAGAGTTAATCAACTCCATGTTCATCCAGTTCATACCGTTACCAAAGTCTTCAAGATCTTTGGCACTTAGTTTTGGTAGTGCTTTAGCCAACTCTTCGGCTGTCATCTGAAATGTATCTCTTACCATATCGGAAGCATGGTCTGCAAACTTGTTCTTAAATGCATCCAGATCCATCGGGAACTTTAATTCACCTTTGTTTCTTGCAAAGAAGACTTGACCATCTTTTACCGTAGCGAATACGTTTTGACCGTCAGTCTTTTCAGTTACCTCTTCTTCAAAGTTAAGCTCACCTCTTAGGCCGAATTCAATGATCTTCTTAAAGTCACCGAAAGTTAGATCTTTCTCGTCAAATGGATGTGACATGTGGCCTGCGGCCCCACCTTCAAGTACTAGTTGAGAGTCTCTCCATTCGTTAAGGTCTTGATTGGCCTTTTCTAAGATAAACTCTTGATATGATAGTAGTTGTTTCATTGTTTGGTTATTTTTTTATGCTAAAGAAGCCTGTAGAATACCTGCTGCTTTGCCGTAGTCACCATCAACTTTACCTAAGATACCGTCAACTACTTCTTTTGCTTTAGCTTCATCAAAGTCTTCACCAAATGCTTTTTGAAGTACCGTGAATGCATATTCTTGAAATTCTTCGTCAGATTTAATTTCAGCTTCGTTAACCTCAGTTGGTTTTACAGCTTCTAATCTCTGTGATAATTCATAAAGTTTTTCAGTTCTAGAAACTCTCTTCTCTTCACCTTCAAACTGTGCGTTGAACGAGTCAATTAGATCTTGAGCCATTTTAGTCTCGCCGATTTGGTCTAGATACATTGCAAAACCTTCTGTAATACCGATACCTGACCAGTCTCCTGCGTTTGCCAGATCTGTATAGTATTTGTCTACCATCAACTTAACAGTCTTAGCTGAGATTCTAATAGATTCATTATCCAAGCCTGCTATTTTAACTTCTAAAGGACTAATCTTACCTTTAATCATGTTCATTGAAGTTCCAGCTTCACGGCTAAAATTAGCATCTTCCATGGCGCTAAAGTAGAGTTCTTTTAAAAAGCCTAACATTGTTGCTTTATCTGCAACAAGAGCTGTTAATTTAGTATCGAATAGTCTAGTTAATCTTAAAGCCAATTTCTTAGCAGTTCTCTTACCACTAATTGCAACTGCTTCAGCAACTAGGGCTTCAAAAGCTGGCACTAAACCAGTTTCAGCATAAACATCTGCCATGTACCATTTCTTATCTGCTTCATCATATAGATAAACAAACTCAGCGCCACCATCATCATTAGCACTTCTAAGATAACTATTAATATCTGATTTTTTGCCAGTCAATGGTTTTTCACCATCACCATAGAACTTTATTTTATCTGGAGCATCTAGCCCTGAACTATCACCTTTAGCAATTACATCTTTAACTACGTTAGAGTTCTTGTAGTACTTCTTAATTAAAGGCAACATATTCTCTGGGTAAGAATCATAGTGTGTATAAACCGATTGGATATTACCTTTCTTATCAATAATACCGAATTGACCTCTTGTACCTTCTAATAATAGAGCTGATTCTGTTAAAGTACCCAATCTCTCGTTAAATTTAGGCTTGTCCTCTTCAGATAGTTCACTCATTGAAGCTACACCAAATTCGGCTAGTAAGTCCTTAAAGCTATTTGCCGAAGCTTCTCTTTTTGCATTCAACTCTTCCTCAAGTCGAATTTGATCTTTTTTTGCCTTTTGTTCAGCAAATTGTTCAAATGTTACTAATCGTTCCATTGTATATTTATTTTTTGTTATTACAGTATTATATATCACCGTCAAAAGTAACGTTTTTAATATCATACTTGAACTTCTGTTCCACATAGATCTTCTGTCTAGCCTTAGCATGTCGAATCAGATAATTATCCCAGTCTGGTAGACTAATATCATCTACAAAATCTATAATGTTAACTGAGTCTTTTGAAGAGTGTTGTCTAAGTCCTCGACCAATCGACTGGCGAATAATAACTTCAGACTTAAATGACTCTGTAAAGAATATATTATGAATCTTCTTGATCGAAATACCGGTTGAAAATGTACCATAAGATGCTACAATCACTACTTCTTCACCAGCTTCCATCTTCTTCTTATATTCTTCTCGAATATCTTTATCGGTACCACCGTCGACATAATAGACCTTCTTGTCACTTTCTTGGCGTAGTTTCTCATAAATACGTTGGCCGTGTTCAATACGGTGAAAAAGTACAAGAGAGTTGCGTGGTATTCTGGAAATAACATTACAAATAAAGTTGAGCCTGCCTGGTGAATTAATAACGTAATTTTGTTCAAATTTGAAAACATCTTTACTTTCGTATTTATTAAATGCCATCTCTCTAAAAGCTTCTTTCGTAGATTCAGCAGCATAATCCATCTTAATTACCTTTACATTACATTTAGCAATATGCCCTTCGTTCTGTAGGTAATTAGCAGTAACCTCTGTAATAACAGGGCCGGTATGTGACATTAAGGTTAATCGGTCTAATGAACCTGGTTTAGGAATTGTACCTGAAAGGCCGAATCTATAATCTGCGTTATTACACTTTGATAGGATCGTTTTAATGGACTGTGACTTAGCTTTATGCGTCTCATCAATGATTACCGCATCAAACTGATCGAAGTACTCAGCCTTCTTCTTAACAAGCGACTGGTATGTGCCGATTACAACATTACGACCAGCTCTAATCTTCTGGCCACTATAGATCTGTTGCACTTTAATACTAACTCTGTTCTTCCAATTATAGTCTAAGAAGTCTTCAGACGCTTGAACTACAAGTGATACATTTGGTACAATAAATAGAATCTTCTCGGCCTTCTGTTTCTCTAACATATAGGCCACAGTTAAGAATGAGATTAAGGTCTTACCTGCTGAAGTTGCCAGTTCTGCTAGACATCGTCTAAACTTTAAGATGTTAAATGATGCTTCCATCTGATAGTCTCTTGGTGAGATACCGTCTGGATGTCCATCAAAGAAGTCTAAAGCCCATTCTTCAAAAGCCTCTTGTTTAATGCTGCGATCAAATAGATCTGTAATACCGTTTAGTTTTAAGTCATAGTTATAGTCTTTAGCTATTAACATTACTTCACGCCAAAGACCTGACGGAATCCACTTGTCATCTTTAATATATGAGATATAGCCATCCCAAAGGCCTTTCTTTACTAACGGATTAAAGCGCCAGGATTCAATCCTCTTATTTAAGGATATGTTGAGTTGCTCGAGCTCCATTTCTGTAGCCGAGTCAATTCTCAATAGCTGCTTATTTTCTGTTAGTGTAAGTTCCAATTCTATTACAAGTCTTTTAAAGCTAGTCTATTTCTAATAGCAAAGCCCATATTATCTAGAGTTTTAACTGACTCTCTTAAAAATTCAATTTGGTTTTCTAGGTGCGAGAGAATCATATTTTCATCTCTGAGGTCAGTCTCAATAAAGCGTTCTTTCTGCTTCTCACCTAGTTTATAGTCGTATTCGTAGTACCTTATATAAGCCTCTCTGTATCGAGAAGCAATAGTTGACCTCTGCTCTTTTACTTTAACGTTAATATAGGCCATATTGTCTATCAAGATTTGTCTTGTAGATAATACTTCCGATATTACATCTTCTAGTTGATTAAGATTCTTTAAGCCCTTGGCTAAATCCTTAATCTTATTAGACCAGTTAGTACGTTGAGTGCTTAATTTTTTATCAAGCTCTAGTATTCTTTCTTTACTCATTTAATATGTCTTTAAAATAGAGAACCTTTATCTCTACTTGGTTTTATGTACTTAGCAGCCGTCTGTTTCTTCTTCATCTTTGGCTTACCGGCACTAAAATCCTTTGGAGTAAACTTAAGCTCAATTTGATCAAAATCAATTAAGAGCCTATGGCCTTTGAATCGGTCACGGTCTCTATAAAAATCGTCTAATTCTTCGTCAATCATTAATTCGTCTATATGTACCATAGATCTAATTGACTTGATGTGAAATAATAGTTTATCTTCTTATGTGCGTCATTTTTAAGCTCATAACATTTCAACATCAGATCATTTAGATCCTTTATATCATATGTATCTAGCTTAAAATCTTGTAGGAATTTCTGCCACATAAACACTGATCTGCCCTTCTTTAACTTCTCAATCATCTTCTTCTTACCTGTTTTATCATTATCAAACATATATCTGACAGTTGCCATCTCATCGAACTCTTCTGTTGTTCTGCCTGCAGTTGCAAGTGCAAGTGAGTTGCGCATAAACTTAGCATCAAGAGGGCCTTCGAATATAGTAACATCTCTTTGAAAGTTAAGTTGCATAATGCCGAATAGAGTTGATGCTTTATTGACACGTGCTAATTCTTCTTCAGTTAAACCATGCTCTTTCTGCATCTCTTCATAAAGTTTACCAATATCATAGGTCAAATAGCGTTGACCGTAGCCTTTCATTCTTCTACTTTGCACGCCAATAATATTACCATTAGTGCCAAAGTTTAAGATCCAAAGCTTAAATGTCTTATGTGAATAGAGGAACTCGTCTGCTCTGTTATGTAAGAGTCTTTCTTTTAGTTTAAACCATATCCAGTCACCGGGTTGGATCTCTTTTGCATGTGCAAACTTTTTAAAATCATCAATTGTAATTGCAATATTGTTTAGCTTTTTTAAGATGTCATGTTGTAAAGCATCTGACTGCTTTACCTTCATCTTATTGCTCTGAATATAATCAATTACATTAAATGAGTCTTGGCTTTGGCCTATTCTAATTTGAAAGTCCTTAGCCATTGTGTGGACATTTGTATGGTGTCCACAGTTGTAACAATGGTATTGTAAGGTGTCCCAGTATAAGTTGCCACGCTTCTTTGTGTCGTCTTCGTGAGAATCACCACAATAAGGACATGCCAGAACTATACGTCCTGGCATGTCTTTTAGCATTTGCTTATTAGGTGCAGAATGTTCTTGTACTGCTATTTCTTTAAGAGTACTTTTAATTCTGTCCTTTAACTCATCGGTAAGTTTAGATGTCGAGGTCATTCAAGAAAGAGTCTAAATCATCATCTGCATTTACGCTAGAAGTGCTGCTTGCGCTAGCTGCTTCTGCTCCAACTGATACAGGTTCTTCTTTCTTAGGCTCTGCCTTTGGTGCACTTTTCTTTGGTGCTGGGCTAGAGATTTCAGATATAGAATCACCTGGATTTAGATACATTCTAAGGACGTCGTTTACGAAAGCGCGAGTTGTTTCATCCCAAGCTTGGTAGTCATACGTAGCAAGTGAAGGTGCGTTTTCTAGCTCTCCTTTAATAGTAGCCATATTCTCTTTGTTACGCTCCGCTGGAGCATCTCCTACGATAATAGCTGATTGGCTAGAAGAGAATTTAGATTTGTCGTAGTTGTTGTATTCACCTTGACGTGTGATAATCAACTCAAAGTTCTTACCTTCAAATAGGTCGAATACTTGTGTTGGTTCACCAAAGTCTGGCTTTAATTCAGCGTCGATCTTCTCTTTGATTTTGTAACCGAACTTGAACACTTTATAAGTGCCATCTAAGTCTGGGTTTTGTGGATCTTTAATGATCTTAATCAACGCGTAGTACTGTTGACGTCGCTTTAATTTTTCTGAAGCTTTACGATCAACTGCAGAATCACTTTTACGTAATTTCCAGAATACGTCTGCAATAGGGCATTTCTCACCAATTGAACTTGGAGAATCTACCAATTTACCTTCACCAGATGAGTTAGTCAACCAGTGTACGTACTTTTGAATAAGAGAATTACGTGGATTCTCTGGATTAGGAACAAAGCGGATTAAGGCTTTGTAAGTTCCATCTTTACCGTCATCGGCGGATGGTTTGTAGACTTCATTTGCTGAAGTGTTTGCTGTGGGCTGATGCGTTTCTACGTCTTCTACGCCCAAATTGAAAATGTCAAAATTGTCGCTCATTTTACTTTAATTTACTGTTTAATTGTTTAATTGTTTAATTCCTTGAAATTACTTTCAAACCTTATAGTTGCAATTAGACTAATGTTTCAGACGTATTGAAATTTAAAGTATCTCCGTTTGAATCTTTCCACTTACCATCCTCAGTTTTTAGCAACTTTGCTTTGTGTAGTAGTTCTTCGCGATCATCATTTGAGATCAAACCGTGTAACACCATATTTTTTAGGATGTGATTGAGCTGAAAGTGTTCTGCAGTACATAAATTACCTGTAGTCATAGTATAATCTGATTACATGTATTATATATCTAGGCTATTATTTTGTTTCAGCTGAAAAAAGTTGAAGTTTTTTTGCGCAGTATTGGAACAAATCTCCAGGCCTTGCATATAAGTAATGTCTTTACGGGGAGAGATAAGGTTAGGTTAGAGCTGGAGCAGAGATCATGGCTGCAAGAAAGAAAGCGTCGACGAGGTCATCAACTGGTTTCGGGATCTTTTTCCCACAGTCCAACTCTTTAACTCTAGCGTAGAAAGGACTCTTAAGCAGAGACTTATCATCAATTGTGTTAGCGATAAAAGCATCAAACACTTGAGACTTATTCATATTACCTTTACCAGCAAATTTCTTAATTGTGGTCGGAGCGACTGTTAGTAAATCATCTGGCTTTAGCATCTTCAACATCTTCAATTTTAAGATTGCAGCGCCAGCCGCCATGTCAATCATATTGTTAGTGCCCATCTTTGAGCCATAAGAAGTTCCTTCAAATGCAATTGTAAATGAGTCTCCTGGATAGGAGTCTTGTAGAATAAGGTTAATTATTTCATCAGCCATTCTATCATAGCGCTTTACTTTTGCAAGTTCAGTGCCTGAATAGTTTTCGTCGTTTGTAAAATCTGGCTGAGTAACTATTGTTACATCTTTAAGTATACCTAATTCTTCCTGTAAAGCTTGTTCTGCTTTAGTTCCAGTTTTGGGTTTGATATAACTAATAAATTTATACTTCTTGCTCTTGTCATTATAAAGGCATATGCCCGGTGAATTCAGAGAGAAGTCAATTGCGATATAGTTCATTTAGATTCTTTTACCAAGACTAGCGCCTAAAGCAGCACCAACAAGTCTTGAAGTTAATAAGTCATAAAGTACACCCTTTTCAATACCCAATACCTTGGCAACCATTTTACCAACCGATTTACCAAGTGCATATCCGGTTATACCACCTAAGATAGAACCTAAAAAACCTTCATTAGTCATCTCTTCATTAAGTCTTTCAATGCTTAAACTTCCATCAACATCTGAATATTGCTCTATGAATTCATCAATAGCAGCATCAACTTTAGCCTCTAATTCTGGAGTCCATTCTTCTTGTAAGCCCTCTTTAATTAGTGCCATATCGGTTTCTGTTACATGTTCTTCAACTAAGTATTTGTTAAATGTCTTCATTTTATCTTTATTCTATTTCTAGTCTTAAGTTTAATTTATTGTAGAAGAATGTAACCTCAAATGTGCTAAATTCAGCTACATTGTCAGCCATACTTAAACTTAGTTCATTAATTGAGTTCATAATTACCCTCTCGAACTGCATATAAGCAACACTACTTCCTTCTGAATCTAAGATCCTCAACGTCAATGGTTGAATATAAGGGTCTTTTGTAGTCCTTGCATAATAGTATAACAAGGTGTCCATCATAATCCAGTAGTTTATATATCCATCTAACAACTGAAAGGTCACTGTAAACTGACGGTCTATTGTATTTTGAATTGGAATAGCACCTCGATGGTACCTTGTAGTTCCATCGTTGTCAGCCTGTGTCGTTGGATCAAAACTCACACCTGGAATGTTTAAGCCCTGTATTGAATAGTTAACAAAGTCAACTGGTTCTGCTAATAAGTTACCTGGAATCTTGTTTAGATATGCTTTGTACTTTTCAGCAACTTCTTCTGGTATAAACTTCCTAGGAAAACGAAAGTCAAATAAATTATTTCTACTGTTTAATATCATCTTAACCTCTTCTGTATCTTCCTGCTGTTAGCATAGTCTCTTCATTACCATTGTCCAGTGATATGTAGAATTGACCACTTCCACGACCATTAATAATCTTAGCGTTGCCTTCATCTATTTTAAATAAGACTTCACCATCGATCATCTCAATGTCTTTATGCGGATAGTGATTAAATTTAAGCGCTTTCTCACCATTGCCAATAGTCAACACTACATTTTCAACATTGTTTAAAGGCACATACTCTAGATCGCTGCCTCTCTTTTTAGCAAACTTAAATTTAATATAAGTTGTAAAAGGTGGTATTTTTACTATAGTTTGTCCGCTGTTAGTGTAGCTTACTTCTTCCACATCTTCAATCTCAATTTTACTTGGATCTGATAAGCTAGGTACCGCTTGTACCGGAGCTGAAGCTGTTACCACATTATGTCTTTCGATAAATGTAATCACCTGTTTCGTACTTCTTGGTAAAGCATTCGTCAACACGTCTTGAATAACTCTATTCGGAACTGTATTTGGTAGTACATTATAGATCTCAGACAACTTATTAGCTGAGCTAATTGTAACTTTCTGTAGAGTCTTACCGTATTTTGCAGCTTGAGACACTGTTAAACTTGCTCTCTTTACGATTTGAGTATTATCAGTCTGGTTATAAATCCTCATCGTTACGTCGATTGAGAAGTTAACCGCTGTGTTTGCGTTTTGAATAACCGGACGATAGACGATCGGAGTATCAAAATCTTCATATTGTGTAAAACCAGCAGTTGCTGTTCTAATATTAGAAACTCCAACTTGTTCAAAAACCTCAATATCAAAGAAGACCGTAATGTCATCTTGGCTAGTCTGAATTCTGTTTAAGATATAGCCTTCAAAATTAGAAGCTGAGTTGTCCTTTTCACCGTAGATCTTAAAGTAGTCTCCGTCATCAGCATCTTCAACCACAACCGTAAAGTCCTGGAATTCGTCCTCTCTTGAGATTGTAAACTTATTCTCTTCACCGGTGTAAATATAGTCAAAACCAGCTTCAGCCGAAAGAGTATCAATCAGCTTAAAATTAATACCGTAGTTAGAGGTTTGCGATACGTTAGATGAGAATTGAGTACCGTCACCATAGAATCGATCTAAGAACTCTTGGTTCTGTTGTACTAGAGTTGGTACTTTTACTTCAATAAACTTAGAGTACAAAGTCTCACCTAGAATAAAAGGTTTAGGATTCGCATACTCGTAGTTACTCTGATTCAAGTAGACTAACTGTGTTAGATAGTTCTTCACGCCAGAAGTTCTATCGGCAGTTACTTCAAACAAGAAGCCCTCATAGCCTCGAGCAGCAAAAGAATAGCCACTTCTTAAATGCAATCTAACTGTATCATACTTGATATAGTTGATAGCAAGAGTATTCGCCGCTTGGTTAGCAACCAGGTCGCCTGAGTTTGATCCTTGCCAATCAGTTGAGTTGTTTATGTAATTATACTTATCGTAGACTCCAGTTGAATCATAACCAATCAGAGCATACTTTGTCTTATCATCTGTATGTTGTACTGCATGAAAACGACCTAAAGTTTGATTGACATCATTGCCTGTATCTTCATCCGGGTTTGAAAAGAGCGGGTTAGCTCTACGGTCAACTGTAATTTTACCACCAACTCTATTTGGGTAAGTATAACTAGTTTGACCGTCTGTGTTCGGTACAAAAGTTAAAACTTCAGCTACAGCGTCATAGTTCTTTATACCTAACGTACCTTCAATATCAAAGTCAGCGGGTACAGCAAGTGCACTTACGTTGAACTTATAAGTCTTACCGTTCTGTAGTAATAGAGTTCTGGCTGCAAAGCTTTCAACTGCGATATATGCTCCATCATCAGTTACGTCAAAATTAACAACGTCACCTCCTAGTTCAGAGATTAAATGTCTTTGTGCAAATGGATTGCCTTGTTCTGTATCTAAGAACATAACTTCAGAGCCATTGTCGTCCACTTCAATCTCATACGCATTTGGATTTGATTGATCGTGATAGATGAACTCTAAAAGTACGTCGTCGTCTATTCTAAAATATCTTGATGATTGTGCCATATTAAAATCTTAACCATTTTGGAGACCAGAAGAGCCCTACGTTTAAGCTTGGCCCGTAACTAATCACTTGGTTGTTATTTAGGTTTATTCCATACCCAATACCGAAGCCTACAGACCAGCCAGCTTTCTTCTCATACTTCTGGTTCAACTTACTATTTATCAGGTTTATATTTTCAATGTCTGTTATTAAAAGGCCAGGATAGTCAGTTGTAATCTTAATCTCATCTTGACCATCTACATCTTCAATTGCAGCATATATGCTCATCTCTTGTTGGATTGAAAAGATAGCGTCCTTGTAAAGCAAATGTTCACCGCTTTTATAGACTAACATGCTACCGGTTAAATTCATAGTATTACCATTTCCAAAGTCATCAAAGCTATCGAATGTAACCTTATCGGTAATAGAGTCTATCCTTTCTACTGAGATAGCAGCTAGTAAACTATCTTTAATCTTAATATCTACTGAAAGAAGAGTGTTAACTTTATTTAAGTCCTTATTGATGCCTAATACATCTTTATATTTAGCTATTAAATTTTCTTGCTCTTCTCCCAAATTAACAATATCAAACTCATAGCTCTTAATTGTAGCAGCTTGTTTGCCGTTTTTAAGTTCTAAAAATCTAACAGTGTCTTGGGCTGCTTTATAATTATTAAAGTTTCTATCTGCAGTTTTTTCAACTTGATCAACCTCTCTTTTTAGACTAGAAATCTGATTGCATTGTTTTAAAAACAATAAGGCAACAAGAACTATTATTAAGAAATTCCTGAGCTGTGCATTCTGCCAAACAGCTTTTAATTTATCTAATATGTATGTTAA
>Ga0209137_1002788_pt1 | contig 15033 bp, 10 predicted proteins | sample SaaInl5LU_22_DNA_FD_184642 | JGI IMG/M metagenome (GOLD analysis project Ga0209137, IMG submission 184642) | Marine microbial communities from expanding oxygen minimum zones in the Saanich Inlet - ESP_105LU_22_DNA (SPAdes) (version 2) | ecosystem: Environmental > Aquatic > Marine > Intertidal... | reverse complement strand
TTTAACAAAGATTTATATTGTTGGATTATCGTGTTTAGGATTATATATGCTAAATTCTTTAATTAAAAAGAAATGATTAGTCGTTAATTATTACACAGTCCGAAAAGAAAAATAGTAGTATAGAAAATAAGACATCAAATAACTTCTATCCTTTTATAATTAATTTAATAATTAAATTATCAATTTTTAATTATTAACTATAAATCAAAATTACATTTCTTTACTTTTTATATTTTAAAAGCATTTTTGCAGTTATGGCTCCTAAAATTTGTGCTATAACGGTAGGAATTAAATAGTCCAACTTAATTTTTTTGCTAAAAAACATAGCGATGGACACCGCAGGATTAAATGAACCACCCGAAATTGGTCCTCCTAAATACACAAGAATTGCTAACGCACTTCCAATAGCTAACCAATTTCCTGTTTTAAAAATAACATGAGCCAAAATATGTGTTCCTAAAAATTCAGTCAAGTATTTCTTCAATAACATATTATAATCTATCTATTTATTTTATTTTTTTATTTTACACCTTTGGACATTTAAAACGCCGATTTTCTAAACCTTGTAATTCTTTAATTTTCGCTTTCTTGTTTTAAGGAAACCTTTGGAGAAAATATCCTAATCGGTTATGGAAATTGGAGTAGGTCAACACAAATGAAACATTTTATGCCTACGATGAATAAAGGATTAAGGAAATTAATTCATAAGAAATATGATACAATAACTATAAATGAATGTAATACCAGTAAAAAATGTTGTGATTGTAATAAGGATTTGGAATACTACAAGGATAAAGAAGGTAAGAAAGTGTTTTGTCTGTTAATCTGTTCTAACTGCGTCAGTTGCGAAAACAAAAAAATCGTATTTAGAACAAGAGATGCAAACTCTTCAATAAACATAATGAAACTAACACAAACTTGGATAGAAACCCAAGAGCGTCCATTATGTTTCCACATTTCGTCTTTCACCTCTTCAATAACCAAAAAAGAAGAGGAAAAAGTAAGACCATTATAATTGATTTTACATTTTTGGATTTTTTTAATTCCGTGAAAATCTGCGTTTTAAATGTCCAAAGGTGTAATAATTAACAAATCTTGAAGACGACGAAAATAATTTTTACTTGCAACCTAAGTAAAACTTTTTACATTTTTATTTTTATTTTTATTTTTATTTTTATTTTTATTTTTATTTTTATTTTTAATAATAAGTATTTTGATAAATACCAGAATTTCTTGCTTACTATAAAAAAAATGAAATACTTTTCTTCTTTTATTTTTCATTTAAATATTTATGTAGAACCATGAGTTCAATTGACAGAGCTGTTATGTTGGAAGCACTTGGATGGTCAAGATGTGGCGAAAAAAACAAATATTTGCCTGACGACATAGTGAACATAATTCATCAGTTTACTTTCTTTGATGTTAGAACAGAAGCATATCGTGAACATCTCAAGAAAAAAGAAATCAAAGCAGACAAACTGTATGCGTTAACCCAAATGGTGTTTCAAATTAATGATGGGTTAAGACGGTGTGAAACAGGTAAGTATAGAGTTGAATATAATTCCATCAATATTGGAAGCAACTGCTGCACAGTTTGTGGCGAGTTTGTTCAAGTTTGGGACCCAATCCCCGAAAACATTAGATGTTCTTGTAGATTCTTTACGGAAGAAGAAATTATGGAATTGGAGCACGAACGTCAAGATAACTACTTTTGGGAAGAAGAAGAAGAAAAAGCGAAAATAAACCGCGAAAGAAGAGGAAAAGATAGAGTCTTTGAAAACAAATTTCTTCTAGAAGACGACCCTTACAGCGATAGAAAACCCAATTGGGATGAAGGTAGTGAGTGTAGTTTAGATGATGAATATTGTTGTGATGATGAATATTGTTGTGATGATGACAATTATTATTTCTTAATGACATAGAGGTTATAACTAATTAATAAATTGTTTTTTTCTTGGAACAACATATCCAGAAGATCGCATTCGTCTAACTGCCGAACGCGTATCATTTTGATTTACATTTTTTGTGCTATTTGACTTCATATTGTTTCCAATTGATTGAGTTTTTAATCGTCTTATGCGGTCCGATGATGATGTATCTTTATAAACTTGTTTCACATCTTTATACTCTTGCGTTCTTATATACTGGTTTCTTGATATACTATTCATATTTGCATTAAGTGGTTCTTGTTGCGAAAAAAATTGAGGTGGCGTTCCATTTACTATTCCACGGTTCACTATTCTTGTAATATTGGGCGTTCGGTGGGCGTTTAAAGGACCTAAAGTTCTTGCTCTAATGTTGGATATGGATGAAATATAATGAGAAGTCATTTTTTACTTTAATTATATAATAAAAAAGATTTAAATATTGGTAAATATTATATAATTTAAATGGCCAAATATGAATTTTTAGCTGGATTCGCAAGTTCGCTAGGTTTATTTGCTTTTATGACAATTGTTTTTAGAATTTTTTCATCACAAAATACAGCGTCTTTAACAACTGCATCTTTATTCTCTAATTTAATAGCCCAATTGTTTTTATTTATTTACGCATATTCAAACGATCTAAAAGGATTATTGTATCCAATTTATTTTTACACTTTCGGTATTATCTATATTTTATATGTAAAAATTATTAGAAACAAAGAATATTTATAAAATTATAAGTGGATTACCACCGTGCTTTTTCTTGTAACTACGAGACTTTCTACCGCAACGAGCACTACATTTACGCATAAATTTCTTCATAGTTGTCTTTCTTCTAATTTTTTTTACTCTTCTAGTTCTTGTTTTAGTTCTACGAGCCATTATAAAATAATTGAAGATATTATATTTGCCAAAATATTAATTATACTTCCAAATTATTTATTTTTACAAAGAATTTTCGTTTTTCTTTTGTAAAAACTATTCTAAATGAAATAGTTTACCAAATATCCATTTTGCTATTCCAATACATTCTATCTTTTTCTGTAACTCCAAATATTTTGTTAAATAACTCTAGTCTTGATAAAGGACAATTTATTCTATATTTATCTGGCGGATGGGGGTCCTTTTTTAGCAACATTTGCATTGAATCATCCGTTAAATGTTGTCGCATTTGAATCGCATAATAATTATAAAATGTTTTTAATGATAAAAATGTTGTGCTGACTGATTCTAAATTCTCTTTTACACTATGATATAACATCAAATAATCATTACATAATGCAATACCAGTTATATCCGCAATATTTTCACCTATATAAAATTCTACACTTGGATGTAATTTATCATAAGACATAAACTTTTTATATTGTGCGTTTACATCATTCACCAATTTTTGATATTTCTTTTTGTCCTCATTCGTCCACCAATTTTTTAAATTTCCATTATAATCATATTTGCTTCCTATCACATCTAAACTATGACTAAATTCGTGTGCTATAACATATCCTAAATTGGCTAAATTATATTCTATTCCACGATCTTCTAAATCTATAAAAGGTCTTTGTAAATACGCTAATGGAAGAAAAATACGATTAAATGTTGGCACATAAAACGCATTTACAACATATGTTTGAGTTCCATTAAGTTGAAATGTTTTCCAATCCATAATGGAATATTCTACAATTGGTTTGTTGTTCAAAGATACAAACTTATTAGTTCTCCACTTAAAAATTTTTAACATGTTTCCATAAGGGTCTTTCGCATCATAATCTAATAAAGGGTCTTCAATTAAATTATCAGGTGTATCAATTTGTAAATTAATATGTTTTATCTTTTTTAATGCATATTGTTTGGTTTTATTTGTTAACCATTTATTTTTCTGTAAACGCGTTATAAATAATTCACGCATATTAGACGCCATTCGTTGTGCATATTCTACATATTGTTTGTTATAGTTCTGCTTCCTATATTGTTCAGTTAAAAACTTATTAAACGCAGTAGCAATTCCAAATATTGGATAAATTTCATCGGGAAATATTGCATTTTGACCTGCTAGTTCTTTTTCATAAAAATTATAATACATATGTCGTAATTTTTTGTGAAATCTTATCATTTGATTTAAATGTATAAATATCCAATAAGAACGCCATTTTGATGTATTCCAATTTTCAATAAGTTTTTCAACAATACACTTCAAATAATTTATGTCATTTACTATAAAAAAAGGAGGTGTTGTTTTATATCCCAACTCTTTCGCATATTTATTCCAATCAAATTGAAACTGATTTTGACCTTGAGTTATCGTTATTTTATTGTAATTTTCAGGATTATTTTTTCTTTTAATTTCACTTAAATCACAATCAAATGAAGTTAGCATATCATATTCCACATTGAATACATCTTCACCTTTTAAATTGTGCGATTTGCCTAAACAAACATCAAATACATTATTAATATATTTTATATACTTGGATTTATTTTCTTTATGTTCTGGTTTCAATTCAAAATAAACATCAATGTCATATAAACCATAACGTGGTGACATAAAATAATTCGCAAACACCTTTGTGTTCTTTCTATCTTCTGCTAAATACCATACCAATGGGAGTGAATGAGAAACTAATTCGTTTTTATTTAAAGTGGCCAAAAATTTCCATAAATTGTCTTTATTTACTAAATAACCATCAATCATTTTAACACAATCAGTCATATGTTTTGAAATACTACTATGTGGCAAATTAAACCAAGATAAATACATATTGGAAAGACATTTGCTTAATTTGGATTTTTGATTTTTCTTTATAAAATCTTTTACATTCTCGATTAAATGGTAAAATACTCTGTCTTGTGTTATTCTGAAATTGTCAAACTTTGTATAATATTTTTCTTCATTTGCATTTTTCATTTTGTTTATCCACGTAATATTAGTTACTTTATGAAAATCATCTTGAGGTTTCAATCCTTTCAATTTCTCATTTGTAAATAACTTCATCAGGTTTTTTATTTTATTGTCTAATATGTTATTCACCTTTTTTCTAGATATCGCTTTCTTGGATGCCAATTTTGTTTTATAAAGTGCGGCCTTTTCGTATAATGTATTTATCTTCCTAATATCGTCCTTTAATTTGATTACTTTAAGCGTTTTATTTTTTTTTCTATCGGTATTTTTTCTTGTCTTCTTATGTGAAGACAATTTTGTCTTTTTTGTTTTCATATTATTATATTATGATGATATATTTAATTCATTCATAATATATTATCTAAAATACTTATTTCTTATAATGTCTCTTTAATGCCCGTTGCTTGAGAAAACGAGTGTAATCCGAATTATCATACACAAACTTGGGATTATTGTTGTAATTAACGCGTTTGAATGATGTTAGTTCACTTGCCGATGAACTTGGTTTTCTATTCCACATACGACGAAGAACCAATCTTTCACCCGAATAATTCTCAATTTGTTTTTCAGTATTATGCTTATTTAATGATAAACTGCGTCCAATCATACTATATTATATTATATTATTTAAAAAATTATATAATACTATTAAAAATTATTATTTTATTTTGAAAAATTATATAATACTATTAAAAAAATTATTGTATTATCGTCTAAATATTTTATTTTTTACACTATATTTTTACTTCTATATTATTCATTTATTTATTGTATTATCGTCTAAATATTTTATTTTTTACACTATATTTTTACTTCTATATTATTCATTTATTTTCTTATATTTATTTATTTTCTATCATAATTCTTAACATATTTATGTTAAATATATATATTTGTAGTTTTATAATGTTTATTTTCTTATATTTATTTATTTTCTGTCATAATTCTTGGAACCACATTCATTGTTCCCAATTCTTGAAATAACAATTTACAGGCATATGGAATTTTCACAAAAGCAAAATCTGTGCGATTATCACAAGTTCTACAATGATGTATATGAAATTTATCATTATATGCTGCGATTAAACCACACTTTTTACAAACAAATACTGAATACTTATCTGACACATCATACATCCTCTCTTTCATAAATCTTGTCGCACCATGACTGGCAATACAGTTACCAATTACTATAGGAACTGATGCTTTAGTAATTACATTATCATTTTCAAATGCTCTTCTTACTATTATGATTGTGCTTGGGACACTTACACACCATGTTCTTCCAGTATACGTTATTTCTTCAATATTATTCACATACACTTTTTCAAAATTTCTTGTAAATGTTTTCATCTCAACAAACATACTTTTATTTGACTTTATTTCTGAATATAAATCACAAGCTTTTACTTTTTTATATTTTTCTTCATTTATGTATCTAATAAATAAATCATGATTAGGTGTTGAAATAATAGAAACATTTTTTGCTTCTTGAGTTATTTCAATCATAGTTTGAGTTCTTGAAGGATGTATTATCAATTCGTTCATTTTTTCATAAACTAATTTTTCATTTGAATAACTTGCTATCAATAATGATGGGTCATGTTGTTTTTCTTTTAGTTCTTTAAGAAACATAAATCCTTGATTAGTAAGAATTTGATGGTCTTCTGTAAAACAGTCACGTTCCATTTCACCAAATCTTAATCCACCATCTTTGGACCTACCTTCCGCAGGTTGTCTTGTCAAATTTACCATCGGACCATTGGACCTACTATGTACCTTATCATTAACCATATGCTTCAATCTTTGATAAAATACTGGACCAATAAATACACTACATTCTAGTTGCTCTCCGGTTAATCCATTTTGCATCAATTGATTTCCATTAGATTCATATCCATTATCTTGTAATATAGAACGAATCTCTGAAATATGAAAGTCACCAAACGATGTCCCATCACCAAATAATCCAAGTTGTAACAATACTTTACCTAATAGAGTTTCCTTTAGTTGTCCGATAGTCATACGAGAAGGAATAGCGTGAGGATTAATAATAATATCTGGTTTTAATCCATCAGCAGTAAATGGCATATCACATTCCGGAATAATATTACCAATTGTTCCTTTTTGGCCATGACGTGAACTAAATTTATCACCAATTACAGGCTTTCTAATAGTTCGTGTTTTTACTTTTGCAAAATTATATCCTTTTCCATTTCTATCAACAAAATTTTTGTCAATAAATGTCTCTTCATCTAATTTACACATTTTACTCTGGTCTTCATACTTAATCAATTTTGTATGGTCATTTTTGTTTTCTTTTATTGGAACGACCTTGGAAATAATGATATCCCTATTTTCAATAAGAGTGTTTTCTGGTATTAGTCCACGACTATCCAATTTATTATAGTTCGCCATTTTCATCCCCTTTGTTTTTGATGGGTCTGGTTTACATCTTATTTCTACTTCTCCATTTCGCTTTTGACTTTCTTCATCTTTTTCAGTATGGTATACAGTAGCCAATGCTAATCCTCTATCAATGGCACCTTTATTGATTAATATTGAATCTTCTTGGTTATATCCTGTATGTGTCATAATCGCGACAATCATATTCGTTCCAGTTGGTATCTTATTTAGTTCAATCATATTCATAATTCGGGTGTCTACTAATGGTCTCGTTGGATAATTTAATAAATAGGCGGTTTTATCCATTCTGTTTTCATAGTTCGTCACATACACTCCCATTGCTTGTTTTCCTTGAGCGGCTTGATATGTATTACGAGGAGATTGATTATGCTCTGGAAATGGTGTGCACGATGCCAAAATACCAAATATTGTGCTAGGATGAATTTCGCAGTGAGTAAATTTTTGAATATTTATTCCTTCATTTTTCTTCTTTATATCTGTTGGATTTATCGCTATCATTGACCATTCTTGTTCTTCGGGGTCAATATACTCAATAACCGAATTCGTCATTTTACAATCGTTCAATAAATCCTCCCATTGTAAATTTCCATTTTTTAAACTCGTTGTTATTTTTTTTGTAAGAAATGTCCGTTGGTCTTTTACTTTTAATAATGGTCTTGTCAATCGTCCACTATCATTGCATATTCGTATTTCTTTTAGTTTGTAATCAAAGACAATAGATGTATAAATATTTATTATTCCTTTGTATTTTTTATTCTTCAGTGTTAAATATAAGTTTATGGCATCATTTGTGATGCCAACCCAACAACCATTTATTAAAACTTTGACCTTATCATATAAATCACACGGATTTTCAATGCTGTCAAGTGGTTCAACCATTGGCATTACATATTCAATTATAGGTACTATTTCAGAATAAATAGTCACGTGTGCCATATAACTTAAATTTTTGACAACTCCTACAGAATGACCTTCGGGTGTTTCTACCGGACATAAATACCCCCAAGAAGTATTATGCAATTTACGTGGAGGAATTAACTTGCCACTTTTATCAATTGGTGCTGATATACGTCTAACATGACTTAAACTTGATGTATATGTAAGTCTACTTAATACCTGCGCTACACCTACTTTGGAACTATTTACATTCTTTATCCCAAAATCACCTGTCGATAATGCCCGTTTAATACCATTCTCTAATGTTGTTGATTTGAATATTTTATATATATTTGTATAGTTTATTATATTTTCATAATCATCTGTTGACTTCCAAGCACCATTATTGATTTCCCTGATTATTTGTTTTTCGCCGTCTTTTACAAATTTATTAAAATGGTTTCTATAAAGATTATTCAACGAAGACCCACATAAATCCAACCTTTTATTTATATATGAATCCCTATCATCTTGCTCCATAAATCCATTGTAAGCCAACAAAAGACGATATGTCATATAACCCAAGAAATATATCTTTTGATTTTCATTGTGACAATGTGGAAACAAATCATTTTTCAATACTTCCATTGTAAACTCACGCTTTTTCCTAAGACCTGTTTCTTTATCCATATTAATCGGTGTAAACATTACATTTGACATCATATATTGAATACACTCTTCTTGTGTATTGATATTATTTGATTCAATTATAGATGCTTGCATTTGTTCCAGCATTATTTTACTCCTTTCTTTTTTCATATTCAACAAAATAATTTCACAGATTTTTTTGTCTGTTAAAACACCAAGAGCACGAAATACCACAAACAATGGCAAGGGTTGCTTAACTCGAGGAATTTGTATATGAATACAGTGTCCAAAACCATTGTTTTTATTACATAAAAGCAAACTTAACTGTTTTGGTGAAATACATTTGAAACTAGATACAGATCGAATTTCACAACTCCACAAATACTTTGTATTGTTTTTTCTTACATCAAAACAATATACACGATTTTCAGCAGACCTTTCTTGTCCTAATATTATCTTTTCGGAACCATCAATTATGAAATACCCTCCCGCATCATATTTACATTCACCTGTTTCTGTATTTTCAAAATGCTTATATTGGTTCAAAACACATATATCTGATTTCAACATAATTGGAATCTTCCCTAAATGAACCTTTGTCATCACTTTATTTATAGTTTGAACCTTTTCAAGATTTTCTCCTGTGCGAATAATATATTTTATATTTAAGTCTATCAGTGTTGAAGACGAATATGTAAAATTTCTTAAACGTGCCTCTTGTGGAAACATTAATTTTACAGCACCATTATTTTCGTGGATTTGTGGTCTATAAATACAAAAGTTTTCAAATGTTATATATATTTCTAACGCATACTTTTTAGAATTTGCGTCATAATCATGTTCAGATACAATATGGAGCGGATTAAACATATCAATTGTTCGTTTTATTTGAAAATTGACAAAATTATTATATGATTCTAATTGATGCCTTACTAATCGGGTCAAATGTTGGTTTTTAAAATAACTTTCGATAATAGTCCAAGGGGTTTCAATAAAAATGTCTTGTGAATCTTCTTCTTCGAATACAGAATTATCATAATATTCAATTTTTATATCGTTTGTTTTTTCCAGTTGTTCTTTTTCTTTTTCTAAAACTTTATCTTCTTCTTTTGAAACATTTACACGCTTTGTATATTTACGCTTGGGTTTACTTGTTAATTTACTATTTTCTACATCTAGTGTTTTATTCGTATTTGTGCTAGACATTTTATTTTGTTCGATTGCAAAATTATTATGTTTCATAAAGTTACAACTATATTTCCTTTCATTTTTATTTTTAAGTTGTTTTTAATCATTTTATGTTAAAAAATAATCAAATATTAATTATAAAAATAAATTACTTTTTTCCTAATACTTATACTTATTGAATTGCTATGAATCAATAAAAACTTTACCAGTTATAGATAAAGTATTTGTAAATTCGTGTATGAAAATTATACGTAATGAAAAACTGTAAGGAAGACACGCAAAAAAAAGAAATTTAAGAGTACTATTTAGACGACTTGGAAAAAGGTCTTTATTTTTTTTAATAGTGAAATTTTAAAGAAACAAAAATATTCAAGAAATCAATTATACAATAGTTTATACCGTTAATTAAAACAATATGTAATAATATTTTTATTTTTTTTTTACTTTATATAAAATGTCAAAAAATAAAACAATTACTATAAACCCAAAGTTATTTAATATCTCTGCTAATAAAACACAAAAAAATAAACCAAAAGTTAAAGAAAAGGTTAATATTATTCCTCCTAACTTATTTAAAAGTAAAATCCTTAAAAGGATACAAAAACATAAACAACGCGAAATAAAAGAAAATAAAAAAAACAATAATAACTCAAAAATTGATTTAGATGAAAGCAATGATAATAATGAATTTATTTCATCATTGAATTATTTAAACGATGTGGCAAAAAAACAAAAAAAAACAAAACCAAAAACGTTTAAAAACTATTCACATTCTGAAAAAACAAACTTAAATGTAAACATAGAATTGCCTGAAGAATTAGAAATAATAAAACCAAATAATATTGTTTTAAATGACGTTCCATATGGCATAATGAAAAAAGGAATTAAACCGACTTATCGTGAATATTATAATAAGACATTAAAAAATAAAACATTTTATAATAATAAACTAATAACTACAGACCATATGATACAACCAGAAAAAAATATCCAACACAATCCAGTTACACAATATAACCCAGGTATACAACTAGAAAAAAATCAAGAAAATTTATTGAAAAATGATGATAACCTATTTTTTGACGACTTTGATGAAGAAATCCCGATAACTGTTGACGCACCAACACCTCCAGAACCTACACATATTAAACAAAATAACAATAATTTTAACAATAATAATACAAATAATAATAATAATACAAATAATAATAATAATACAAATAATAATAATAATACAAATAACAACAACTATAGGAATAAAACTAACAACAATAGTTTAAAAAAAATAAATAAAGTTACAAAAACAACAATTAAAAAAAAATATACTTTAGGTAAAAATAGAAACAAACGAAAAATTGGTGTGCTAATTAAAAATAATAAAACACAAAAAAAAATTATTAACGCGTATAAAGAGTTAAAGAAAACTCCAATTAAAGAAATAAAAGATTTTTTACACAAGCATAACTTGATAAAAATTGGTAGCAATATTCCACTAGATGTGGGAAGACAAATGTTTGAAGCGGTAAAACTTACTGGGGACGTTGTTAACATCAACTCAAATAATATCTTACATAATTTAGAAAATGCAACTAATTAAATAGCGTTTATTTTTACTTCATTTCTTATTAAAATAAAAGAATAATATATTTTAATAAAAAATATTTAGTAATATTATAATGAGTAATCCTACTATTACAATAACTAGTATAGAATTGGATACAATAAATGCTAATGTTTATTTTAGTGTAAGTAACCCTTCTTCAAAGACTATTAGTAATCCAATGATTTTAATCGATTCTCCAATTGATGGAGTAGAAACAATATCACATCCAATAAATTTAAATAACGGAGTATATCAAATAAACTTTGTCAATAACAATATTGTCAACAATGAAATTTATACAGTTACTATTGAAGGAACAATTTACAACAATATTGGTGAAGACCCAACAATTATTGAAAGTTTGCCATTAACACCACAATTGGGTGTTAATCAATTTAAAAAATTGCCACCGCTAGTAAATCCCATTATTTTATCATATGTTGGTATGGATAATTTTGTTTTAGTTGATTTATCCGATAATGGTTATAGTACAGGTTGTGATAAAATACAATTTAAGTTGTCTAATTCAACCCATCCAGAAGAAGAACCAATTAAAACTATTTATCATACAATCATAGAAGGGGTTCATCGCTACAAACTAGACCTTGTTTATAATTTTGATAAATATGAAATACTTTCTAGAACAGTAGATACTAACGGACAAAGAATGAGTGAATACAGCAACATGATTGTGAGTTATTCTATTAACTCGTCTCATCCGGCGGTCCCTACATCAGAAACCATTGCTGCGAATGGCGATTTATGTCAAATTACAACAACATTGACATTTACGAATGATTGGGAAACCGGGCATGACGATTATCATACAATTCGCGTGCTTGTTTATGAAAGTTCCAGTGCTACAACTCCTTTTAAAACATTTGATATTTCTACTAATGACATTAAGACAACAGGATTAACATACAATATTGTCACTGATGTTACACCCGGTAGCAAATACGACCTTTATTATTCTACAAAGAATATTATTCGCCCTAATTCTCACGAAAGCACAAAAGAAACTCTTGGAAGTTATTGGTATGCGTTTGACCCTACTCCTAATCAAGTTTCTAACGTGCAACTTGTAAATCAAGACGAAGAACAATTAGGTCTTACATTTACTGGCATTACAAATGCTTCAGCTACTTCGAATGGTTTTGTTTTGAACCACTATATTGTAGAACTTGTTGATTCCAATAACGTTGTCATTAACAGTCAAGATATTGCACAATCAGATACAAGCACAACTTATTCACTTGTATTAAATAATGCTAATAATGGTGTTACTGCTGGAATTGTTTATAAATGCCAAGTAAAGGTAAAATATACCACTTTTCATGAAAACCCCGCAAATAATACTATTTATTATTCATCTGTTTACAGTAATACTCGTATGGCTTACAAAATGGTTGACGATTTTTTACAATTAACTAACAATAAAATCACAACTGATGGTGAAAATGTAAAATTGGAATTAATTGGTTCTGATGGTTCTAATGGTATTTTCCCTTTGAATTACAATATTGAACTTATGTATAAAAATGCTGACGGTAATTATGTTAATGTTGTTGACCCTAATAATGCCAACGCAAATAATGCCAATTTAAATAGATTTGTTGATGCTTCTACACTAGGAAATCAACATTTGGTATACAATTATACATTTGATATGTTGGATCATAAAGAAGATAGTGATACTTTTACAAGTTTAACTACTATTCGTTATAACAATTTCAATGCCGATGTTCTTGGAACCGAATATAGTTTCAAAATTACAACACAATATCGCGACAATGATAATAATGTATTGCCTGATAAATTGACAACTTCATATAACACAAGCGGTTTTTATGCTAAAACATATGTAACATCACCTACATATGCCGGGGTTGTTTCTGTAAATAGTGTTGATAATGAATCAGCATCCATTGCTTGGACTAAGAAAACTGAAGAACCCGAAGGTCTAACATTTAGACGTTATATTGTTAACTTATTCGATGAAAATAATATTTTGCAAGATACGTCTGGTAACGAAAATGAAACAGATAGCTCTAAATTTTATCTTCTTGATAATGAAGCTGCCGAATTTACCTATTTGACAAATGGAACTAATTATTACGCAAGAGTTATCGTTCAGTATCAAACTACTCACGATGGTTATACATCATTGGTTACATTAAATACACCACATGTTGAATCACCTTATTTTTTACCTTACGAGAGTAATTTGAATAATAATGAAAGTTATAGAGTTCAAAGTGTAAGTGTAGATAGTTTCACCAACAATTCTAATACTGATAACAACTTTAACGTTAGTTGGGTTGTTAATACTACCACATTGACGAATAATTTGACAGCAAATGGTCTTGTATTTAAGAAATATAGAGTTCGTTTAATTCGCGTTGCGGATCTTACTACTGCATCAGAAATCTTTATTGAAAATAATATTAACGCTAATTCGTATGAATTTACCAATATTGCTTACAACAATAGTGGTTATAAGTGTTCTGTTACTGCTTTCTTCAATCCTCAAGAAAATAATGCGGCAAATGCTAGTGTTAATGGTGATACTGTTACTAGTGAAAATTTATTGATTCCTTACGATAAAGATGTTAGTTCTGACAATAACTTTTCTGTTAATAGTGTTTCTATTGACAGTTTCACTAATGTTGCTGACGCTAATACATTTAATGTTAGTTGGGTGGTCGACCACACTTATTTAGACGGACAAATTAATGATTATGGTTTGAACTTTGTTTACTACAAGGTTGATTTAGTTGATGCTGTTACTAGTGAAATCGTCCATTTTACAACAAAGGCAAATACATTTGATAAAACACATAACTTTACGGGTGTTGCTTTCCGAAATAATGGTTACAAATGTAATGTTACTGGATATTACACACCTAAAGAAACAACTGTAACTGATAACCTTGAAGGCGCCACTATTTCTAATGGTGTTGCTTTGATTCCTTATAATACTAGTGTAATTGGTGAAGCTGTATATGAAGTAACCAATGTTGTTTTCTCTGCTTTAGATAACCAAAGTATTTCTGTTGCGTTCACTCTTCCTGTTAATTTGACAACCGAATTGGATAATGTTGGTCTTAACTTCAGTTACTACAAAGTTGAATTGATTAATCAAGGTGCTGATGCAACAAAGAACCAAATATTTAACATTGAAAATATTGGAACTAATACTCATTCTTTCTCCAATGTAGCATTCAATAATGATGGATATAAATGCCACATAACAACTGTTGTTAATCCTAAAGATGCAAATAACTCTGAACTTATTTCTACAAACCCAGTATTAAGCACACGAGTTGTAAAACCTTTTGATAATGATATTTCAGATGACGTTGATTTCCAAGCAAGCAACATTTTGTTCCCAACCTTGGATAATCAAAGCATTTCTATTAGTTTTGATGTATCTCCCACATTGGCAACTAAATTGGAAAATATTG
>Ga0209137_1002787_pt1 | contig 15035 bp, 17 predicted proteins | sample SaaInl5LU_22_DNA_FD_184642 | JGI IMG/M metagenome (GOLD analysis project Ga0209137, IMG submission 184642) | Marine microbial communities from expanding oxygen minimum zones in the Saanich Inlet - ESP_105LU_22_DNA (SPAdes) (version 2) | ecosystem: Environmental > Aquatic > Marine > Intertidal... | reverse complement strand
GCAGTTAATGTAGTTGCCTGTTAATCAGGCAAGCAGTTTAGGAGTTTCAAATGAGCGTTTCGGCTAATTACAAATTCGCAGCATCACATGAGTGGATCAGTCTCGAGGGTGATGATGTGGTCTGCATGGGTATCTCTGACCACGCGCAAGAGGCGCTGGGTGATCTGGTCTTTGTAGAGCTACCAGAAGTCGGTGCTACCTTCTCTCAGGGTGACGAATTTGGTGTGGTTGAATCGGTTAAGGCAGCATCAGATATCTACGCGCCTGTCAGCGGTGAAGTTATTGAGGTAAATACTGAACTGGAAGACTCTCCTGAACTACTGAACAGCGAGCCCTATACAGATGGCTGGATTTTGAAGCTGAAGTTGAGCGATCCAAGTGAATTAGATGAACTGATGTCAGAAGCCGATTACCTGGCATCTCTTGAAGACTAAGGTCACGGAGAAGTAATCATGAGTGAACAGTCTCTCTCTATTGAACAGTTAGTTAACGGCGAAGAGTTTATTGCTCGCCATATTGGTATTGATGCCTCTGGCGAAGCGCTCATGCTGGAGTCGCTGGGTGTAGATTCCGCGGAAGCGTTGATGGCTCAGGCACTACCTGCGGCAATCCGCCAGGCTACGCCCCTCGCAACGGGCGTTTCGGTGACCGAACAGGCGGCACTGGAAGAGCTCAAAGCCTTGGCTAAACAGAACAAGGTCAATAAAAGCTACATTGGTATGGGCTACACCAATACACTGGTGCCTTCGGTCATTCTGCGAAATGTGCTGGAGAACCCGGGTTGGTACACGGCTTACACCCCGTACCAGCCAGAGATCTCTCAGGGTCGGCTTGAATCACTGCTTAACTTCCAGCAGTTGGTTATGGACCTGACCGGAATGGAGCTGGCGAATGCGTCGTTATTGGATGAGGCTACGGCTGCTGCTGAGGCGATGACGCTGTGTAAGCGTTCAAACCGTAAGAAGAGTGATAACTTCTTCGTTGCTGACGATGTGCATCCACAGACGATTGACGTATTACGCACGCGGGCGGAGTATTTTGGCTTCACTCTAATTATCGGTAAAGCCTCTGAGCTCGCGGATCATGATGTGTTTGGTGCACTGGTTCAGTACCCTGGCACCTACGGCAATATTACCGATCTAGAGTCAGTCATTGCTGCGGCTAACGCGCAGCAGGCTATGACCTGTGTAGCCGCTGATCCGATGGCGCTAGTTCTTCTCAAATCGCCAGGCTCGCTGGGCGCAGATGTGGTGCTGGGCTCGTCGCAGCGCTTCGGTGTGCCGATGGGCTTCGGTGGTCCGCACGCTGCCTTCTTTGCTGCCAGTGAGAAGCTGAAGCGCTCTGTTCCCGGTCGTATTATCGGTGTATCGATAGATTCACAAGGTAAACAGGCTCTGCGTATGGCGATGCAGACGCGTGAGCAGCACATCCGTCGTGATAAGGCTACGTCCAATATCTGTACAGCGCAGGCACTACTGGCCAATATGGCAAGCTTCTACGCGGTCTATCACGGTCCTGAGGGGCTCCGTCGCATCGCCGAACGCGTGCACCGTCTGACAGCTATTTTGGCCAAAGGTCTGAAGGCGCTGGGCCTGAAGCGCAACGATAGTTACTTCGATACGCTGCAGGTACAGACTGGATCGATCACTCAGGCTATTTATGATCGTGCGCTTGAAGCTGGCTGTAACCTGCGTTGGATTGACGGTGAGACACTCGGCGTCACCCTGGATGAGACCACAACACTGGCGGACGTCGATGAGCTACTGACAATTTTTGCTGGCACGCCAAATGGCCTAGATCTAGCCGCCATTGATGCCGATATCCAAGCTGGCGCTGCGACTGGAATACAGGCTGATCAGCGTCGCACCGATGCGATCCTGACTCATCCAACGTTCAACTCGTACCAGAGTGAGACAGAGATGCTGCGCTATATGAAGCGTCTTGAAAACAAAGACTACTCGTTGGTGCACGGTATGATTCCGCTGGGCTCATGTACGATGAAGCTCAATGCAACGACCGAAATGATTCCAGTGACCTGGCCGGAGTTTGCTAACATCCACCCGTTTGCGCCGCGTGATCAGGTTCAGGGCTACCTGACAATGATCGGCCAACTGCAGGATCAGTTGGTGGAGATTACCGGTTATGATGCGGTTTCGATGCAACCCAACTCAGGCGCTTCCGGTGAGTACGCTGGATTGCTGGCAATTCGTAAGTACCAGGCCGCTATCGGCGAAGGTGCGCGTGATGTCTGCCTGATTCCATCGTCGGCACACGGCACCAACCCCGCAACCGCTTCAATGATGGGGATGCGTATCGTCGTTGTAGGCTGTGATGATCAGGGTAACGTTGACGTCGAAGACCTGCGGACAAAAGCGGATAAGCATGCTGCTGAACTCTCTTGTCTAATGGTGACCTACCCATCGACACATGGTGTGTTTGAAGAGCAGATCCGCGAGATCTGTGGCCTCATTCACGAGCGTGGTGGTCAGGTCTACATCGACGGGGCTAACATGAATGCGATGGTTGGACTGGCTAAGCCAGGTGATGTGGGTGGTGATGTCTCTCACCTGAACCTGCATAAGACCTTTGCTATTCCGCACGGTGGTGGCGGCCCAGGTATGGGGCCGATCGGTGTTAAAGCGCACCTTGCGCCACACCTACCCAACCACAAGGTGAGTCCGATTGCCGGGCTTGCTGCTGAAAACGGTGCTGTATCTGCAGCAACCTACGGTTCGGCTGCAATTCTGCCAATCAGCTGGCTTTACAACCGCATGTTGGGTCAGGAGGGTTTGCGTCGCTCGACTGAGATCGCGATTGTCTCGGCGAACTACATCGCCAACCGTCTTCAGGATCACTTCCCTGTGCTCTACCGCGGCCATGCGGGCCGCGTGGCGCATGAATGTATCATTGATATTCGTGATCTGAAAGAGGTGAGCGGTATCTCCGAAGAGGATGTGGCCAAGCGTCTAATGGATTACGGATTCCATGCGCCCACCATGTCGTTCCCGGTACCGGGAACGCTGATGATTGAACCGACCGAATCTGAATCTTTGGCTGAGCTCGATCGATTCTGTGACGCCATGATCAGCATCCGCGCAGAGATCGCGCAGGTGCAGCAGGGGATTTGGCCGCTCGAGAACAACCCCCTGGTCAATGCGCCGCACACTCAAGTAGACCTGCTGAATGAATGGAATCGCCCGTACAGCCGCGAAGTGGCTGTGGCACCTGCCGGAGTGCGTTTGGATGCGAAGTACTGGCCTACAGTAAATCGTGTTGATAACGTTTACGGTGATCGCAATTTCGTCTGCTCGTGCCCATCGATCGATAGCTACCAGGACGAAGAGGAACTGAAGCAGAGCGCTTAAACCAACATTCAAAAAGTCCGCAAAAGATAGCCGCTGCCCATAAGGGTTGCGGCTTTTTTTATCTTTGCGGAACATGAGAATTGTTGAGGTGATATCTATTAATTAAAGATAAAGCTGCTTGCGCTCTAAGCCTCTGTCGAACGAGTAAATTTGGATGAATGACCAGAATAACGACACTGCTGCTTCGACCGCCAACACTGAGTTGATTGAGCTTGTAATCAACCTCAACATTTATCAGAGTGAACTCGAAGCCCAGAACGATGAGTTGAAAGAGGCTCAGGCCGCGATCGCATAGCAGTCTGTACTCAACGCTAAACCGCTCGATATCAGTGCACTGGTTGAGGTGCTAGCACTCTATCTTCGGTATCAATCAGTTCTGCAATACAAAAGAGTAACTTACGTCCGGGCTTATCGACCCAGGCACGAATACGTTGGCGACCCGGACGTATAGACCGGTAAAACTGGGTCTGCATATTAATTGTAATCACAGTCTGGCCCGCTTCTATGGCTGAAAGTGCGGCCTAGGCGAGGCCAGTATCAAGGGCCATCGTTGCGGCACCACCCTGAATGACGCCATTGCCTTGAGTGAACTGCTCAGTGAGCGTCAAAGCCATCTCGACTCGACCCTTTTCTGCGTTCAAAATAACGTAATCGAGAAGCACAGAGAGTGGTGTGGCTGTGACCGGTACATTCGTTTGGCCGCTCTCGATCATCCCAGCCAGAAGTGTCTGCTCTGCGTTTGAGTTCATTGCCATCGGGATCTCCCATCAGAAGGGGAAAAAAACGGCACGCCCGTCAAAGCCGGGGTGCCGCTTAATCTCAGGAGAGATTACTGGTAGCTACGGAACGCGTCCAGAGCTGCTTGGGCGTCTACACCACGATCGGCGACAGACTCAATCCAAGTCTTGTCCATACCTTTCATAGTGTTTTTCATATCTACAGCGAGTTTCTCGTAAACATCAACCATGTGGATGTTAGTGCCAACTTCCTTAGCGTGAGCCATACCGATAGCGTCCATGTCCTGCCATGCTTTACCCTGCATGCGAGACAGGTTTTCACCCATCGCTGCTCGGATAGCGGCTGCATCCTTAGGATCCAGATCTTCCATGAACTCTGGATTTGCAACGAAGCTGAACACTGTGGTGTAGAGTGCTGTTGGGAAGATAGTCAGGTGGTTGGCTACTTCAGACAATTTAAAGAACTTGTGCTCACCGATCGGTAGGAACGTACCGTCAACAACGCCCTGCTGCAGCTTTTCGTATGAGCTAGGTGCGGAACCGCCGACCGGAGTGACTTCCAAACGTGCAGCTAGGTCGTTGACCATGCCGCCACCAAGACGGATCTTCTTGCCTTTGAGGTCATCCAGGCTGTTTACTGGGAACTTGGTGTGCATCACGCCTGGTGCATGTACCCACATGCCGAGTAGCTCGAGGCCCTCGTACTCGTTCGCGTCAGCAAAGAACTCCTGCTGAACTTTCCACAGTGCAACAGATGCGTCTTCCGCATTTGAGGTTTCACCCGGGATCTCAGCAACACCTGTCAGAGAGAAGCGGCCAGGAGTGTATGCGTTAACACTCCAAGACGCATCAATGATGCCGTCTTCAACTGACGAGTAAACAGTCTTCGGGTGACCTTGGAAGTTCTCGATTACGACTTTAACGCGGCCTTCAGTTGCCTCTTCAACCATTTTAGCGAAAGCTGGCATCGCAACCGAGTTCTGTGGGTGAGTTGGCGGCAGCCAAGTTGCAACGCGCATGGTTGTTTCAGCCATAGCGTTGAAAGAGATTGCAGCACCGACGGCAGCGCCAAGGACTTTTAGTTTAAGGTTAGTCATTTTGCATGTTCCTCGTGGAGTTATTTTTATAGTTACGCGAGCAGTAGAGGATAATCTGTCGATCACCTCCACTGCACCTTAGTCGAATCCGCTAGCGATATAGCAGCTCCGGCAAAAATAGGGTTATGGGTACAAAGGCGACAATCAGCGCTAGGCGAATAATATCCGCGCACCAGAATGGGGTCACACCTTTGAAGATGGTTCCCGTGCGCACATCACGCAGCACGGCACTCAATACGAACACGTTCATGCCCACGGGTGGCGTAATCAAACTGATTTCGGTGACGACCACAACCACGATGCCATACCAGACCAGATCAAACCCTAGACTATCGATCAGCGGGTAAAGCACAGGCACGGTCAGCAGAAGCATCGACAGGCTCTCAAACACCATCCCCAGCAGGATGTAGATGCCAAGAATCACCAGAATGACCACCATCGGTGAGACATCCAGATCTTGGACAAACTCCAACAAGAAGGTAGGCAGACCCGCGCGGTTGATGAAATCAGAAAAGATCAGTGCGCCGATGATGACACCAAATAGCATGGTCGATGTGCGCGCCGTATCAGACAGAACCTCGTAGGTTGAGGCCAGTGTTAATTTGCGACGGGCCGAGGCGATAACGAAGGCCCCTGCAGCACCGATACCGGCCGCTTCGGTGGGCGTAAATACGCCCAGGTAAATGCCACCCATCACGATGATGAAGAGTAGTAGCACGCCCCAAATGCCTTTGAGTGCGTCGATCCGCTCCCCCCAGGTTGAGCGCTCACCAGCCGGGCCGGACTTAGGGTTGCGCATAACAACCCAACGCACCGCACCCATGTAAAGGATGATTCCGAGCAACCCAGGGATAAAACCCGCCGCGAACAGTTCACGAATACTGGTTTCAGTCAGCAGCCCGTAAATGACCAAGATGACTGAGGGTGGAATTAGGATGCCGAGCGTACCGCCTGCTGCGATCGATGCGGTTGCAAGAGAGTCGGCGTACCCAAATTTACGCATCGGGGGAAGCGCAACCTTGGCCATAGTGGCTGATGTCGCAAGACTCGATCCACAGATGGCTGAGAAGCCGCCGCAGGCTACAACGGTCGACATTGCCAGGCCTCCGCGGCGATGGCCCAGGAATGTGTATGCGGCGTTATAAAGCTCATGAGAGAGGCCTGAGCGCGTCACAAAGTTACCCATTAGAATAAACAGCGGCACAACTGATAGCCCGTACTCTTGGGCAGTCTCGATAACACGGTTCGATGCCAGGGTCAGCGGAGCTTTCCAGCGAAAGTCGAACATATTCTCAAAAGTGAGACCTTGCAGAATCGCAAAGCCAAAAAATCCGACAATTGCCATAGCAAAGGCAATCGGCATACGCACGACAAGAATCAGGAAAATGAGTAGAGCAAAACCAATAACGACAGCTTCCATGTTATCTGCTCCTTATTTCGCTGACTTAATGATGCGGTACATGCCATACGTGATCATGCCCAAGGCAGTGAACCAACTCATGATGGCGATATACTCGATGAGGTAGCCAACCGGCAGTTCAAGGTATTCTGTGACCTCGCCGCGACGCAGTTTACGTGCGCCAAGTTGCCAGATACGCACACCGACGACATAGAAAGAGGTTGAGATCGCGAGCGCGGCAAACATAGATAGCAATCGCACCACTCTCGGGCCGAGGATGTTGTCGAGTAGGTCAACGAGAATGTGACCGCCACGCCAGGTAACGACGGGCATCTCGGCGAAAATAATAATGGCAAGCCCCAACTGGGTGATCTCAAAAGCGCCATCAACACCATTGTTGAATAGATAACGTCCACCAACATCGGCAACAGTCAGGATCATCAAGAAGAAGAGTCCGGCCGCAGCCACCATTTCTAGACCAAAAGCGATCCATCGCAACGGGCCAGGTTCCGGGTAATGCTGGTCCAACCACTCAGCTCTGGTCACGTTGAACTCTCCTCAAATATCTCATCAAACAGTTAAAGCACTTCAAAAAACATCAGCTCAACGCAGTCAGGACGACGGATGCCGGTGCCGATAAACAGACGCTCGGTAATCCACTGAAAGCGTTCCGCTGACGTTTCAAAAATAGGGGAGCATTTGAAATAGACTTGGTCGGGGTCGACCGGTACACCAGCCATGATGTTGGCGGTTACCTCTTCACTGGCTGCACGCAGCGCTCGATTGGCCACAAAAATAGTTTCGCCTTCGTCGGTTTCCAGCACATAGCGCGCGTCGAGCTCCGCCAGGCGTGGCGTGACAATGCGTTGATAATCAGCACCGCCAGCCAATACGCGACCCTGCCAGCCCTCACCAACCACTGTACCACCGATGATGGGAATGACTCGGCGAGTGCCGAATTGCGCAGCACCGATCTCTTGTGGCGGTGCAATCTCAACCTTCAGAGTAGCGAAGGGTTTTAATTCCGGAATCTTCATTGCGTAACTACTTCACTGGAGTTTTGTAATTGTTATTTGGTCAACATATCTGATAGCAGTACTGTTGTACTACAACATTGTTGTTCGGTACAACTAATTTTGGTTGTTTCTATACTTTTGTCGTAGGCGTGGTTTCAGGTATGGCTGTACGCGAAGCGTATTGCCCGACCTGCAGAAGAGTGGCCGGGCAATATCGCCGTTCGATACAGCTCTCCTACAGAGGTTCAATCGGTGTGTCGGGTCACTCTCCAGCTTTCTGAACAAGTGTCAGAACGTCGTAACTCGCGACTAGCTCGCCATTCTGGTTAGTTACCTCAACATCCCAGCTAACAACGCCGACCGGATCATTTCATGCGTCAAGTCCTTGGGATGCCTTAGTTCGAGCTTAACCTTGATGAGCAGATTGGCACTCCCTTCGTCTTCGTGAGATATAATATCTTTGCGCAAAACCGCGTGGTGAGCGGGAGTGCAAAGTGCTGGTCAATAAGGTTGGCCAGTCCTCCGAAAGCTTTCATGTGGTGATTCAAAATCATGAAGAGAAGCGCTGCGTTGAAGCAGAGGCGGTTAACGTGTTCGTCAATAATAAGACGATGACTAAGATCGATATCCCACCTGAATATAGAGAGCGACTGGAGGCCTATGTGGCCGCCTACGGAGAGATGGATGTCTGAACTACGAACTCAATTGCCCCAGGGCGAAGCTGACCTCGATACCTATATCGAGCTTATCGGCAACCGAGTTCGTGCGCTGCGTGCCAAGCGCGGTATGACCCGTAAAGGCCTCTCGAAAGATTCTGAGGTGTCTGAGCGCTATCTAGCACAGCTCGAAACCGGCAAAGCCAATATCACTCTTGCTGTGCTCTGGCGTATAGCAGGAGCCTTCGATATACCCTTCTCTGAACTGATTCCTGACAAGAGTCGTGACGGTATTAGCCCGCTCCTTTCCAACTTCCTCGTTCGCCTGGATTCCGATAAGCAGATGACTGCGGTGCAGTGACTTAAACGTCGCTTCAGTGAGCAGGTCAGTTCGGGCCACGGTATTGCACTAGTAGGCTTACGCGGCGCCGGTAAGACAACGCTGGGTCAGCAATTGGCCGATCAGGCGGGTGTGCGCTTTATAAGTCTCACCAGTCTGATGGAAGAGCTGGCGAATATGTCTGTGGCAGAGATGCTCGATCTGGGTGGGCAGAAGAAGTTCCGCCGCGCAGCAGCTCAGGCACTAGAGCACGTGTTGGAATTGAACGAACCAGTTGTGCTTGAGACTGGCGGCTCGCTGGTATCGCAGACTGAGACCTTCAATGCGCTGCTTGAGAACTTCTTCTCCGTCTGGGTTAAGGCCTCTCCTGAAGAGCATCTACGTCGCGTAATGGACGAAGGCGATACACGTCCAATGGATGGTTTCAAAGAGGCGATTGAGGATCTGAAGTTGATTCTTGAACAGCGCGAGCTTGAGTGCCGCCAAGCTGACTATGTATTGGATACTTCATCGCGTACAGAGATGGACTGCCTATCAGAGCTGTGCAAGGTGGCGGGCGCTTTTCTGACGACTGACAAGCGTTAGAGCGTATCTAATCGCGAGGGAATATCTCAACCCTCGAGGAGTCGGGGTGATCGGAAACTTTCACCAGTAACTTTTGGCTGTCAGTTTGCATCGCTGTCTCGAAGAGTTGTTCTAGCGGAAAGTCGACGGGACTGGGCGTCTGTAGTGCCATTGCTGACGCACAGATACTACGCACTAAGCCGGTGGCGCAAGCATAGTCAGTTACTAGTTCTCGACTGAATAGAAAGTATGTAGCAGCCCCCGAGCGTGTGATGCTCATCTCCTGCAGATAAAGATGTCCGTTCCTGTACGTGCCCATATATCTTGCCCAGATTTTGCCCAGCCAAATATAGCTGTTTTGCAATCGGTTGTAAGTTTAATTCTAAGATTAATTTTCATAGCCTAATACCGAAAGGAATATCTGCAAACGAGGGTTTAAACCTGTCTTCTGCGCTACGGTTTTTATTCCCCGCCAAATAGTGAATAATCGGGTTTAAATAATCCGATAGGCACACAATCGTGCAACTCTATAGCTTCTGCTTCAGCTCTACCTCGTACCGTGTCCGTATCGCGTTGTCGCTCAAAGGCTTCGATTACGATTATCTGAGCGTCAATTTGCGCGCAGGGGAGCAGCGCAGCTCATCCTACATCCAGTTAAATCCAGCCAAAGGTGTGCCGGTGCTTATAACTGATGCCGGCGATGAGATTACGCAATCAATGGCGATCCTCGACTACCTCGAGGAGTATTTTCCAGAGCCGGCTCTGCTTCCAAATGATGCCTTGGCTAAAGCCCGGGTCATGGAGTTGTGTAATATTATCGCTTGTGACATACACCCCGTGAACAATCTGCGGGTTCTCGCCTATCTCCAGGGTGAACTGGGCGCCACTGATGAGCAGAAAGATGCTTGGTACCAGCACTGGATTGCGGAAGGGATCAGCGCCATTGAGGCGCAGTTGAATAAGCATGGTTTCGGCACATTCTGCTTCGGTGAGAGTCCCACGTTGGCGGATGTCTGCTTGGTTCCCCAGGTCACCAATGCGCTGCGTTTTGATTGTGATATGAGCGCATATCCAAGAACGATGGCGATCTATCAGCACTGCACTGCGCTACCCGAGTTTGAGCGCGCAGCTGCCGCCAATCAGCCTGATATGATCAACTGAGAGGTGATGTTATGTTGCGCCCGGGGGAGAGTCAGCGTCTTGCGAAACGTACGGCACCCGTTGTGTTCCATGTAATCGAGGGTGCTGGAGCCATGGCAGTTCAGGGGCATCCATCAACGGATGGTTCGCCGCTCGCTTTTGTCGAACAAGATACACTGTGTGCCCCGGGTTACAACCCTATCACGCTAACCAATAGCTCAGCGACTGAGCCCCTTTTCTTGATGATGGCAGATGAGAGTCCGCTGCACGAATATCTGGGTATTTTTTAAACCCTTTTGAATGAGACTGATGAGATGAGCGATAACCTCCTTTTCGCCCCAATGCCACAGACAACCGCTGAGATTGCCGGCACCGATGTACGTTTCCCGGTTAATCGTATCTTCTGTGTAGGCCGCAACTACATGGCACACGCGCAAGAGATGGGCGCGCCAGTTGATAAGAATACGATGGAGCCTTTTTACTTCATCAAAGATGCGCGCACAGCGTTGATTCCAAGCGGTAGCGCCATTGATTACCCGTTGAAGTCGAACAACTACCACTACGAGATGGAGTTTGTCATCGCAATCGATAAGCCCGGCTTCAGGGTGGCAGAAGAGGAGGCGGACGAGATCGTTTATGGCTACGCCTGTGGTCTGGACATGACTCGCCGCGACCTGCAGTTGATCGCGCGTGAAGTGGGCCGCCCTTGGGACTTCGGGAAGAACTTTGAGCAGTCTGCGGTACTTTCGCCAATCGTTCCGCGAAGTGAAGTGGGTACGATTACTGCAGGTGCCATTGAACTGCGTGTTAACGGTGAGACTAAACAGTCATCGGACTTGAATATGTTGATCTGGAATGTGCGCGAGATCATCGCGCACCTGTCTCAGTTCTACCACCTGCAGCCCGGTGACTTGATCTACACCGGCACGCCTGAAGGCGTGGGCCCGGTGGTATCAGGCGATAAGATTGAAGGCAGCGTAGCGGGTGTTGGCTCGATTGAGTTGACCATTCGTTAGGTCGTTTTAGTCAGTAGGGGAAGCGCATGCTCTATCGTAATTTCGTAACCGCAGAAGAGATCCAAGCGGAGTACGATCCTGCTTTAGTCAGTGATCGTGATGCTGCAATAGAGCGCTTCGTCCAACTGAGCACCACAGCTACAGAGGCGATGCCTCACTGGTATTCACATCAGTTTGGTGTCACGGAAGCTGAGTATGTCGATATCTTCCCCAGCGGCGTTCCTGGGTCGCCTGTGCATATTTTCATTCACGGTGGCTACTGGCGTGCCATGAGCGCTCGCCAGTTTGCTTTCGTGGCGCAGAATTTGGTGGAGCAGGGCGTGACAGTGGTGCTGACCAACTACGGCCTCTGCCCCGACGTGCGCATGGGGGATATTGTCGATCAAACACGCGAAGCTATTGCTTGGGTTGCACGCAATGCGTCCGAACTTGAAGTGGATGGAAATCGTCTATCGATATCAGGCCACTCCGCCGGAGGTCACCTAGTGGCCATGATGCTGGCAACGGACTGGACCGAATATGACTTACCCAAAGATCTGATAAAAGGTGCGATTGCTCTGAGTGGCCTTTTTGACCTAGGCCCCTTCCCGCACTCTTGGTTGCAGCCCGCGCTCAACCTGACCGCTGCCGAAGTCTCTGAAAACAGCCCACTCTTTTTACCAGTGCATACCAGCGCTAAAGTGCTGATTCGATATGGTAGTAAGGAGCAGTCTGAGTTCGCTCGGCAATCGCACACCTACGCTGAATACCTCGCTTCCCAGGGAATAGACGTGGACTGCACACCTCAAGAGGGCGCCGACCACTTCACCATCCTAGAGCCTTTCCTGCTCGACGAAGCCGAGTTCGTGCAAGATATTCTTAGTTTCGTCTAGAGGCCTCGTGTAGGAGCAATCTGCGCAAAGCGCACGTTCGCGCCCGAAGCGGGTCGGCTAATACGCTGAGCGTACAAGCCTCCTACAGGAAATATGTCTAAAGACCTAGAATCCCTGCCAGTACCTGCCGGATACGCTGGACTTTTAATGGAACGATCGCAGTTACCACAATAGACTCTCCTTTTTTCTGGTCAGTTTGGGCGCTGGTGATTGTGCGGGATAAGTGGTTCGGCCATTTCGTTGATTTTGTGGGTAAATTTAATGTTCAAACAGCAAATCTTAATTTAATCTTAAGAGGTGTTTTAGCGGGGGCGCGATTTAGGTGTACGGCGATCCAATTAAGGTGTTAGTCACAGGAGCGAACGGCCAGATTGGTCGGGCGTTTGTGCAGCAGGCAAAAGATGAAGATAACTTCGAGATCATTGCCTACGATCATAAGCACCTCGACATTTCAGACCTCGCCGTCGTTGATGCGCGTCTCGCTGATGAATTGCCCCATTACGTCGTAAATTGCTCGGGCTTCAACAGTGTTGACTCGGCTGAGGCGAACTCTAGCCTCGCGATGAGCGTTAACGCTGATGGTGCCGGTAATCTTGCCAAAGCTTGCGCTGAGCTTTCGATACCACTCCTGCATATCTCAACCGACTACATTTTTGACGGCCACTATGACAGTGGATATACCGAGACGGATGAGCCGGCACCACTCGGTGTGTTCGGTAAATCAAAGCTGCAGGGCGAGCTGAATATCCGTCAGCAGCAACCCCGTCACATCATCCTGCGAGTCAGTTGGCTATTCAGTGAGACGGGCCGAAATTACCTGACGCGCGTGCTCGAGCAGGCGCGGGAGCACAAAGTGCTGCGCGCGGTTGACGATCGTCGCGGCTGCCCGACCTCATCGATGGATGTGGCCCGCGTGCTGATTGCGATTCTTAAACAGCTCGAGTGCGGCTCTGAAGCCTGGGGTACCTATCACTACTCGGGCGCAGAGATCACCACACGCTACGCCTTTACCGAGGCGATTATTGCAGCGGCTAGTCAGTATGAAGAGCTCGCGGTGCGTAAGATCAAACCGATTCCCAGTACTGAAGAGAGCGGTGCCGAACGTCCGACCTCTGCGGTTCTTAAATGCACCCGTATCCTCAATACCTTCGGTATTCGCCAGCGTCCCTGGCGTGTTGATCTGCAGCGGTTGATCCGCGAGATTTACGGTGAGGATGGGTCTAAGGTGGTGCAGCCTACAGTTGAGACTCGGGCTGAGGCTTTGGGGTCCTAGCGATTTGGAGTCAGCTGCTCTGCGATTTCCGAGTTCAGAGCCTCAGCGCTTTGCTGGTGTGGACGCGCCGAAGGCTCCAGGAGTTAGGTCAAACGTGTTTGCCCAGCATGCGCGTCATGGTTCCATCTTTGTCGATAAAGTGGTGTTTGAGCGCTGCGGCGATGTGCAGGGCAACGGCTAGAATCATCAGTTTGCTACCTAAACCGTGGCCAACCTCACCGATCTTTTCGATGATCTCATTTTCAACACCGGATGCGGCGATCAGCTCTAAACCGAAGAAAGCGATCGCACGGCCCTCGCCAAGTTGCATCAAAATGCCTGATATTGGCATTAGCAGTGTGCCGAAGAGTAGGAAGCCCATCACAAAGCGGCCAACCTTCTTCTGTGTTGCCGATACATTGCCCAGTGGTTCGAGCATGCCTTGGCGCAAGCGGTGTGTTACGCGCCAGAGTGCGAAAATCAGAACGATCAGCCCGAAAGAGATATGCAAGCCAACGAGGAACCCTTTGTCGGGTGAGCGTGGCATCTCCTCAAGGATGGTGCCGAAGATCAGGCTGCCGATCATCAAAATGCCCACGACCCAATGCAACATAACGCTGGTGTGGCTGAGTTTACGGGCGGAGTCCATAGTTGAGTCCTCTATTAGAGATTTAGTCCGCTCAGTATACCGAGAAACTATTCAGCTTATGTGTCGCTTGGGTGTAAAGATTGGTAAAGTTAGGCTCTGTTTCCGTGACAAGCGCGTAGATAGAAGGGTCTAAGCACGAAAGTGCTATTTAAGTTAATAACAAGAAAACGCTAATATCCCAGTATGACAGTCCCTCTTAAACTCATAGATAAGTTCGGCCGGCATATCGATTATGTTCGCCTGTCGGTCACCGATCGCTGCGACTTCCGTTGCGTCTACTGTATGGCTGAAGAGATGACGTTTCTGCCGCGTGATCAGGTGCTTAGCCTAGAAGAGATCTACGAAGTTGGCGCAGCCTTTGCCCGCTTAGGTGTGAATAAGCTTCGTTTAACCGGTGGTGAGCCGCTTGTCCGTAAAGGCATTTTGTCGCTGATTCAGCGTCTGGGTAAGTTGGACGTTGAGCTGGTTATTACCACTAACGGCTCGCAACTTCCCACTATGGCGGATGATCTTGTAGCGGCCGGTGTCAAACGAATCAATATCTCCTTAGACACGCTCAACGCCGAGCGCTTTAAAGAACTGACCCGTAAAGATAAGTTTGATCAGGTAATAGCGGGTATTGAAGCTGCGTGTAAGGCCGGTTTCAATAAGGTCAAACTCAATGCCGTGATTCTAAAAGGCCGCAACGACGACGAAGTGGTCGATCTTGTCGACTTCGCACGTGATCGCGGTTTGGATATCTCGTTTATTGAGGAGATGCCGCTGGGCGTGATTAGCGAGCATGATCGCGAGGAAGCTTACTGCTCCAGCGATGAGGTACGCGCGATGATTGACGCGCGCTATCCGTTGACCAAAACTGAAGAGCAGACGGCAGGGCCATCAACCTACTACCGTATGGCCGATTCTGAGACGCGTGTTGGGTTTATTTCGCC
>Ga0209137_1002785_pt1 | contig 15040 bp, 17 predicted proteins | sample SaaInl5LU_22_DNA_FD_184642 | JGI IMG/M metagenome (GOLD analysis project Ga0209137, IMG submission 184642) | Marine microbial communities from expanding oxygen minimum zones in the Saanich Inlet - ESP_105LU_22_DNA (SPAdes) (version 2) | ecosystem: Environmental > Aquatic > Marine > Intertidal... | reverse complement strand
GTAATAAAGCCAGTTATGTGAAGCTGTGGGATATGGGGGAAATCAGTGGCGGACCGAGGAGGATTCGAACCCCCGACCCCCTGATTCGTAGTCAGGTACTCTATCCAGCTGAGCTATCGGTCCACTGTGCGGGGAAATAGCGGGAGGTGGGCGGGGATGCAAGGGTAATATTTCGAAAACTTCAGTTGTTTGCTTTCGGCAACTCAATGGTAAATATGCTGCCCTCAGCATCGGATTTTTCCAAGCTCAAACGACCGCCGTGGCCGCGGATCAACTCGGCGCTAATGGCAAGGCCCAGACCGGAGCCACCTTTGGTGGTCCCCCCTTGAAAGGCGGTAAACAGGTTGTTTTTTGCCCGCTCAGGCAGACCCGGGCCGTTGTCTTTCACTTTGATCCACCAATGCCCCTGCGCCTCGGCCGCAGTCAGATCAATGTGCCCCTGCCCCGGCCCGGCTTCTAAGGCCTGACGGGCATTGCGACATAGATTTGAAATCACCCGGTAGAGTTGCTCAGGATCGGCCCGGAGCTGCAGATCTTCGGCGACAGAACGTGTGAATGTGATTTTTCCCTCGCTGGCCAATTGCTCTGCCTCCACCACATCCTCAAACAGGCGCGACAGCGTCAACCATTCGAGCTGAGGCGCAGATTCCTCTGCGCGCCCAAAGGCCAATGTGGTTTCGCACAGGTGGATGGCCCGAGAAATCGAGCGCACAAGTTTTGGCGCCAATCGCGCAACCGTAGGATCTTCGCTGGCTTCGATGCGATCGGTAAACAATTGCGCCGAGCTCAGGATGTTGCGCAGATCATGGCTGATTTTTGCCACGGCGCCGCCCAGTTGCGCCAATCGCTCTTTTTGCTTCAAAGCACCTGTCAATTCAATTTGCATGGATTTCATTGCCTCCTGCGCGTCGCGCAGCTCGCGCAGACGTGCAGTAGGGGCAATGATGCTCCGGGCATCTTCCGGTGCGTTGGCGTAGGATTTCATATGCGAGACCACATGGCGCATCGGCAAGAGCAGGGCCTGCCGCACAGCCCAAAACAGCAGGACCGCAGTCAGGGCAGAAATGGCTGTCGACACCCAAAGCACTTGGCTTGCATAGGCCACAAGCGCTTCATGCAGCCCGCGCGTGGACATGGTAACCTCGATCAAAAGCCCGGCCCGGCGCACCGGATCTCCAAACACGCGAATGACGTGATCTTTGGGATCAAACAGGGCGGCCAAACCATCAAGCACCAAGTCATAGAATGAGGGATGCCGCAAATCAAAAGAGGCAACCACCGGCGCAGGGATCGGTGACGACAGCACAAGCTGGCGCACCTCATTGCGCCGCAAGACGACGTTATAGACCTCAGCCGTTTCTAAAAGCTCCGCCTCAAGATCTGAAGAGATCCGATCCTCCGCCTCAAGCGCCAAGGATGCGATTTGGGCGCGCTCAAGGCTTGCGTTCAAATAATCCAGTCGGAAGCGCGCGACCGATGGCACCAGGATCAGAACCTCGGCCAATACCACAAACATCACTGTAAGGATAAAGAACCGTCCTGAAAGCGTTTGAAACATTCGATCGTGACCTGCGCCTTTAAGGAATAAATCGCTGCACCAGGCCGACCATCCACCGAATGAAAGGGCTTTCAAACAGTTTTGGTGAAAAATAGGCGCCTGCAACCCTATTGTTAATCTCCCCCATGGTGGGATAGGGCAAGACCGTGGCGGCGATTGCAGACATTTTGAGATTGTTGGCCAGAGCCATCGCCCAGATCCCAATCAGCTCTCCTGCCCCGGCGCCGACGATAGACGCGCCAACGGGTCTTCCTTTGACCACCATGACTTTGATCAGGCCAGTGGTCTTGCCCGTGGCCATGGCCCGATCACTGGCCCCAAAGTCAAACCGGGCAACCTGCAAACGCGCGCCATATTTTTCACGGGCCTGCGCTTCGGTCAGCCCCACTTGTGCCAGCTCGGGATCGGTGTAGGTCGCCCAAGGAATGTGGGTGCTCTTCGCCTTGGCCGGCAGACCAAAGAGCATCGAACGGATCACAACCCCGGCATGATACCCCGCCACATGGGTGAATTGCAGACCACCGGCCACATCGCCAATCGCATAGACCCGCCGATTGCTGCTGCGCAGCCCCGCATCCACCTTTATTCCGGTTCGGTCGCATGCCACTCCAGCGGCTTCCAGATTGAGCCGCTCTAAATTGGCTTTGCGGCCGACGGCCATCAAAAGATGCGTCCCGCAAAAGGAACCGCCTGATGTGGAGACTGTGATGTCACCGCCCGAGCTTGACACGCTCTGCGCCAATGCGCCCTCGACAATCTCAATACCTTCATCGCGCAGCTTCTGCACCAGGATCGCGGCCAATTCGGGATCATCCTTGGCAAAGACCTTTTGCCCTTCGATCACCGTCACCTTAGATCCAAGTCGGCGATGCGCCTGCGCCATCTCCATGCCAATGGGACCGCCGCCAATGACCAAGAGGTGATCAGGCCGCGCGCGCAAATCGAATATTGTTTCATTTGTATAATAGGGCACCTCGCTCAAACCCGGGATGGGCGGCACGAAAGGGCTGGAGCCAGTGGCAATTACGATTCTGCGCGCGGTGATCACCCGCTCTCCAGCTTGGACCTCAGTGGGGGAAATAAATCGGCCAAATGCCTCAATCACCGTCACGCCCAGACCCTCAAACCGCTCCACGCTGTCATGCGGGGCAATCTGGCCAATGACTGAGGCCACAAAATCTTTGGCCTTCCCGTAGTCGATGCTGGCCCGACCAGGGTCCACACCCATGGCGGCATTGCCCCCCTGCCCATGCGCCACAGCGGCAGCGGCCAAGAGCGCTTTCGACGGCACACAGCCATAATTGAGGCAATCGCCGCCCATTTTATGGCCCTCCAACAAGACAACCCGCGCGCCCATTTGCACCGCGCCCGCTGCAACAGAGAGACCCCCTGAACCGCCGCCAATCACCAAAATATCTGTCTCAATACGCTCCATTCTTAAATCCCTTTCTTGCCGCGCAAGACCTTTAAAAGCACCGGCAAGGCCGAGAGCAGGCAAAGGCCCAAAATTGGCAAAATAATTTGCGGCTCCCATAGGACCGCGAGATCCGGCGTCTGCCCGCGCTCAAAGATATCGCCCAGCCCCGCGCCAATGGAAGTGAACACCAAAGCGCCAGGAAAAATGCCCAAAAAAGTGGAAATAACAAAGCGGCGTAAGGGTACATCGAGAAAACTTGGCACCAGATTGGCCAAAAAGAATGGCACCCCCGGAATCAAGCGGATGAGAAATAACATGGACCATTGGTTTTCATCCACGCCGTCCTTAATCTTTTTGACCAATCCTTCGGAATTCTTAAAAGTCGCGGCAAGCTTTGCACCAAATCCCCAACGCGCCGCCAAGAAAATCGCGCTCGCTCCCAAAGTTGCGCCGAACATATTGTAAATTACCCCTGGGAAGGTCGCGAATAAAAATCCGCCGGTCAGGGACAGAATCAAACCTCCCGGCACGGAAAACGCCACAAACACCGTATAGACCAGAACAAACACCAAAACCGCCGCGAGGTAATTGGCATCCCGAAATTCAATCAAAACAGTTCGATGCTCCCGAAGGCTGTCGAAACTTAAATATCCTTGCAAAAAATAGGAGCCGGAGGCCAAGCAGACCAGCACCAAAATCGGGGCGCGATACCGTGTCAAAACGCGAAAAACAGATGCGAAGAAGGTCTGCATTCTCAAAGTCCTTATACATTTCCCTACACATGCCTGTCAAAAATGAGTTTTCCTACCCCACCTCACGCAACATTGATGAGAATCACGAAATTGTTTCAGTGATTATAAACTTTCTGAAAGAATTTTGCCGAAAATAACGCATTGTCTGTTTGACTCGCCGGCGATCAGGCCCTAAAGGCTGGGTCCTGAAATAAATGGCTTAGCAGTTGAGCTGATCCAACCGGAGACTTCGCGATGAAACGCACATTCCAACCATCGAACCTTGTTCGCAAACGCCGCCACGGTTTCCGTGCACGTATGGCCACAAAAGCTGGCCGCAAAATTCTGAATGCACGCCGCGCCCGTGGCCGGAAATTATTGAGCGCATAAGCGCCCTTTCAATGATGTCTGAGATCGATACCAATAAGTCCGGCGACCATGGGTCGTCGGACTTATTGGTGTTAGAACGTTTGAAACAACGAAAAGACTTTCTGCGGCTGGCGCATGCGAAACGGGTCCATTCCACAAGTTTTGTACTTCAGGCCCGTGACCGGGGCGAGGAGCCGCTGCTGCGCGTGGGGTTTACCTGTTCCAAAAAACTAGGCAATGCGGTGGCGCGCAACCGTGCAAAACGCCGGCTGCGCGAAATCGCCCGTCTGATTTTGCCGCGGTTTGGTCAGGCCGGCCATGATTATGTGCTGATTGGCCGGGCCCATATCACCGCCACCACCAAATTCACCGCGCTGCAAGACGAGCTCTTAGCGGCCCTGCGAAAATTGCACAGCACGCCATGACCATCCTTGCCCATATCCTCGCCCTGCCCGTGCGGTTTTACCGGCTATTTTTCAGCCCCTGGGTGGGGTTTAATTGCCGGTATCAACCCACCTGCTCGGCCTATGCGCTTGAGGCACTCGAAAAGCACGGCGCGTTCAAAGGCTCCACATTGATCCTACGGCGCTTGGGTCGATGTCACCCTTTTGGCGGAGATGGCTACGACCCGGTGCCCGGAAAACACCCCCCTAAATCGTGACCAAAAATCCACACTCCGCGGTTTTTTCGCCCATATCTCTTGCGTGAACGGGAATGACCTGCGATGCCTTCGTCACGCAACAATTTGAAAAGGAGGCTTAAATTATGAAAATTTTAACTTGTGCCTCCCGCTGGGCGTATCGTGGCAATCAAGGCGCTGCCTGCTAACGCATCCGTCACCCGGCCGTTTTTGCCTATGCCCCGGCCAAATTTTGGGGCCCAACCCTCATAATTTCATCCCATTTGCAAGCCTCCGGCCCTAAAGCCGCGGCTGTCTATTTTACAACATTGAACGTGGCTTTTGCCCGTTCAGGAGACATATCATGACACTTATTGAACGCGACCACCTCTTGGCCCATATTCAGGAGCTCATCAAAGACCACGGAACTTTTCGGGTCTTGGGCCAAATCCTCAAACTCAAATTGATGCGGCACAGGACCAGACGGGCAAGGCACTTGCCCATACAGCCGCATTTGCGCCGCGACATCGGTTTGCCACCTGAGCACAAACCGCCGGATCCGTTCAGATTTCTTTTGTAGCCTGACCGATCCAAGAGCAATTGCAACCCATCAACGGCTTGGGCATAAGGAGCGCATGTTAGATGACGACACAGAAATTCATCCCCTCTTTGTGGGGGCACCAAAAACCACAGAGTTCAAGAAGCTCCGCAAGCGCCTGTTGCGCAACACCCGCGAAGCCATCGAACACTATGGGATGATTGAGCCAGGCGCGCGCTGGCTGGTCTGCCTATCGGGCGGTAAAGACAGCTATACGCTCCTGGCTGTGCTCTATGAGCTGAAATGGCGCGGCCTGCTGCCCGTTGATTTGATTGCCTGCAATCTCGACCAAGGTCAGCCGGGCTTTCCAGCAACCGTTTTGCCCGAGTTCCTTGAGCGCATGCAGGTGCCGCATCGTATTGAATACCGCGATACCTATTCGGTGGTGATGGAGAAAACACCGGCAGGGCGCACCTTTTGCGCATTGTGCTCTCGGTTGCGGCGGGCCAATCTGTATCGGATTGCCCGCGAGGAAGGTTGCTCCGCCGTGGTCTTGGGGCACCACCGCGATGATATTTTAGAAACATTTTTCATGAACCTGTTTCATGGCGGCCGTTTGGCGACAATGCCGCCCAAATTGGTCAATGAAGACAAAGATTTGTTTTTGTACCGTCCGCTTGCGCATGTGTCTGAACAAGATTGCGAGGTTTTTGCCAAAGCGATGAATTACCCGATCATTCCCTGTGATCTCTGCGGCAGCCAAGAGGGGCTCCAGCGCCAACAGGTCAAGGCAATTTTAGATGGCTGGGAGGCCAATCATCCCGGACGGCGCAATGTGCTGTTTCGCGCATTAACCAATGTCAGACCCTCGCACCTTCTGGACGGCAAGTTGTTTGATTTCCTTGGCCTGGCGCTCGATCCAAACGGCGCGTTAAATTCTTCGGCCGATTAAGCCAATCCTTACTATTTGTCCGCTAACTGTCCTGACGACAAAGAGGACGACCCGTGACTGCTCTGCAAACCTACACCGCAGGCAGATTGCTCACTGGCCTATTTTGGGCCCTTGGCGCAGTCTGCGGCACCGCTTTAACAACCATCTTGGCGCGGGTTGTCGCGCCGGAGGCCGGCCTAGGGGGCGCGATTCTCTGTGCGATCTTGGCGGCGCTCATACTTAGGGATGTGACCCCCAAAGCATCGGCCATCACCCCGCCCAGCGCGCCGGCCATAGATAAGGGGCATCTGTCCCTCACGCATGACCTCAATTCCGCCTTCGACAATCAAGAGATTAGACCGCATTTTCAACCACAAGTCAGCCTCAAAGACGGGCAAATCACCGGCATGGAGGCTTTGGCACGCTGGCATCATCCAGCTCATGGAATGGTTGCACCCCTGGCGTTTTTATCCTCCGTCGCCCAGGCGCAGCTCTGGCACAAATTGACAGATACGATATTGCATCAATCCCTAAGCGCCATTCGCGACCTGCAAGACGCTGGAATTTTCATCCCGCAAGTCGGCGTCAATTTCGCACAAGCCGATCTGGAGCATCCACAGCTGATGACCCGAATCCTATGGGCATTGGACCAATTTGATCTGCAGCCGAACCGGCTCTCAATAGAGGTGCTTGAAAATGTTGTGGTTCAAGACGCGGCATCGCCTGTGCGCCATTCGGTCAATTCTCTGGCCAAGCTGGGATGTCACATTGATCTTGATGATTTTGGCACCGCGCAAAACCCATTCGACTCCCTACGCCAGTTGAACATTGACCGCATGAAAATTGATCGCTCCTTTGTTTACAACATCGACAGGGACGCAAAAAAGCAAGATATGCTCGCAGCTGTCGTCTTACTGGCCCAACGCCTTAATCTTGACACGATCGCAGAGGGGATTGAAACCGATGCCGAGCTGGGCGTCGTGCAGAAACTGGGCTGCGGCCATGCACAGGGTTACGGAATCGGCCGGCCCATGCCGCTTGATCAGCTGCAAAATTGGGCCCGGCAATACCAACAGACGCCCCGCCCGCATGCATCCCCCGTAAAATTGGCATAAAGGGCGCTAAAAGCCCAGAAATCCTCGAATCTACTTGACCTTTTGGCCTGCCGGCGGTTGAACCCCATGTAACCCAATATCGGGCAAATGACGCATGGTGGGCTCCAATGGACGATCAAAATAAAAACCTTCTCTTGGCCACTGGCCTTAGCTTTGCGGTGATGCTGGCCTGGTTCGCAATTGCACCACCGCAAACCGCGCTGCCGCCCGAGCAGGCCCAAAGTGAAACCGCACCCCTTGCCGCAACCGCCCCCGGCACGGCCGATGTGAATACAAATATCGGCTCGGGCAACGCAAAGGCCGTCGCCGAAGCCCGCCGCATCACAATCAGCACACCGCGCCTCGAAGGCTCCCTATCGCTTCTCGCCGGCCGGATCGATGATTTGCGCCTGAAAGATTACACCGAAACCATAAAGGAAGGGTCTGAAATTGTGACGCTTCTGTCACCGGAGGGCTCCGATCACGCCTATTATGGCATTAACGGTTGGGCCGCCGCCTCTGGCGTTGATCCGGCCGACGTGCCGGGGCCCAAAACGCTCTGGTCCTCCGCATCCACCCAGTTGACCCCGACATCTCCCGTCACGCTGACCTGGGACAATGGCAAAGGCCTGGCCTTCCAGCGTGTGATATCGGTCGATGAAAATTTCATGTTCTCTGTCGCGCAAACAGTGCAAAACAACGGCACAGCCCCGGTTGCGCTGGCCCCCTATGGCCAAATTGCCCGCCACGGCGAGCCACCCAACCTCAAAGGTTTTTTCATTCTGCACGAGGGCATGGTGCGCATGTCCGACGGTGAATTGAACGAAACCAAATATGACAATATGCCCGAATTTGATGTCAATCCCAAAGAACGCGCGCCGGCTGATGTAGTGCAAGTGGCCGAAAGCGGATGGATCGGATTCACCGATCATTATTGGATGACCACAATCGTTCCCCAGGGCGCGTTCAAGTCCGTGGCCAAATATGACATCAACAACGACGTCTACTTGACCGAAGCAGTACAGCCAACCCAGACCATCGCAGCGGGCGCCTCAACCACAGTGATGTCGCAGTTCTTCGCCGGTGCGAAAGAATGGGAAGTGATCCGCAGCTACCAAAAAGACAAGGGCGTGGATCGTTTCGTCGACAGCATCGACTGGGGGTGGTTCTACTTCTTGACCAAACCGATCTTCTGGCTGCTCCATACGATGAACGGTTTTATCGGCAATATGGGGTGGTCGATCATCTGCTTGACCTTGGTGATCAAAGCCCTGCTTTTGCCGCTGGCTTATAAATCCTATGTCTCCATGGCGCGCATGAAAGAGCTGCAGCCCGAGATGGAAAAGCTGAAGGAGCGCGCCGGCGATGACCGGCAAAAAATGCAGCAAGGCATGATGGAGCTCTATAAGAAAAATAAGGTCAACCCCGCCGCTGGCTGCCTTCCCATCCTGCCGCAGATCCCAATTTTCTTTTCGCTCTATAAAGTGATCTTCGTGACGCTGGAGCTGCGGCACGCCAGCTGGTTCGGTCCATTTCAAGACCTTTCGGCGCCAGATCCAACCTCGATCATGAATCTGTTTGGCCTCCTGCCCTGGGGCGCACCAGAGCCAGGATCCATCGTGGCCTTGATCTTGATCGGCATCTTGCCGCTTCTCTTGGGCATTTCCATGTGGATGCAGCAAAAACTCAATCCCGCGCCAACGGATCCGACACAGGCGATGATCTTCGCATGGATGCCCTGGGTATTTATGTTTATGCTTGGCGGCTTCGCCTCTGGGCTCGTGGTCTACTGGATTGCCAACAACACAATCACCTTCATTCAGCAATATTCGATCATGCGCAGCCAAGGCGTCAAACCAGATGTCTTTGGCAATATCACCAGTACCTTTAAGCGATCGAAAAAGAAGAGCTGATATGGCGCGCGTTACGGATATATTTCGCCATCCGCTAAAATCTCATGGGCGTGAGGCCTTGCAACGGGTGACATTGTCTCAGGGCGCGGCCATGCCCTGGGATCGCCATTGGGCGGTGGCCCATGAGGCCTCCAAAGCCGATGGCAGCGCATGGGCCGCTTGCGCCAATTTTTCCCGCGTCTCAAAAGCGCCCCTCCTCATGGCCATCACCGCGCGGCTCAATGAGGCGGACCAAAGCCTCACCCTATCGCATCCGAATCGCAAAGATTTTACCTTTCAACCCGACGATGAGCGGCAGCTCTCAGGTTTTCTGGCCTGGGTCAAACCCTTGATGCCTGCGGATCGCGCGCAATCTGCGCGCATTCTGCGCCTTCCCAAGCGCGGCTTTACCGATACCGACTTTCCGTCCATCAGCATCAACAGCCATGCCTCCTTGCGCGCGCTGTCAGAGCATATGGGGCAGGCAATGTCCCAGCACAGATGGCGCGGCAATCTGTGGATTGACGGGCTTGACCCATGGGTTGAGCACAGCTGGATTGGGCAAAGGTTTCGCATTGGCAGCGTGGTATTTGAAGGCGTGGAGCCAATCGTGCGCTGCCTGGCGACGACCGCCAATCCAGACACAGGCCTGCGCGATGCCGACACGCTTGGCGCCTTAAACGCCCTGTGCGATCATCAGGACTTCGGCCTCTATGCCCGGGTGATTGAACCGGGCACACTCTCACTCGATGACACGTTGGAGCTGTTATGATCCTACCATTCCCAATCGCGGAACCTGAAAGCGACGCCGCCGCTGAATTGGGGCGCAAATTGTTTTCCGGTCCGGTGGAGTTTCTCAAGGGGGTGGTTGCCATGGACGGCCTGCCCGATGCCGATCGCATCGAGGTCTGCTTTGCAGGGCGTTCAAATGTCGGCAAATCCAGCTTGATCAACGCGCTGACCAACCGCAAAGGCCTGGCCCGCGCCTCCAATACCCCCGGGCGCACCCAAGAGATCAATTTCTTCGAACTCGGCGATCTGCGCTATTTGGTCGATCTGCCCGGCTATGGCTACGCCAATGCGCCGCTCGCAGTGGTCGAAAAATGGCAACGCCTTTTGAAAAACTACCTTTCTGGCCGCCCCAATCTGCGCCGCGCCTTTGTATTGATCGACAGCCGCCACGGCATCAAGCCGGTGGATGAGGAGATCATGCAGCTCATGAACAGATCCGCCCTGACCTTTCAGGTGGTCATGACCAAGGCCGATAAGATCAAAGACCACGAAAGAGACCGGGTTTTGGAGCAAGTGCGCAGCAAGTTGGCCAAACACCCGGCCGCCTTCCCCGAGCTGATCCTGACAAGCTCAGAAAAGGGTGAGGGCATTGCAACTCTGCGCGCTGTGATCTCCAGCTTAGAGTAGCGGCGCGTTTGTAAAACACTCTTGGCAGCACCGCTTGGAGTGACTAGGCTTGCCCCAGCCGCTTCAGACCAGATGCCATAGAAAGATATCCCATGAAAAGCGAATGGTTAACCACCGCCAGCACTTTGTCAAAAGCCTTGCCTTACCTGCAGCGCTATGACGGCGCGACAGTGGTGATAAAATTTGGCGGCCATGCCATGGGCAGCGATGCGGCCATGGACTCCTTTGCCCGTGATGTTGTTTTGATGCAGCAGGTGGGGGTGAACCCGGTGATTGTGCACGGCGGCGGGCCAATGATCAACGACATGCTCAAGCGCCTGGATATTCAATCCCACTTCGTGGATGGCAAGCGCGTCACAGATGCAGCGACGATGGAAGTGGTTGAAATGGTCCTATCGGGTCGCGTCAATAAGCGGATCGTGCAGGCGATCAACGCACAGGGCGGACGCGCGGTTGGCCTGTCGGGCAAGGATGCCGGTTTGATGACCTGCGATGTTGCGGATCCGAAATTGGGGCTGGTGGGCAAGCCACGCGACATTGACCCCACCGTGCTAAATACGCTTTTTGAGGCAGATATGATTCCAGTCATTGCTCCGCTTGGCGCAGGCGATGCTGGCGAGACCTTCAACATAAATGGCGACACAGCTGCCGGCGCCATTGCTGCAGCGCTTAAGGCCGACCGGCTTTTACTTTTGACCGATGTGTCAGGCGTGAAGGACACGGATGGTGAAGTGCTCACCGAATTGTCTCCAGACACTATCAAAGAGTTGACCGCCAGCGGTGTGATTGCCGGCGGCATGATCCCAAAAACAGAAACCGCGCTCGAGGCGATTGCGGGTGGTGTGCGGGCGGTGGTGATTATTGATGGGCGCGCGCCAAATGCCTGTCTTTTGGAATTGTTCACGGACCATGGGGCCGGATCTTTGATCCGATCGCCCGATGCCCCCAAAAGATCATAGAGACGAGCCCGCAGATGTCCCAAGACGCCATAATACGCCTCGCCATATTTCTCGGCCTCTTCGTCATTTTGGCAGGTATAGAACATTTGGCCCCGCGCCGTGCTCAACCGCAAAAAACCCGGCGCTGGATCACCAATTGGATCTTTGTTGTGGTCGACACGCTCACCCTGCGCATCCTAGCGGTGACTCTTACATTCGCCGCCGTTCTGGCCGCCGCCGATGCCAGCGCCCGGGGTTGGGGCCTGCTCAACCTTGTCGCCCTGCCCAGTTGGATCGAGTTGGTGCTGGTCATCCTGGTGATGGATCTCGCGATCTGGGTGCAACATGTGCTGAGCCATAAAATTCCGCTGCTCTGGCGTATCCACCGCGTGCATCACTCCGATATTGAATTTGATGTCACCACAGCGATCCGCTTTCACCCTGTAGAGATTGCCCTCTCCATGGGCTTTAAGATTGGCCTAGTCTATCTGCTTGGCCCTCCGGCCTGGACCGTGGTGGTATTCGAAATTTTGCTCAATGGATCGGCCATGTTTAACCATGCCAACATCGCATTGCCGAAAAAATTGGATCGCGTCATTCGCAGTGTCTTGGTCACCCCTGACATGCACCGCATTCACCATTCGGTCCACCGCTTTGAGCACGACAGCAACTACGGATTTGCCCTATCATGGTGGGACCGCCTGTTTGGCACCTATACCCAGAGCCCACAAGACGGTCACAAGACTATGAAAATCGGCCTGCAATGGCAGGATTTACGCCCCACGCGGCTGATCTGGTCTCTGGCTCTGCCATTCTTGCGCAAATGACATATGACGACCTCCTCCGCAGGCTGCAGGCCGAGCAGCTGAGCATCTTCGGAACCCTGCCCGGCGCGCGCGGCACGATCCTATTGCTTGGTCCGCATGAGCCGGGGTTTTGGCCAATGCTCTGTGCCAGCCCTGAGTGGCAAGATGGCGCGGCAGATCCGGTGGACCGCTGGTCGCGGCGCGTGATCACAGGCTTGGCAGATCAGCTCGGAGCGCAGGCACATTTTCCATTCGGCGACGAGCCGGCGCCGTTTCTCACTTGGGCCATGGCCAGTGACCGCGCCTGGGTCAGCCCCGTCGGCATGCTGGTACAGGCCGAGGCGGGGCTTATGGTCTCCTATCGTGGCGCTTTGGAATTTGATTGGGCCATCCAAACGCCTGAAGCGCCGACATCTCCCTGCACCGGCTGTGCCCAGCCCTGCACCACCGCCTGCCCAGTGGGCGCCTTGCAGGGCACGCAATATGACGTTGAGGCTTGCAAGTCTTATCTGAGGTCCGATCCCGCGCAACGCTGCCTTACGCGCGGCTGTCTGGCCCGGCGTGCGTGTCCGGCTGGCCAAACCTATGCGCGCGACGCGGCACAATCGGCCTATCACATGCGGGAATTTTTGAATTGAAGCTCATATTAATGCGCCATGCCCATGCCGACTGGACCCCCGGGCAGGACGATCACGCCCGCCCACTCAGCCCCCGAGGGCAAGATGAGGCGCGCCGGCTGGGCACATGGCTCAGAAAATCCGGTCATTTGCCAAGTCATGCATTGGTGTCAGATGCCAAACGCACCCGCCAAAGCTTTGCGGCGCTGAAGTTGAGCTGCCCGGCTGATATATTGGCCGAGCTGTATTTGGCAGAGCCTGCATCTTTGCGCGCGGCCATCCATGCCCAGCGCCCGACTGACTGCCTGTTGCTGTTGGCGCATAATCCCGGCGTGGCCGAATTGGCCAGCGCCCTGGTCCAAACACCGCCGGCACATGCCGCCTTTTACACATATCCGCCCGGCGCAACACTTGTGCTCAACAGGGATCAGCAAGACGGTCCCGCGCAGCTCATTGACTTCACCACGCCAGCCGATCTCACGCCATAAAAAAGGGCCCCGAAGGGCCCGATTTCAACGCTCCTGGGCGGCAGAGGCCGCTAATGCCCCAAAATTTGGCTCAGGAATAGTTTTGTGCGATCTGATTGTGGATTGTTGAAGAACTCTTCTGGTTCGTTTTGTTCAACGATTTGTCCCGCATCCATGAAAATGACCCGATTGGCCACCTGACGTGCAAACCCCATTTCATGGGTCACACAGAGCATGGTCATACCGTCTTCAGCCAGTTCGATCATCGTGTCGAGCACCTCCTTGATCATCTCAGGATCAAGCGCAGAGGTGGGTTCGTCAAAGAGCATAATCCGCGGCTTCATGCATAAGGAGCGCGCAATGGCCACCCGCTGTTGCTGACCGCCCGAAAGCTGGCCGGGATATTTATCCGCCTGCTCCGGAATTTTGACCTTCTGTAGAAAGTGCATCGCCGTTTCTTCGGCTTCTTTCTTGGGTATTTTCCGCACCCAAATCGGCGCCAAGGTGCAATTTTCCAAGATTGTCAAATGCGGGAACAGGTTGAAGTGTTGAAAGCACATGCCGACTTCGGAACGCACCTTATCAATGTTCTTCACATCAGAGGACAAAAGCGTCCCATCCACCGTGATGGATCCCTTTTGATGCTCTTCCAGAGCATTGATGCAGCGAATGAGGGTGGATTTCCCAGAGCCAGACGGCCCGCAAATCACAATCCGCTCGCCGCGCTGCACATCTAGGTTGATGTCGCGCAGCACGTGGAATGTGCCATACCATTTGTTCATGTTCTCGATTGAGATTGCGATCTCATCAGAAACTTTCATTTGGGCTTCAGACATTCTCAAAGCTCCCTTAGTGATGATCGGTTCGGAGCTGACGCTCCAACCATTGTGAATATTGTGAAATGCCGTAGCAAACGACGAAGAATAGCAAGATCGCGAAGAGATACAGCTCCCAGTAGATCCCCGTCCAAGCTGTGGAGGAGGAAATAGGGCCCCGGATCATACCGACGAGATCAAACATTGAGATAACCGAGACCAAAGTCGTGTCTTTGAACAGACCCACCGCCACGTTTACGATGCCCGGAATAGAGATCTTGAGCGCCTGCGGCAGGATGATTAAGCGCATCGCCTGCGGGTAATCCAAGCCCAGGCTGTCAGCCGCCTCATACTGCCCGCGCGGCAGGGCGGCAAGGCCACCCCGGATCACCTCTGCGATATAGGCCGCAGAGAAGAGTGTGATCATAATAATCACCCTTAGGATCAAATCCAAATTGGTGCCTGGTGGGAAGAAATATGACAGCACAACATTGGCCACAAACAGCAGCGTGATCAGCGGCACGCCGCGAATAAACTCGATAAATACAACACAAATGCCCTTGATGATGGGCATATTTGACTGCCTTCCCAAGGCTAAGACGATCCCTAGGGGAATAGACAGAGAGACGCAGACTGTTCCTAAGATAAGGTTGAGCATAAAGCCCCCCATATCCCGTGAGGCCACAGGCTCAAGCGCGATAAACTCAGGCAGCGCTGAGGTCACAAAACTGCCCAAGTAGAGCACCAAAACCACGGCTGCAACACCGGACAGCAGAGCAGTTGCAAAGCCAGTCAGACGCTCCACCTTCACGAAGGCCAGATAGCCCGC
>Ga0209137_1002781_pt1 | contig 15050 bp, 18 predicted proteins | sample SaaInl5LU_22_DNA_FD_184642 | JGI IMG/M metagenome (GOLD analysis project Ga0209137, IMG submission 184642) | Marine microbial communities from expanding oxygen minimum zones in the Saanich Inlet - ESP_105LU_22_DNA (SPAdes) (version 2) | ecosystem: Environmental > Aquatic > Marine > Intertidal... | reverse complement strand
GCTGGGCTATTGCTCGTGTAGAGGCTTTCACTGAGGCTAAGTTGCAAGAGGAGCTTCGTAACCACAGCCACAAGGACACTCCTGCCAGTGAGGCAAGTGAAGCCCTGATGGATGAGCCAGTCAACGTCGATGTTTCAGACGATGAGCTTATGGACATCTATACCGACAGCTTTGGAGCTTATGGTCGCACCGATGCGGCTAATGCTCGTAGGCTGATTCATTTTATGAGAGGCGAGTACAAGTTCGTCCCTGAGCTAGGTTGGCTCAAGTGGGACGGCGCTCGCTTTGTGCAAGATAGAGAAAAGGCAATCATGCAGACAACTATTGCTGCTGCAGAGTTTGCCCTCACTGCAGGTGCGAGTGGTGAGCAGCTCAAGTGGGCTGAGGCATCTGCCAACAAAGATAGGATTGTAAATGCTGGAATTATTGCAGGTACGGATGCTGAGGTATTGGTGCAAGCTTTTGATTTGGATTCAGACGTCAATAGTCTCTGTACTCCTGCAGGGGTCATCAATCTCCGAACTGGAGAGCTTCGCCCAGCGGATAGACGTCATGACCTCAATACGAGGCAGACCTCTGTTGTTGCGGGAACTATTCCGACTCCGCTATGGTCCAAGTTCTTATCAGAGGTTATTAGTGACCAGGACAGAATCGCCTACCTACAGGAGCTGCTTGGAGCAGCGCTATTCGGTGACTCCAGATTCCACGTCCTGCCAGTCCTGGTCGGTACAGGAGCAAACGGTAAGTCAACCCTCCTTGACGTGGTATCAAAAATCCTTGGAGACTACTCTGCAACGATGCCTGAAAACTTCCTACTCGAAACAGGGAATAGCGCACACCCAACCGAGATTGCTCGACTACGTGGTGTTCGCTTTGCTGTGGCGTCGGAGACTCGTCCCGACGGACGCTTTAATGAGTCGAGAGTAAAGATGCTTACTGGTGGAGACATGCTGTCAGCACGTTTCATGAACCAGAACTTCTTTGACTTCAAGCCAACGCACACTTTGTTCTTGGCAGTAAACCACTTGCCTGAGGTGAAATCTGGTGGTGATGGATTCTGGAGAAGGCTTCGTAAGCTCGATTTCAAGAAGACAGTTGCCGCCAAGGACCGTAAAGAGAACCTGGCAGAGCTTATGGTTGCCCAGGAGGGCCCAGGCATCCTTCAATGGATGGTTGAAGGTGCAGTTCGTATCACTGAGCAGGGCATGACAGAGCCAGATTCAGTCATGCTGGCCACCCAGGCATACCGTCACGAGGAAGACCATGTTGCCAAGTTCCTCGATGAGAAGGTGCTGCTGGCTGACAAGGCTTCGGTTACTAAGACAGCTGTCTATAACTCTTATCGCCACTGGTGCGGTGAAAATGGAGAGAAGCCAATTCCTCAGAACAGCTTCAACCGTGAAATCAAATCACGACTAGGCGTTACAGAATCGACATCTGTAGGGTTCAAAATGTTCGTTGGTATGGAGCTTCTAAAGATAGACTCTATGAATAATGACATGAATGTTCGTGCAATGGTTGGCGAGCTAGAAGACATGGCTTCGGACGGTGATGAGCGTGACAAGTACTGGCAGTAAAGAAGACCCATGCTTTTCTTGTCGAACGGGTCATCACGATGAGTGTCATACATTTTGGCACTTTGATAACATTGATTGCTGCTGCGGTGGCGAAGTAAAGTTTGGACCTACGGGAGAGGTAAAAAGCGATGGGGATTCTGAAGGAGTATTTGGCTCAAGCGAGTTTGATAAAGAAGTTGACACTGGATACATCTCAGACGGATACGAGTCCAGCAAAGACCTCGCCGACTACAAAGACCCCATCTCCACAGGTCGTAAGCGAGCCAAGGAGATGTACCCTATCTCCGCTGGTATGGTTTGCGAGTGGGCTGGGCTCAAGCGTGCTGGTGGTGGCGTTGTTCCGATTACGGGCTGCCTCGGTAGGCCAGCGTCAGACAGGCACCACGGGCCAGACAAAAACACAATGAACAATGCTCCTGGCAATTTGCACAGGATTTGCGACCACTGCCACAACACCTGGCATGCGGTGAATGACCCGCACTATGGAGAACGTCCAGTCCACACTCAGCCCTTCATCCCAGTGGGAGAGCTGGGTGTGGATTGGCACCCCCATGATTCAGAAACTCAGGCGACTACAGAAGAGATAGTTGCAGCTGAAACTAAGAGACTCGAAGAGCGCTAAGTTTTTTGTCAGAGGTAAACTTCTTGCCCCTAAACCAAGCAACACCTTCTTTAATCTGTACGAGCTCGGTGTAGTAATCCCCATTAGGCTCAACGGTAATAACCGCAACGCCCTGCTGCCAATCCTCAAAGTGCTGAGCTGGTGAGCCGTCAATGTGTGTTGAACCATTCACAGAAGGCACAGCTCCATCAACACGGCATAGACAACCAGGGCTGATTGCTGCACTCTTTATTGGACCAGCTCCATTAAATACAGTCTTGGATTGAATCTCTAGTCTGTGAGAGTGACCGAAGATGGTCGAGATGTGAGGCATTGCATTCGTGTAAGCTGCAGCGGTTGACCCGTTGCTCCTAGCCTTGTTGCCATGGATAGCACGTAGGTTATCAGTAATCCAGTAAGCTCCAGCTGGGTAAGCGTCAATGTACTCAACGCCAATCTCATCCAGCCTAAGCAGGAATGGGATGCTCATTGCTGGGAGCTCTTTGGTGTTAGCTCGCTTGAGCCCGAATGCGCTAAGCATGTTTGTCACGATGAACTTCTCCATGCGACGGTCATGGTTACCTTCTACAAGAACAATCTTAGCTTTCGGTCCAGCGGCTTGTCTTTGCTCTTGTAGAAACAGGTGTCCCCTGTCAAAGGCGGATTGCGTGGTTGAAGCAAACCCTGCTTCTTGCTCAAAGCGCCCTTGCGCTGGTAAATCCAGGAAGTCACCCAGATTAATAACCGTATCGATGCGGTCCGTTTCTTCCACGAATGCGGTAATTTGGAGAGCAACATCCATAGCACGCTCATCATGAAAAGGGTCCCACTTGCCATCAATAACCCGATAGCCGATTTGCGGGTCTGGCAGTGCAATGTGCACTTGATGTTTGGATTTTTTTGGCACAACCTTTTTGGGGGCTGCAAGAACAATTGGCTGAGCCCTGTCGACTGGCTCCCAGGCTGGCTCATTAAGCTGCTCTAGCACAGGCACATTCCTTCTTACGATGTTTGCGAAGCACAGTCTCGCCTACATCCAAGCCACGCCCATTAAGCGCCCTGGCTAAAGCATTAGTGCTCCACTTGGCATCTTTCAGGGCATCATTTAGAATCTGAACATCCTCAGGCGAAAGGTCGCTTGAGAGTCTACCTATCTTGCAAAGAGCGTCCTCAACTGGAGGAGTAAGTCCTTCTAACATGGTTCTCCTTTAGGTTATTCCTAAAGAAACCCTATCAGTTTACTCGGACTCCGTGTCTAGGCGTGTCGCAATCTCTTCTTCAGTTAGCTCAGTACCTTCTGGACGCTGAAATGGTGTGCCATCCTGGACAAGCCCATCTGCATCACCGTCAATAGCATCAGCCTTGTAGTCAGCCCGCTTGGACTTCTTCTTTGGCTTCTCTATTACTAATGCAGCAACAACTTCTGGGTCAACAATGCCCTTTGATGCAGCCTGCTCTTCAGTCTCAAATGGGAACTTGCCAACATAGCTGTCAGGTACGAACATAAACTTGTTGGTTACTGTGTTGTATAGCTTAGGCATTTGGTTCCTCTTCTACTACTGGTAATTCCTCAGAAGGATTTACTGCAATGTCAATTATCTTATCGGCCCAAGCGCTTGCTTGCTCTTCAGTTTGCCACTTTTCTCCAGCAGGAGATAACGGTTGATAAACCCAAGGAGCATCCACGCCTGGGGTACTGCCTGGCCCCCAAATTCTAAGGTGCAATGCAGGTGAAACTGTATAAGTGTATTCAGACATAATTTCCTTAAGCGTCGGGGGCTACTAGCTCGCCCAGTGTTTCGATGGTTGCTTGCAAAGCAGTTTGAGAAGCTGCAAGAACGTTGAAGTTAGTTCTGTTCGCCCAGGTAACATACAGTTTACCGTTGTCAAAATTGATGTCCCGTAGGCCGTTGTACTCTGGCCCATTGCTGCTAGTCCAAGTAAGCCCGTCTGTGCTCGTTGTAAACACATAGTTGTTTGAACCGTTGTAGCCATATATAACAAAGGAGCCATTGACAAAGTTACAGTTACCACTATGACTATTAGCGATACCAGGGATGCTAGAAATAGGCCCCCAGGTGGCGCCACCATCTGTTGAGGTAATATACTGAGAAGAATAAAGAACAACAATAGTGTCCCCATTCGCCCCCACACCGTCCATGCCAGTCCCTGAATTGTTAACCTGTTTCGGCGACGATAGCGAATTGCTTATGCTACTAACATCAATTACATAGTAATAAGAACTACTATTGCCATTTACCATATATATGGTGTTGTCTGCATAGTTAGCGCTTGCACCATCGACCCTGTAGGAGCTATTGTAGTATCGAGTCACAGAGTTTGAGCCCGGTGCCAAAACGTCAATGTAGTCAGTTGCCATCGCTACCGTGTAGCCATTTGAAAAAGTCCACATTTTCTCATTGCCATATGTATTGGTTGTGTAGCTCCCCGCTTTTGAAAGAGGGCTCCAAGTAGCTCCATCAGCGGACTGTATCCACACCCATTGACTGTTGTTGTAACTTCCTGATGCTAAAAATCTTTCCCCAATTGGGTCCCAAACAACAGTAAGCACATTATGATAAGTCCCAGAAGGTTGGTTGCTTCCAACAGTCCAGGTAGCACCATCGTCGTCCGAGTAAAACATTGGGGTTGTGCTACTAGTGGCAATCACAAGCCTAGAGCCATTTGTAGCCGTTGACCGAACATATACTCCACCTATTGATGGGGAGATTTCTGTATCGCTAGAAAAGTCTGTCGGGCCAAACGCACTTTTTAGCTTAGTTATGCTGCCAAAAACTTTAGTATTAGCATTTGCTGAGAGCTCTGTACCGTCTAGAGTAAGTGCAGTGTGCGCTGTCACGTCGTAAGCGCCTGCAGGCAGATTAAGGGTAAACGTACCAGTTCCACCAAGGTAGGTTTTCGTGGTGGAACTAGCAGCTCCACCGCCAGCTAGGCTTGAAAGGCTAATAGGCATTTATACTCTCCATCCGAGGTCAGCGCCAGTGTAAATCAATCCAGCGCCCCCTCCATTTACATCAATAACAAGTGTATCAAGTACACCGTTTATTTTCAGTCCGTTGTTGTCAATTGTGATGTTATTCGTTCCTGCAGTACCAGTCTGGTCAAAAACCTGTACTTCATTTCCAACTGCGGGAGCAGCTGGCAAAGTCAATGTGCGAGCAGCCGTGGTGTCAACGAGGTAACGACCACCAGCAACAAGAGTGTTGTTAGCTGCAATCTCATAGGTAGTTTGTAACTTGCGGGCATCCAGCGCATCCTGCAAGCTAGTGACTTCGCTGATTGGGTGAACGTGAGCAAAGTCTGTAATGTCTGTCTTGACGTGAGTGTGAACAGTTGCAGCTTTGCCAGACAGAGCAGTGGTCATTGTGCCAGCAAAGTCAGCGTCATCGCCAAGTGATGCAGCCAACTCGTTCAGGGTGTCAAGCGCTGCAGGTGCAGCATCTACGATTAACTGAACCCTGCCATCGACGTAAGTCTCAATAGCTGCGGCATCTTCAATGGCTGCAGGCTTGTTTGCAATGTCAGCATAGTCAAGCGCACCTAGGTTGTTGGCAATCCAGGCAGTCCCAGTCCACTTGTATGACGAATTACCCGCAACGAAGATATCTCCGATTGTGGGGGAGTCTGGGAAATCAATAGCTGCCATTACTCACTGACCTCTTCTACTGGGTCGATTACTGGCTCTGGAATAATCCATGACCAAGTGTCCTCGTCAAAGCCAAGGTTACCCTCTGGCTCAGCTGGCTTAAAGTTTTCTCCGTCAAAGGTGTCCCCTAGTCCAGCAAATTTCTTACCGAAGTTAGCGTTGTAGCTAGTCTGCACCCAAGTGCCATCTAGGCCAAGTCCATTTAGATAAGCTTCGCCATTAGCTTCGTGGGCGTTGTCAACTACAACTACGTTGGTTACTACGCTGTTTTCAACCTTTGCAAAGTGTGCCATTATAGTGCGCTCCAATACTTAATTATTACTACTCCAGAGCCGCCGTTGCTTCCAGGCTTCCAAAGAGCTCCGCCGTTGTACCATTTAAAGCCACCGCCACCGCCACCGCCTTTATTTACAGCGCCAGCTGTTGAGTATGAATCCTGAGAGGCGCCACTCCCACCGCTGTCTCTGCCAGCGTTGTATTGGTGTCCTTGGCTGTAACTGCCACCTGCACCACCGTCGCCATAGCCAGCTATGCCAGGGTTGGCTCTTGCTGTAAAGTAATTATTGGAACCTGGTTGTTGTCCACGTGAACCCCATAAAGCTGTGTTGTCATTGCTGTAGTACGTCCAGTCGCTGGTGCCAAAATGATTTTCAACGGTGCCAGCAGCACCACCGCCACCGCCACCAGACCAGATTGAGCTGCCACCAGAACCTCGGCCACCAAGCGTAGCAAAAACACCAACACCTGGGTTTGCCCCAGAGGACCCAGCTGGTCCTCCACCAGGGCGAGAAAGTAGACTTCCAAAGCTAGAGGCAGACCCCGCAGCTGCAATGTCTGAGTGGTAGCTCCCGCCAGCACCGCCAGCACCTACGGTTACGGTATAAGCGGTTTCTGGGGTCACTGTTAAAGGCTCTAAGATAACGACAGCTCCGCCACCGCCACCGCCACCAGAGCTGTTGGCTGTCCCACTGTTAGCTACACCGCCACCACCGCCACCACCAGATACAAGGGTGACTTCAATCTGCGTTACATCTGCAGGTGAAGTCCAGCTTTGGGTACTGGTAATGACTTTGGTTATTTGCCTAAAGCTAGCACCGCCACCGCCACCGCTTCCTCCGATAACTGAGATTCCCATTAAGCTACCTCAGTTCCGAATGCGTGAAAGGTTAGCGCATCTGCAGTGCCTGACTGAACTGTAACCACGTCGGTAGCAGCTAGGCTGATTCCAATGCCGATTGTGGTAGTTGTGTTAGCGGCAGCTGTGGCATCCTTAACCAAGGCGTTTGAGTCTGCAGCAGCAGCGCCAGCAGCTCTAACGTAAATCCTGTAAGTCGCATCAGTAGCAGTGACGTTAGCGACAGCCAAGCTTGAGATGATTGACTCGGTGCTCGCTGGCACAGTGTATAGGTCAGCGTTGCTTGTGTCGGCTGGTGCTGCCTGTCCTAGTATCTTGTATCCGAATGCCATTTTCTTCCTCTGTTAGAACCCGACTAAGAATGGGTGAAATGCTGGGTCTCCAGGCTCACCCTGAATACCTTGGATGCCCTGCTCGCCTTGGATGCCTTGGATGCCTTGGATGCCCTGAATGCCCTGAGGGATGCCAAAGTTTACGGTCTGGTTAGGAGCTGTGCCTGTAATCTCTACTGTGGCTAGCTCGCCTGCAGCAAGAGTCGTAACTGTGCCGACAGTCAAAGTGTTTGCTGGGCCAGTTGCACCAGTCGAGCCCTGTGGGCCAAGGGTTCCAGGGTTTAGCTCAACCCAGTACCCCTCGTAATAAATGAAGGACTTGCCTGCTTCGTCACCAGTTTCGGCAACGCAGTACCAAATGTCACCCACGTTGGCTCCAACTGGCGCAGTCTCAGATACAAAGAAGCCACCAGCCTCAACACCACCAGCTGAAGCGTAAGGCATGATGTTCCATGCGCTGGTTCCGTTGCCGAACTTAAACTTACGAGTGTCAGACTCAAAGCCCATCTCACCTGCGCCGAGGACAGGGTTGGTCGACTGCCACTGCGAGGCAGTGCCTCGACGCATTTTGATTATGGTGTTTACAGGCATAGGTTTATTCTACACTATCTATTGCTTTATTTCGTATGTTCCTGCCACGTGAAAACTATCTTCCGCAGCAAGACTAATGGGTTCCGTATTAGTAAAAGCTGCATCAAAAATTCTATTTCCGTGCGAATCAGTAGTAAAAAGGTAGAGTCTATTTGCATCAGCTGCTACGTGCCCAGAAATTGTATACTGCCTTGTAGTGCTTTGGTCGTGCAAGCAGCCGTCTCTGAACTGGTAAGCGTGCTCTGCAGCAAAAGGTAAGTCGAGATAATACTGCCCAGTTCCAAAAGAAGTAATGTTTGTAAAGTCAACTTTAATTTCAAAATGTGCTAAGTTGCCCCATTTTGTGTAGCTACCAGAAATAGCTGGTCCAGAGAAAGTGGGCTGAGTTCCAGTTGTGCCACCTTCAGGAGTGTAGCTAATGCTAACGCCCTCAAGGTCCTTTAGCTGCACCCGTCTAGAATCCCGACCATCATGGCGGTGGTTGCCAGGGCTAGCCTGCGAAGAACCAAGACCTAGGGTATGGTGGAGTGCACCAGCGCCAGCATCTTTATCTGCTGCTAGGTGATAAAAGTTAACTTCTTCAGGTGTAGGAAGTTTTGGTAATTGGGACATAGTATTATTGTACTAGGGAGACGACCTTATATGAGTAAAGCTAAAGCAATTGGGACACGAGCCGAAACTGCAGTACGCAACTATTTACTGTCAGTTGGCTACAACGAACTCGAAGCACACCGCAATGTCTTGACTGGCTCGGACGACCAAGGTGATGTCTGGCTTCGTGAACCTGAGCACGGACTGATGGTCTTTGAGCTCAAAGGCGGCAACATGGCAAAGAACGCCAGCTATGAACAATGCAAGAAATGGTTTGCCGAATCACAAAGAGAGGCTAAAAATGCTGGAGCTAATTTTGGTTTTCTTGTCACTCAGCGGGCTGGTGTGGGGTACCCAAGAGCTGGTCAATGGTGGGCTTATGCCAGGCTGGGCGACCTTCTCGGTATTGAGTCTGGTGTGCGTAATGACAACAGCACTCTTGTCCGTATTACTCTTCAGGATTTAGTGGCTCTATTCGATGGCTAAAGACAAGCTAGAACTAAGCGACATATTTCTGCAGCTCGGTGAAGAGCTACAGCAAGCTTCGCATGTCCCCAACTTGTACGACTATGTGCCATCTGAGAAGCAGCTCAACTTCCACAAAGACAAAATGCCTGACCGTCTTTACATTGGCGGTAACCGTTCTGGTAAATCGCTGGGCTCAACCATCGAGGCAATCTGGTGGCTAACCCATTCGCACCCATACCGCAAAACTCCAGAGGGCCCTATCCGTGGGCGTGTCGTCGCCGTTGACTTCCTGAACGGTGTGGACAAAATTATCCTTCCGCTCTACAAGCAGTGGCTGCCAAAGTCATACCTTGTTAATGGCAGCTGGGAACAGAGCTACTCCAGAGAGCGCCACGTGCTAACTCTTAGCAACGGTTCATTTGTAGAGTTCATGTCACAAGACCAAGACCTAGATAAGTTCGCTGGTTCATCTAGGCACTTTGTTCACTTCGATGAAGAATGCCCGCAAACAGTATTTCGAGAGTGCTTGGCCCGCTTGGTTGACACAAACGGAGTATGGTGGATGTCGCAGACTCCAGTCCAAGGTATGGAATGGATTTACGATGACATCTACATGCCAGCTAAAGAAGGGCAAAAGAAAATTGGAATCACAGAAGCTACCATCCAAGACAACCCCTCGCTTAGCACAGAAGCTATCAACAAGTTTCTTGAAATGCTTCCAGAAGAAGAACGAGACGTCCGAGCAAAAGGGCTCTACGTGCATCTTGGTGGGGCAGTCTTCCCAGACTTCACGACACCGACACACTGTATTCCAAGAGGAGCTTTCCAACCCTCGCCTGACCATCGCATCGTCAGGACAATGGACTCTGGCTACACCAACCCGACAGTTTGGCTGTGGCTTGCCATTGCTGAAGACGGAACTATCACAGTTTTTAGAGAGCACTACGCTGCGAAGAAGACAGTCGCCGAACATGCAACAATCGTTAACGGAATCTCTAGGGAGATTGAACGCAAGTACGGATGCGAAACTTGGCTTACTACAGGAGACCCAGCCATCAAGCAAACTAAGGAACATACTGGCACGTCTATTCTCCAGGAATACCAAAAAGCAGGCATCTATATTTCCGTTGACTCAATCCCCAATGACCGACGAGTTGGACTAGAAAGACTTCAGCAGTACTTCAAAATAAACCCTAAAACCAACAAGCCATTCTTGATGATTACAGATGATTGCCCTAACTTGATTGCAGAACTTCCTAAGCTAAAATGGAAGAAGTGGGCGTCTACTAAGATTGCTGAGCAACACAACAAGCTTGAGGACATCCGTGATAAGGACAACCACTGCTATGATGCTCTTAAGTACGCTATGACGTTTATGGATGACCTAACACCAGAGCAGCTTTCTGGCAGGGAACCTGGTAGCTTTAGGGCTGTCTTTGGTGAACGTTTTAGACCAACCGAAAAGTTCAAAGAATACGATGACCAACAAGAGTGGGATGGCTGGCAAGACATGTCACCAGCTCGCTCACTAGAAGGATACTAATGAGACAGTTTAATTACTTCGCAAACGGTGGACCATTCCCTGGTACTTGCCTATCTTGCGGCAACAACAAAGAGCTCTACGACATGGGCAAGGACGAGCAGACTAACGCCAGTTATCTACTCTGCGTTCGATGCGTTGGAGAGATTGCGACCACGACTGGCTACATGCTGCGTGAAGTTGCAATGCGTGAAAACGACCACCTAAAGGCACACAACAAAGAATTGGAAGCTCAGCTAAAAGCTGTGCCCGCTCAAGTAGAAGGATTGATTGATGGAATTCGTAGTAACGTCGCTAATTTTGTGCTCACTATTTCTAGCAGTAATAGTGCTAGTAGTGCTAAATCTGTTCAAGATGATGAAGCAGCTGAGCCAAAGCCAGCTCGACCTGGAAAAGCAGCGAACAGCAACAACAAAGCACCTAGCAAATCTGCTAGCTAGTAAAGACCCGCTTGCATTTCAGCAGGTTCAAACAGTCTCAGTTATGCCAGATACAGGGTATACTGGACCATATCTATCTGGAGACGAGCTAGAGCTAATGGAGCAGGAGCTCAAAAACATGGACGCAGCCTGGAATCGGGCTGAGGATACGGAATAGCACATGGCAGACTCGTACACCGCTGGCAAAGATGGTCAGTACCTTCCTGGCGTTGGCATGGAGGGCGAACTTGTTGACGACACAATTCTCAACAAGTTCAAGAAGAAGCAGGAATCAAAAGACCTAGTTGCTTGGATTCGCTCGGAGTACGAGAAGCTGAAGTCAGCTCGCAAGACTGATGAGCAAGAGTGGTATCTGCAGATTGCTTTCTACAATGGCTACCAGTACCACGCATGGCAGACCGTTGGCTCAGGTCAGGTTCTTCGTGAAGAGCCAAACCCATCCAACCTTCCTCGTATCATGGTCAACCGTATCGAACCAATCGTGCGAACTGAGATTTCCAAGACAACTTCTGGTCGCCCATCAGCTCAAGCAGTCCCAGCCAGCAATGATGACGATGACCTAATGGCAGCTGCAGCAGCTGAGCAGGTTTGGCAGTCACTGTACGACAAGAAGAACTTCCAGACAGACGTACTACAAAAGGCCGAGTTCTGGAGAGCCACAACTGGTAACGCATTTATTAAGTCTTACTGGGATGGCAACGCCAGGCAGATTGAGCCACAGAAAATTACCGACCCATTTACTGGTGAAACTCAAACCATTCAGGCAGAAGTCAGCTCAGGTGACGTTGACTTTGAAGTTGTCTCGCCGTTTCATTTGTTTGTCCCAGACCTAAGCGAAGAAAACATTGAAGCTCAGCCTTACATCTTTAATGTGTACACAAAGAGCGAGCAGTGGGTAAAGTCCACATTTGGCAATGTTCTACCAAAGAACTTTTCTGCAACCAAGGTCGCCTCAAGCGAAATCTTTGATGCTGCTCTAATGGACCAGCGCAACACTGCCAGCGTAAAGCCAGACAGCGTTCTAGTTATCGAGATGTGGGCAAAGCCAAACGGCTGCCCATACCTGCCAAAGGGTGGGCTAGTCACAATCGTTGACAATGAGATTGTGCAGTTTGCTGAGAACGGTATCCCTTACGCTCACAAGCAGTACCCTTTTGCACACACTCACACAATTCCGACTGGAAAATTCTACCGCCGTGGCGTAATCAAAAACATCATTCCGTTGCAGCGTGAGTACAACCGTGTTCGCTCACAAATTATTCAGGCAAAGAACTTGATGTCTAAGCCACAGATGATGTTCCAAGAGGGCTCGGTTGACCCACGTAAGGTAACAGCCCGCCCTGGTGTCTGGATTCCAGTTCGTCCTGGCTTCACTATGCCAACCCCAGTGCCAATTCAGCCGCTACCTAGCTATGTGCTAAATGAGGTCAAGCAGCTTGAGTCAGACTTCGAGGACCTATCAGGTCAGCATGCTGTGTCTCGTGGCGAGAACGGTGGCGTAACAGCAGCTACCGCAATCAACTACCTACAAGAGCGTGATGATGCTTACTTGACTGCAGTGTTTAACTCTATTGAGGCTGCCATTGAAAAGATTGCTAGGCAGTCACTAAGCCTATTTGTTCAGTACGTTGATGAACCACGCCTTGTAAAGGTGGTTGGAGCTGACGGTGCGTTTGATGCCCAGATGCTTGCAGGCTCGGATATTGCGTCAGGTTTGGACATCCGTATCGAGTCTGGCTCGGCATTGCCAACTAGCAAGTCTGCTAGACAGGCTCTGATTACAGACTGGATGAAGATGGGCTTCATTACTCCACAAGATGGACTGCGCATCCTAGACATGGGCATGCTAAAGCAATACTACAACTTGCTGAAGATTGACGAAAACCAGGCCCAGCGTGAGAACCTCATAATGAAGAAGCTCACCGAAGAAGAAGTCCAGATGTTCCAGATGCAGTGGGAGCAAGGGGCTCAAGCTGGCGACCCAGACAAGGTTGTTCCTGGTCAGGTCGATGCAAATGGTCAGCCTATTGGCCTTGCAGTTCCGCCTATTGTCCCTGTCAACGCTTGGGACAACCACGCTATGCACGTCGAGGTTCACAACCGCTTCCGTAAGTCCCAGAGCTTTGAGACTCTCAGCGATGCCTCGAAGGCAGAGTTCCAGAAGCACATCTCAATGCACGAGCAGGTTCTGCAGCAGCAGGCCATGCAACAGGCTATGATGGGCCAAGGACCAGAACAGGCTCCAGCACTTCCACAAGGTGGCGCTGGCGAAGCACCCCCACAAGCAGGGTTTGACCAAACACAACTATAAGGAATGAAGAATGGCTGAAGAGACGCAGATTGAGACTACTGAGCCAGTAGATACTCCAGAAGTAGAAGCACCAGTAGTAGACACCGCAGCTGAGGAGCTAAAGCCTCACCCAGCTCATGAGAAGCTATTGAGCGAGCTTCCAGAGGCATGGCACCAGAAAGTGCTACCTCACCTACAGGAACAGGACAAGTACTTCCAGCAGAAGATTGAGAAGTATGCTCCTTATGATGAGTTCGTAGAAGCTGGCGTATCCCCTGACACACTACGTGGAGGCATCAACCTTGCACGTGCGATTGAGTCGCAGCCAATGGAGGTTTACGATTCCCTCACTACTTATCTAAAAGAGCAAGGACTTCTAGCTGAGGATGCCAAGCAGGCAGCCAAGGAAATCATGGAAGACGAGTCTGGCGAAAACTTTGAAGACATCTTTGATGGCGAAAAGGTTCCAGCTGCTTTGCAGAAGGAACTGGATGAGCTAAAGAACTTCCAAAAAGAACAGCAAGAGTTTATGTACAACCAGCAGCTAGAGAAAGAAACTCAGGCTGAATTGGTAAAGCTCGAAGAGGGCATGGGCCAGCTAAAGTCAAAGTACGCTCTGACTGAAGCTCACGAAGTTGCAATCTACGACATCATGAACTCAGCCCTGAATGCGGGCCGTGAAATATCGCTGGATGATGCCGCAAAGCAGCTTGCAGCTATGATTCCTGGTGGCTTCCAAGCCTTGACAGCGAGCTCAGCTTCAGAGCCAGCTCCAACAATTGTTGGCTCAGCTGGTGGAGCAGGCATCCAAGCACAGAACCTAGAAGTGCCAAAGGATGACCTGCAAAAGAAAGAAATGCTTGCAAGGATGTTTGAGCAGTATAAAAAATCTGCACAATAAGTAATGTAAAAATTGCAAGCTAGCTTGTGATTTATGATGTTAGACTGTAATAGTCCAATGTACAGCCCCTAAGAGGGTCAGGGCAAGTGACGAATTAATCTTTGTTAATCCTTTATTACTCTTAGGAGAGTGAATTATGGCTGGTCAGGGAATTCTGACTTTCGCCTCGGAAGCATTGAAGCTCGTTTATGGCGACCTTCACATGCAGCTGAGGGACAAGACGCCAGCACTGGACTTCATCCAGTCTTCAGCGTCAAACATTACCCGCAACGGAAAAGAAGTTGTTTTCGACACCCACGTCGGACGCAACCAGGGTATCGGTGCTCGTGACGTCCGCGAGAAGCTACCTACTGCAGGAGCTCAGAAGTACAAGCAGGCTCACCTTTACCTAAAGAACCTATACGGTTCTATCGAGGTAGATGGTCAGCTATTCGAGCAGGCTGCAGAAGACTACCAGGCTTTCATCAACGTAGTCGACAACGAAATCAAGGGCCTTCGTCGTGACCTAGCGGTTGACATGAACCGCCAGATTTACGGTGACGGAACTGGAACACTAGGTGTTGTAGCAGCAGCTGCAACTGCATCCCTAACTGTCGAGTTCGACGATGTTCACTGGATTGACTACGGCATGGTTGTTGACGTGCTTGACGCATCTGGTGCATTTGCTCAGCTACACAACGAGGTAAGCGTTGTCTCTGTAGACACCGCAACCAGCATTGTGACATTCGACACTGCAGTGACCGTTGCCGAAGGTGACATCATTGTTCGTGCATCTAACACAACCAACTCCTACAACAAGGAGCTAACTGGTCTAGGTGCAATCGTGTCAGCTACTGGCGCACTACACGAGATTGACCCAGCAGACACCCCAGTATGGGCGTCAACTGAGGTTACTCTTGGTTCAGCTGGTAGCCCAG
>Ga0209137_1002780_pt1 | contig 15052 bp, 14 predicted proteins | sample SaaInl5LU_22_DNA_FD_184642 | JGI IMG/M metagenome (GOLD analysis project Ga0209137, IMG submission 184642) | Marine microbial communities from expanding oxygen minimum zones in the Saanich Inlet - ESP_105LU_22_DNA (SPAdes) (version 2) | ecosystem: Environmental > Aquatic > Marine > Intertidal... | reverse complement strand
TTTATATTTACAAAGCCGTATGAAGGTGAACATGATTATTAAACTATTTGAGATATAGATGCCAAAATAGATATTAAACCAGCAAAGTACATCCACGATAAATGTCCTGTTGTGAATTTCTCAAGACAAATATGGAACAAATCTTTTCTTAATTGCCCTATTCCAAATGGATCTTTATGTTCTTTATCATCATAAACACCAGTCTCATCATTTGGCTTTGGATTATAATTCTCATGGTAAATAGAATTTTCTGGATTGTCTTCTTTCAATGTTCCACTATTAGCTCTTCTAAATGCATCTAAAAATAACATCTTTTTCTCATTATTTTCATTTGTTGTTTCATAGTCATATTCATTTATATTCTTGTATTTCAAATCTATAAATGGTGAACCCTCTACTGTTTTATTTAATATGGTTGTTTTCATAAAATTGTCAAAGTAATATTCAAAATTATTTACATTGAATAAACGCACTAAATATGTCAAATCTATATTGGCTTCTGGAAACATCTTGGGTTGAAAATTATCAAAGACACCATTTAGTTTCGTCTTTGATAAAAGTGACACACCGACTGTATTTTCAAAAACTTCAACAAAACTTGTACATAACCCAATAAGTATAAAAGTACCCAGGAATATAAGAACACTTATAATGTAAAATACTTTCCATGTATTCATGTTTTCCCTTATTTTTTTACCATATGGTAATACGGAAAACAAAAATGCAATACTTGTGGATATAATAAAAATGAAAAAATGCTTCGGTAATTTTGTAAAAGACCAAAATGATGATTTATATTCATCGATGGATGATGGCAAGTAGTTCTCACGAAAGAATGTCATCATAATAATCAAAGCAATAACCATGGTTACTAATGGTAGCATATAATATAACGCTTTTCCAGAAATAGTATTATATGCAGATTCTGCACCATCTTTTGCATCATATGCTAGATCGGTTACACCGTCTTTTGCATCATATGCTAGTTCGGTTACACCGTCTTTTGCATCATATGCTAGTTCGGTTACACCGTCTTTTGCACCCGAAGCTTGATTGAATCCTTTTGTAGCATATTCTTTTGATTTATCATATACTTGAACTGCCCTATTCATATACATTAATAATATACTAATTTTACACAATTCATATGTATTAATTTATTTTTGCAAAAAATATCCCACAAATAATTATATGGAAACACCTTCACTTATTGATATTAGTTTTAGAAATCATTTGTATGAAAAATTGAGAACCTGTCATGATTATAAACTCAATATTTACAGTTATGTCGTGAATCTTGCATTTTTTCTCGGATTTGTATTATTAATGACTATCATATTCTTTCTTGCTAAAAAACCGAAATTAACACCAGAAGAAGAAGCCGAAAAAATGTACAGAGAACAACACTATATTGTTTCTAAAATTCGTGACTATAAATCATTGGTTGGAAATAATACTTCTTCTATTACTAATTTACCAATTTTAACTTAACTATAAAATATTATGTTAATTTATAATGAACATAATATATCAAGAAAGAGAACATATTATTAATAACAACAACACTGCACAGCATAATATAGAAAGTTTCGTAGAAACATTAGACAAATCCATTAAAGAACTTCACATACATATTGAATTATTCGGAAATGTTGATTGTAGTTTTCTAAATGACTATAAATCGTTACAAACCATTGTATTTCAAGAAGGTTCTCTCACAGGTATCAGTAATCTTCCACAAAGTCTACTTCATCTTGAAATCAGAAAGAATCTTTTGGTTGAGTTGGAAAATCTACCACAACATTTGAGAACCTTGAAAATAGAACACAATTATTTGACGTTTTTGGATTTAGCCAACACAAAACATTTAGAGGAAGTACATGCTACATTCAATAAGTTGACTGATATTAAACTCCCTTTTTCCATTGTTACATGTGTTCTCAATAACAATAACTTGAAACATTTAGATATGAAAGATTATATTAAATTGGAAACTCTTAATGTGTCTGAGAACCCAGTCTTATTACTGGAAAATATCACATCTATTAAGAATTTAATAAAAGATGAAAACCAAATGGTTCCTATTAGTGAACATCAAGATGAATCTAGTGATATTGTTGAAGAAGCAATGCAAGCAATGACATATAAAGAGGCTTTGAATAAATATTTTGTATTAAAAAGCAAATATGAGAACAAATGTAAAAAGGAGAAATATTCTTTATTACCCAATAAGAAAGCACTCAAACAATATATACCGAAATGTGTTATATGTGGAAAGCCAGGTGGCTCCACCTTCAAAAGGGAAAATGGGAATTTTATTGGTCATTGTAATGCTCGTAGTCCATGTAACTTCTCTATTATTATCAAAAGAAAGAATGATTTTCATATTTATGATATGATGAAAGACTCCAACGCCATTGTGGATAGCATGAAAGAGAACTTCATTGTACAAAAATTAGATACAATTATGGGGTTTATTACTGAAGCGGAATCAACTAAACTATTTAAAGAACATTTGGAAGAATATAATGATTATAGTCAAACACATAATATATTCAAGAAGGCATACGATGAGATTTTTGATAACTCTATAAGACAAGAATCCATCAAAAATAAGACACAAAAGGTCTATAATATTATTGAGAACATGAAACTTTTATACAACAAATATAATGAAACTACTGATAAAAACATTATGACAAGTATTATGAACACTTATGTAAATGACTTGATACCAGAAATGAGAACCTTACAATCATTGAAATATGAAATCAGCGAAATGGAAATCATTGAAAAAAATAAATTTGTAACCGAAAATATTTTGCACCAATATGAACATGGTGCTGGTCAGTTTTACAAAGATTTCGGTGAAGAAGGTGTTGTTGAAACATTTGTCATTAACAAATAAAGTGTTTTATAAATTATGAATAGTTTATAAAACATTATTAATCACAACCATTATAATTAGATACACCACTCCACGTGATATTATTATCATTAGCCCAAGTTCTTTTTTCGCATCTTGTCTTGTCTGTCCAATCTCCGATTGGTTCACCATCTTTATCTTTTATTACAGTAGAAGTTACACCATCACCTGTATTTAAAGCAGCAGTAGCTTTGCATTTACCAGTGGCATCTTCAGTCCAATAATCTGGGCAAGAATTCTGTGTTGGTGGCCAATTTGTATTTTTTGAATGTTTATTCAATAATATTCCTACTGATATTAACAATGCAATTAAAACAAAAAGAGCTATTATTAAAACTGATTTTTGAAAAGTATCCATATATAATCAATTTATATAAAAAATCTACAAACGAACTAAATAGTACATTTTAATTTATAATACTATACTATAGTATGGACAATTTTTATGTATATTCAAAAGGCGTGGATGAAAATGATAACATATTAGATTTAGGCTATTACAATGGCCGTGTGAACATAGTACAGCCTCCTAATAATCTTTTTCTTCATGAAAAAATCCCGGTTAATAACAAGGCAACTGATTATACAAATGCTATTAGTGGAGAACTTGAAACAAGCCTATTAAGTAAACTATATTTTAGTGCTGAAAATATCCAAATTATACATAATGCTTTGGTCGCCAAAGTATATGAAATGTCCAATGGACGCTACAAATTAATGCCACAAAATATTGATAATCTTAAAGTTGTAATGAAGAGTTATTATTTACAATATGCCGAACATAAAGAATACAATATCACTCAACAAATTGAACGCCTCAATAAACTTGTTATTGATGATATTGTGCCGCGACTTTATAGTAATGCTATTTCATATGAAAAATATACACATGACCAGAGTACCATTGCTTTACCTATGGAAAGACAACAAAACATTGATCGTGATTTTAAACAATTACATATGAAACCATTTGTTTAATCCTCCATTTTAGGGGCTAAAAAGAACCTTATATAATCTAACTCCTCATTATCACTTATGATATATTTACATTGAAGTGGTACATCATGACTAAAACATAAATGAACGTATTTTGCGATTTTATGGTATTGGCACATATTGTAAATGTATTTTACACTATATGCACATGTTTGAAACTCATCCTCATTTATTGCGCATTCTTGCATGTCATCTAAATTGACATGGACCATCATATTCCCCATATTTTCCGATTCCATTACCATCATGATCTTTTCATTTTGTCCGTCATATGTAACTTGTAAATTGGTGCCGAAGTTATTGAATTCGTCTATCATGTTTTTGAATTTTTTAGAGTCCATTGTGATTTCTAAATTATATTCATTTGATGTAATATTCATTTGTTCATGGTCCACATCTATTAATGGCATTAAATATTCCTTTTTGAATTCATTTTTATCATCACTATCAAATATTATGTTTAGCTTATCTTCTGTTGTTTTATGTAAACAAATGTTTTGGTGTTGTTCTCTTGTGGATAGTATTTTTGATAAAATGACGTTGTTTACACCAATGGATTCGTTTTTATCAATAACATATGACTCAAACCATGTTGAGGACAAGTTGATTTCAAATAAACTTACATGTGCGTTATCCATTCCTTGTACATACAATTTGTCTTCTAGTACTTGAATAACAATCACATCTGTGAATGCTTTCAAGAATTGGAATAGCTGTGTGAAGACGTCGGATTTCAATGGTGAAATAGTAATATTCATGTTGAAAATTATATATATCATTCATAGTTCTATATTTATTTCAATTTTTTGTTAAGTTATTTTGTTTGTAAAAATTCCATAAATTAATTGTTTTTCTATAATATATATGTGCGGTATTGTTGGCGTATTACATAAGGATGCTTATCGTGTCATTTTAGATGGATTAATCATGTTACAAAATCGTGGTTATGATTCTGCTGGTATATCAATACATGAAGGTGGTGGTATATTAACAGAGAAAATTGCATCTACTGATGAGCTTGATTCTATTGAACATTTGAAAAGGAATTTCATATCAGGTTCTCTTGGTATAGGGCATACACGATGGGCTACACATGGGAGTAAAACGACATTGAACTCGCATCCGCATGTTTCTGCTTGCGGTAGTATTTCGTTGGTTCATAATGGTATTATTGAGAACTACAAGTCTTTGAAAACACTGATAAATATGGATTGTGTATCTGAAACAGACAGTGAAGTATTGGTGCATTTGATTGAACATTATTATTATATTCAAATAGGAGAACCTATTAAAAAAATGACGAAAACATTGGAAATTGTGACAAATATGTTGGAAGGAACATGGGGAATCGTAGTTATACACAGTGATTGTCCGAATACTTTGTTTGCTACGCGTTATGGGAGTCCATTGTTGGTTGGATATGATGAGAACCATGCTATTATTACGAGCGAACAGTCGGGATTTAATCGTTATATTAAGAATTATTTTGTATTGAATAATCGCGATATTTGTATTGTTCATAAGGGCGAGGTTCTCAATGTAGAAACAAAAGAGAACTATGAGAAAAAAGAGGTTAATCAGATAGATGATTATGATTGTAGTCCGTATCAACATTTTATGATAAAAGAGATCTATGAACAGGAATATTCTTGTTTAAAATCATTGAAATTAGGAAGTAGATTGAAAGATGATTATGTGCGTTTGGGTGGTTTGGATCAACATAAAGATATTCTGAAGTCATTGGAGAACATTATTATATTGGGTTGTGGTACTTCTTATTTTGCGGGATTGTATGGTTCTCATTTTTTCAAACAATTATGTTGTTTTAATAATGTTCAAGTTATAGATGGTGCTGATTTTAGTATTAGTGATGTAAACAAGAAAGGGAGAACCGGACTTATATTATTGAGTCAGTCGGGGGAAACCAAGGATTTATATCGTGTTATTAAGATTGCGCAGAGTCATGATTTATTTACAATCGGTGTTGTGAATGTGGTTGATTCTTTGATAGCACGCGAAGTGCATTGCGGGTGCTATATACATGCGGGTAAAGAAATGGCGGTAGCATCCACAAAGTCATTCACTAGTCAGGTGATTGTACTAGTATTAATTTCATTGTGGTTCTCCCAGAATTGTAATTACGAGGAGGCGAGGCTGAAAAGAAATCATGTGATAAAAGATATTCACAACTTATCTATGGACATTAAGAGAACCTTGCTACAACATGAAAATATTAAGAAATTCGTGCATTATTTTATAAATCAGTCTTCGTTGTTTATTCTTGGAAAAGGTCCAGGTGAGGCAATCGCCAAAGAGGGTGCATTGAAAGTCAAGGAAGTTTCCTATATACATGCTGAGGGTTATTCTACGAGCTGCTTGAAACATGGACCTTTTGCTTTATTAAAGAAGGATTTTCCCGTGCTTTTATTATGTGCCGATGATGAATATTTGAGTAAAAATATGAATGCATACGAGGAAATTAGTTCTAGAAATGCGAACGTAATAAAGATTATAAGTTCTCATATTCGTGATATTGAAGATGAAAAAAATATAGTAATTCCACATAATTCTAGTTTTTCACATTTACTGATGGTGGTAATATTACAGATGTTGAGTTATGAAATAGCAATATCAAAGAATATAAATCCGGATAAACCTCGGAATTTGGCAAAAGTTGTAACCGTGGAATAACTATCCATATAATGATCGCATTTCTGCATAGCTTCGCTTGCTGCCATCGCTACGTGTAAACATGTGCTCTATTGCAGAATCTATTCCTTGAGTCTTCAATACATTGTATGCTTCCTTGTTTTTATCATCCATATAAGGCTCGAATTTATCTGCGATTGTAGTTATACTATCAACACTACACTTATTAATACATTCATTTACTACATGTATTAATTCATTGAATTGAGTTTCTGATTGTGAAGCTTCGGAAATATTCCACGCATGTTTCAGAAATTCCTCTGTAACATTATTATTCACATTAACCTTCACAGTATCAAATAACATATAAGTGCATTCAGGTAGAACCTTGATACTGTTATTAAATATCCGAACATAATCCGAATTTGGATTACTATGACAATAATCATGAAATTCAATAAAGGAGACCATTATATGATTACATTCACAGAATACATTTATAGATTTCAATTTTTCAGTGTGAATTATAAAAATCATCGAATTTTCATCGAAAAAAGTTTTTTGAAAATTTTAAAATTGGACAATTTTTCGATGTCCAAAAATTTTTTTTATAAAAAAGTTTTTCCAAGGATTTTTCGAAAATTGAGTTCTGAGCATAATGCTCACAAAATGAAAATTTCGGAATTTTTCTCACTGCATAAAATTTTTAACTTTTTTTCGAAAAAAATGATTTAGGGATTTTTTCTTTATCCATTATATGGATAATATGGATAACGAAAAATCCCTAAAAATCCCTAAAAATTTTCACTGCAAATTCTGTGACTATACTACGAGTAGTAACAAAGACTATAATAAACATTTATTGACACTGAAACATGAAAGGATAACGAAGGATAACGAAAAATCTCAAAAATCCCAAATAAAAAAAACCAAGAACTTTCATTGTAAATGTGGAAGGTCTTACCTTTATTCGTCAGGATTATCCAAGCACAAAAGCAAATGCGAAGCAAACAATACTGTAGAAGAAAGTAAAATCGACGCCAGTCTTGTGAAAGAACTCATCCAACAAAACCGGGAATTACAGAATCAATTAATTACTATGATAGATTCCAAACCTGATAACATAGTTATTAATAATCAGGTGAATAATCCACAACTGAATATCAATATGTTTTTAAATGAGAGTTGTAAGAATGCAATCAATTTTACGGACTTCATCAACGGAATAGAAGTATCACAAGAAGATCTAGAACACAATGCACAATTAGGTTTTGTGAATGGAATATCAAAGATATTCATGGACAATTTAAAGCAATTAACTTTATATGAAAGACCCATACATTGTACGGATGTAAAACGTGAGGTCATGTATATTAAAGACAACGATCAATGGAACAAAGACAATAATACTGTAAAAGAAAAAGTCAATCAAGGAATACAGGAAGTAAGTCGTAAAAGCATTAGTTCTCTTATGTATTGGAAAAATGAGAACCCAGATTATGAGAACATAGATTCAGATTTTTCTAATAAGTGCATAACAATTCAACAACAATCTATTGCAGGTTCTAAAAAAGACGTATATTATCCAAAAATCATACATAAGATAGCCAAAGAGAGTGTAATAATTGATAAGAACGAAAGTAATAATGAAACATTAATAAAGAAGAATTGATACGCATATATATGTTGAAATTATTTTACTTTATCAATGGATTATATGACATATTTTGTGGACTGACTATATTAAAGATCATTCATATTCCATATTTACAAAATCTTCACTTAAATATGCTACAAGAAACAAACAATGAAGCCTATGAACGATTCTTTGCATATTGGGTAATTACATATGGAATCATGCGATTATCTAATCAACAAAAATTAATCGCAATATCATATGTTACAGAAGGGTTAGTACTATTACATGAATTAAAGCATAATAACCTTGTAATAGAGAACTCTTTTCTAGTAATAATGTCTTCGTTCATGTTGGCAAACTCAGTACTATATAGTATTGAAAGTTCAAAAAATTGATTCTATAAAGCTTTCATAGTTCAAATATACAAATCAACCAATCGTCATTATGTCGTATGAAAGATATCGTCAAAGTCTACGTAAACTGGTATTGCTGGAAACACAATTGAAAGTAATCATTGTTGAAGAAAAAATCAAACATGCAATAAATAACAGATGTTTAATATGTATGGAATCAATGGACATATATATTAAACCACCATGTCAACACTATGTCTGTAAGGGATGTTACGAAAGAAGTCTGGATTCTGTCAACGGAAATAAGTGCTGTATGTGTAGGAGACCAATAGTTACTCGTTAACTATGAATCACAAACAACATGTACTGAAAAATCTCCACATTGAAATTCCAAAAAATTGAAATATATTTACACGAAATATATATTAGGTATCAAATTCCAGGAACTATAACAACTACTAACCACTACTATGTCAACTACTACTTCTTCTAGAGGCAAGTTCTGCAGATGGTGCTACAACGCTAATCTCCCTGAATCCGTATACACTAGTCACTATGTGAGGAAATCACAACATCCAGACAGTGATATAGTATGCAGGAATCTTCTGAGACATAGATGTTCGGCATGTAACTGCTATGGTCATTCTCGTGGCAATTGTGCTGTCGTTGATACAACAAATGACAGACGACCACATGTATATGATAGACCCCGTGTGATGCGTAACAATTATGTTAATTCATCCAACCGACCTCGTCGCCAACGAGATGTAGATGTAGAACATATGAAAGAAACTCGTCGTCAACAAGAGCAATATGCAATGGACTTACAGCGTATACCCATGTATGTTGACGAAAACGGCTGGTGTAAGTGGGTGTGTTGCTACACTGGCGAAGTAATGCATGCACCACCTCCACAACTTCCTGTGCGCCAAACAAATGCCACGTCATATACTCTTCGCGAGTTTGAAGCAGGAGAGATTACAGAGTAATTATAAAGATTTTAATTCGTTACTGATATCTGACCCTTAAACAGGTAAGAACAATAAGTAGCTAGGTAGATAGGTAACTAAGTAAATACTACATTTTTTTATTGATGTACACTTACATATTGAAGATTAAAAAGTACCGAATTTTAGACACGGCATATGTATCGAAAAGTATTAAAAATCTCAAAAAATTGAAATACCTTTTCAACTTATTCATATACAACACAAACACACAAATCTATTACTGTACTCGTATCAAACACTATGTCTCAGTACCACAATCGTTCCGTTCATGGCATCACCAAGAACAGTCGTTCCGTTCATGGCATTGCCAGGAACTCGTTACATAACAAGGAACAGCTACACTGTCAATGGTGCTTCAATGCTAAGCAACCGGAATCAGTGGTAAAGAGTCATAATGTTAAGAACAAGGCAGGAGTAGTCGTATGTCAACTTTTGTTGAACCATAAGTGTTCCGCATGCAATGGTTATGGGCATACTAGAACAAATTGCTCTGTTAGTAGAGATATGGAGAAAGAACGCAAGCACGACGCGTATTTGAAGCGCAAGCGCGAATATGCTGCACGCGAATCTGAAACAAGAAGACCAGAGATGCCAGTCAATAAAAACCTGTTCGCAGCTCTTGATAGCGACACAGAGTCTGAAACAGACACTGAATTCCCTGCTTTGAAGAGCACCAATGTGACAACTAGACCGGCGAAGAAGTTAGATACATGGTATTGTGGAGATTCAGATTCTGATGAAGATTAGGTAGTTAGTAGTAGTTAGTAGTAGTTAGGATAGTTCATATATAAACCTTTTTTTATAGATTTTCAACATGAATGAATCACAAACAACATGTATTGAAAAATTACATTATGAAAATTCCAAAAAAATGAAATATATTGGCACGTAATACACATTAGGTATCAACTCATAGGATTTATAACGACTGTATACTACTATGTCAACTACTAGAAAAGGTATCCCCAATGAGGTCACGAACTGCTTGAGAACGTATATTCGCGAATATCGTGCCCTTCGTGAAAATGAACTCGTATCTATGAAACGGACCAAGGATATGTCAGAAAGAGTCCAGAGCGCATATAAAAGATGGCACAGATTTAAAACATTGAAAAGTGTAAGGAAAATGTTTCTGTATTTGAACAAAATAAAATACAGTATTTTCACATACACTGAAATGAAACTCTGGCGTACATTATCGGAGAGAAAGCGAGCATTGACAACTGAAATACAAGACATTTTACAACGGAAAATATTAACAGGTGACAATGAGAAATATGCGAATACCTGTATCACCACAATTGGTAAGTATGACGACAACTATGGTTTATTCCTTATGTGTGCAATGAACCGTGTCTTCTGTAATGATATAGGCCGTTTGATATTGATGTATATATAAATATCAAACATGTAATTAGTTAGGTATATAGTTAGGATAGGTAATATTCATATTATAAATAGTATGAAAAAATAGTTATATTTTATTTACTTATATCTCTTTTATACTTATACCAGTGAAGGTGTAAAATATCCCATTTTAATCTTCAATGGGTTTAAATAGCTACTTTCTTTTGTTTCGTTGTTTTGGTCTTCTTCGCTTTAGAATTATTTTGTATTTTTTCACGATGCTCTTTATACACATTATAGTGTACTTCCAGTGACTCCAATTCTTTTAACCACATATTTTCAATAGAAGTACGTAGTAACAGATTGTATTCTTCTTTTGCTTCATCGCGTTCTTTTATCATATTTTCCACATTTTCTTCAGTGACGGAATCCATAGGCATCTTCGTGAGATACTTATAGGAATCATCAATCCGTGTAAATTCAAATGAAGTCAATAATTCTTCTACTTGAGATGCGCTTTTTCTTCGTAAATCAATATTACCATTCAGATTCTCAATAATGTATTTAGCTTTGTTTGTTAGCTTAACAAGTTTCTTTTCACATAAATCCAATAAGTGTTGCTTACGTTTCTCATATAGTTCATAACGAACATAATAGAAATCATTAATGATCTCATGAACGGATTCGTATTTATGTAACCGACATTTTGAATCAAATAAGTGCATATTTGTAGTAGAAACAGTAGTAGAAAGTTTCAAGAGTTTTTCCACACCATCAATATTATTTTCATCCTTTGTAGCTAATAATTCATTGAGTTTGCCCCGTGGAAATGTTACAGTAAAATCAACGCTTACTTCTGTACATAGTGATACAAAGTCTTTAATAATGGGTGCCAATTTCTTTCCATTTTTATCAACATTGTCAATAAGAGATTCTAAGAACGAGGTATATGGCATTGTCCAAGTACCAATAGGCAATTCAGTAATCTTAATAACATCATCGGATATAACTTCATATGCTCCTTTTATCAAATATTTATGTGTATCAATTCTGTTGACGCTCCCTTTGAAACCTTCATAATAAGGCAAGAATTCATAAGAACCGATGTTCTCCATATTACTATATTGCACACTCATTGTAGAACGAATCTTCATTTTCAAATAGCGAATCAAATCAATGGGATTAAAGGATGGAATAGAGCATGAAAATCCAGTTCCAATTCCAGAAATACCATTTACCAGAACAAATGGAATAATGGGTACATAATAATCAGGCTCAACACTTGTACCATCATCGTCCAAATAATTAAGCACTTGGTCATCCATATCAGGAAACATGTGTCGTGTCATAGGATTCAACATTGTGAATATATATCTTTCGCTGGCCGAATCACTACCACCATGAAGTCGTGTACCAAATTGACCATTTGGTTCTAATAAGTTAATATTATTGGAGCCAACAAAGGTTTGAGCCATGTTGACAATAGCACCATTTAAGCTGGCCTCACCATGGTGATATGCACTGTGTTCACTAACATATCCTGAGAATTGCGCCACTTTGATTTCCGTTGTTAGCTTCCTCTTAAAGGCCGAAAACAATATTTTCCGTAAGCTAATTTTCAAACCATCCACCATATTAGGAATAGAGCGAGCACAATCATAAGTACTGAAATGTATTAATTCTTTGTTGATAAAATCCTCATAAGGTACATGGCGATGACTTGTATCTAAATAAGAGTGTTTGTCATATTGTCCCAACCATTGTTTTCTGTCGTCTGTTCGCTTTTTATTGAATATTTTATCAATAGTATCATCACTTTGTTGTGAATATTGGAAATCCACTACTTTTTTATTGGCAAAGTATTCTTTGAATTCCTTTGAAGTAGAAGTACCAAGACCCTTAAAATATTTTATTTGAAATGTATGCGAGTTTGGCGTCTCTTCTTTCCATTGATTATATTCACCTTCATTGTAAAACACAAATGTTTGGCTGCCCTTTTTGGCTCTCAAAATAGGCGTATTCATGAAAGAGAGGAATCCAGGAATTTTCACCAACGATGCCCATTCACTATGGAAGAGATTAATACACAAACCCTTGATATGCGAACCATCAGTATCTTGATCGCATAAAATCATAATTTTCCCATAACGAAGCGATTTATGTACTTCCTCAATAGTGTCATATGATTTGCCGTTTTCAAGACCAAGGATTTTCTTCAAATCTGTGATTTCTTTGTTTGCATAAATTTTGGTGACATTTTCACCACGTACATTCAACAATTTACCTTTCAAAGGATATATTCCAATGGTGTTTCTGTCATCACTAGACAACCCAGAAACAACACCAGACAATGCACTTAACCCCTCACAAAGAATCAAAATACAATCTTTTGACTTTGGAGTACCACTGTAATTAGCATCAATGAAATTATTAATACCGCGAATGGTCTTTGTTTTAATTCCGTCAGTTTTCCTTGCCACTATCTTATTTTCTTTGACTTCAGTAATAGAGCATGCAGTGTCCATAATACCCATTTTGGCCAATTTATCAATAAATCCATCACTAATATTACATGTGGAACCGAATTTACTATATGGCGTATTCAAGTAATCTTTTGTTTGACTATCAAAAGACGGGTTTTCAATATCACATCGCAGAAACAATATTAATTGTTCTTTAATAGCATTGCCATTTACACGTACCTTCTTCTTTTTCTCAATATAGTCTTGCAATTTTTTCGTTATTTGTCCAACAATATGATCCACGTGTTTGCCACCTTTGCTGGTGTGAATACCATTGACAAATGACACATGTGTAAATTCATGATATGGACTAATAGCAACGGCTATTTCCCAACGATCGTCGCATGATTCATAGACGCGCTTGTTTTCTTCTTTTGGTCCAATATACAAGTCAATGTATTGTTGAAAATTCTTAATATTAATGAGTTCATCATTATAATATACTTTGACCTTTTTCACAGAATGATCGCTCACAGCGGGAATATCAAATGTCCGTTTTTTCAATAAACTCATCATATCCGCATCAATATTATTCATTTTGAAGCGTTCAAAATCCGGAATAAATGATATTTTTGTGTATGGTTTTGCAGACTTGACTTTAGTAATAACTGGTGGACAAATTTCGCTCAAATTATTTTTGAATTCTTGCACATATTTGAGTCCCCTTACATGGTCAACTGTTTCAATATATCCATATTTTGACCATATGAATACGAGTTTGATTCCGAAACCATTTTTACCACCAACTATTTTTTTCTCGTTTTTATTGTAATTTGTAGATGTTCTCAAATGTCCGAATATCATTTCGGGAATCCATAATCCATATTGTGGATGTTTTGCAACGTCAATTCCATTGCCATCATTATAGATAGTAATTTTCTGATTATCTTCAATGGATGCACTTATTTGAGAAACAAACTTTTTATCCAATTCCGGTGAATCGCGGATTCTTATAACATGGTCACGACTGTTAACAATGGGTTCGTCAAATATTTTATAAAATGCTGGTATCATTTCAATATTCTTTCTGATAATGCGTTTTGTTGTTTCGTCATATACCCAAGTAAGAGATTCTACTTTCTCAACAGAACCAACATATGTGTCTGGATTTTGCAACACATGTTGAAGATCACTGAGTTTCTCGTACTTCTGGCTTAACGACTTTGTTGTCATTATAAATATGTATGAATTATGTTTAAATAAATATTACGTTTATAACAATTCAATTTTTTATAAAAAGAACATATATACATGTCACATAAGAAATCAAATGATTTAAGTAAATATTGTGGTAATAATCCTTGTGACCCTCCAATTTTGTCAACTGGAACACGTGGCACAAGTGCATATAATAATAATCAAATATCAAGAAATCAACAATATTCTCAATATGTGAGGAATTATCGTAGAAGCTCATATAATAGTGACTTTATTTGTGTTGAAAAAGTAGAAGAACCGCCTCTTGAAATAATAATTATGCCACCAGAACCGGAACCGGAACCTGAGCCCATACCTGAGCCTGAACCCGAGCCTGAGCCCGAACCCGAACCTGAGCCCGAACCCGAGCCGGAACCTGAACCCGAACCCGAGCCGGAACCCGAGCCTGAACC
>Ga0209137_1002778_pt1 | contig 15059 bp, 14 predicted proteins | sample SaaInl5LU_22_DNA_FD_184642 | JGI IMG/M metagenome (GOLD analysis project Ga0209137, IMG submission 184642) | Marine microbial communities from expanding oxygen minimum zones in the Saanich Inlet - ESP_105LU_22_DNA (SPAdes) (version 2) | ecosystem: Environmental > Aquatic > Marine > Intertidal... | reverse complement strand
TAAGAGCCCCATTTTAAAATCATATGAAAAGAGGCGTCCTTAGAATCCAGATTGAAGGGCGCCGTTTGTTGTTCAATAAAGACTCACTCTGATCAGTCTTCGTTAAACCGTTTTTCGTTAAACCGCTCTGTGATAATCAGTCGCTCGATAAGCGACTGGATTAGCGGTTAGATAGGGTCTGAGTAAACGACTGTTTAGTGGCTGTGTTTTGCCGCGTGAGCCGCTTCCTGCTCTGGTGTTGCTGGCGTTTGATATTTTTCTTTCCAATCTTCGTAAGGTTGGCCGTATACAAGTTCGCGAGCGGCAGCGTACTCAACTGTTTCGCCGCGTTCTTGCGCAGCAGATACGTACCATTTCGATAAGCAGTTACGGCAGAAAGAGGCTAGGTTCATCAGGTCGATATTCTGGACTTCTTTGTGCGAGTCTAGGTGTTCTAATAATCGGCGAAAAACGGCGGCTTCTATTTCAGTCTGTGTGTTCTTATCCATGTTCTCTCCTAATGCATGTGCTCATCGAGTTCTTTACAAATCATATCTTTAAGCTGATTGCAGAACTCAGGATCGGTTAAGGGTTGGTTGTTGGCGCTAGTGATGTAGAAAAAATCTTCTACACGTTCCGCGACATTGGCAATTTTCGCTTTGTGAACGACGATACCGAATTGGCTAAAGATGTGCCCTATACGTGAGAGAAGTCCAGGGCGATCTGCCGTGAATACCTCAAGCACTGTCTGTTTAAGTCCCGGATCTGTACTGATCGATACGCTAGTCTTCATCGGGAAAAGCTTAAGTTGTCGCGGTACCCTGCGTTGAATTATTTCGGGATAGTCGGCAGGATCATCAAGCTGCTCTAGCAGGAAGTCGTGAATACTTTGAATGTAATCAGGATTTTCTGACAAGGGTTGGTTGTCTTCGGTTAGCACTATGTAGGTGTTCAGTGTGAAGCCGTTATCCGTAACGATGATTCTTGCGTCTTGAACACTCAGGTTGAGCTGGTCCAGTGCCGCCACCGTCGCTGCAAACAAGTTCGGAGAGTTGTTTGTGTAAATAAATATCTCGGTAGCACCCTCATATGCCCTGTAGGTGTGCTGATTCAACACTATGAGCGGTAACGGGTGGCCACCGTGTTCAAGAATCTCTTGCGTGTGACGCGCAATATTACGTCCGTCTTCGCGTAAGAAATAATCCTCACCCAGGCGGGCCCAAAGCGCTTGAGCACTCGCAAGGTCAACCCCTTTGCGTTCAAGTGCGGCAAGTGCCTCTTGCTGGGTTTGCTCGATGCGCTCCTCACGGTCGATGGGGTTTTCGAGGCCGCGGCGTAATGCGCGTCGTGTTTCGGTATACAGCTGGCGCAGGAGTGATGCCCGCCAGCTATTCCAAAGTTCGTTATTGGTTGCGTTGATGTCGGCGACGGTCAAAACATACAAATAGTCTAGATGGGTAACATCACCGACACGACGAGCGAAATCGTTGATTATCTCCGGGTCAGATATGTCCTTGCGTTGGGCTGTCATCGACATATACAGGTGACTCTTAACGAGCCAGGCTACAAGTTGTGCATCCCATTTGCCTAAGTGATGACGTTCACAGAATGCCAGTACATCATCGGCTCCAAGCTCTGAGTGGTCCCCACCACGCCCCTTAGCAATATCATGGTAAAGACCCGCTATATAAAGGAGCTCAATTTTGGGGATGTTGTTTACGACCCTGTGCGCTATCGGGAATATATCGCGAAAGTCGCGGTGCCTGAATTGGCGCATCATTTGAATGACTTTAAGCGTGTGGGCATCGACCGTGTAGATGTGGAATAGATCATGTTGCATCTGTCCCACAATTTTACCAAACTCAGGTAGATAGCTTCCCAATATTCCGTAACGGTTCATTCGCTTCAGTTCAGTTGAAACGCGCTCGGGTGAACGAAGCAGCTCCATAAACAGGGATGTGTTCCTGAGGTCTTGGCGAAACTCATCGTTGATGAGATGGCGGTGGTTACGTATCAATCGAATAGTGGATGCCCTTACCCCTTTTATATCGGTGTTCTGCGCCATGATTACAAACAGCTCCATCATGGCGAAGGGGTTATGCTCGAAGACTGAAGGGTAGGCTGCAGCTAGATAGTTATCCCGAACAATAAAACGGCTGTTTATCTGGCGTATCTCTTGCTCGACGTCTGCACGCAAAATAATTTCATCGAAATACTGAAGCAGCATGTCATTAAAGGCAGACATGCGTTTCGCTACTCGGTAATACTGGCTCATGAACTGCTCAACAGCCATGGCGCCCGGTTCATCCACGTAACCGAATAGACCTGCCAGAGTACGCTGATGATCAAACAGAAGACGGTCCTCTTTGCGGCGGTTTTTCATGTGTAGTGCATAACGTAGACGCCAGAGGTATAGCTCGCCTCGGTTGAGGATCTCAAGCTCCTCCTCAGTCAAAAAACCGTGTTTAACGAGGTCGCGAATATAGGTTGCACCGAAATGACGTTTAGCGACCCAGCCCACAGTCTGTAGATCGCGCAAGCCGCCCGGTGAATTTTTGATATTGGGCTCTAAGTTGTATTCGGTGTTATTTGTTCGGATGTGACGTTCGGTCTGCTCTTTTAGCTTTGCCTTAAAGAACTCGGCGTCAGACCATGCCTCTTCGGAGGTGACTCGGTCATACATGCGCAGACGCAAGTCATCGTTACCGACAATAGTGCGCGACTCAATGAGATTGGTTGCAATGGTAATGTCGTTGCGCGCTTCGTTGTAGCACTCTTCAATTGTGCGAACGCTAGAACCAATATCGAGGTTAATATCCCACAGCAACGTTAAGAAACCGCTAATGCTGGTTTCAAATTCTGTCGCATCAAGTGTGTCAGTGAGCAGCAGGATATCGACGTCAGAGTTTGGATGCAGCTCGCCACGGCCATAGCCGCCAACGGCTACCAGGCTGATATGCTCCATATCGGGCCAGTTAAATTGCTCCCAGGCAAAACGCAATAGCTGATCAACGACCCATGCTCGGCCGTAGATCAGCTCACGGATGTCAACTTTATCTATGAACGCGTTGTGCAGTGCTTGCGTTGATCGCTCTAGGGCGGCCTTCATTGCTTTTAAATTGCCGTTTTCCGAGGCTTCAGTGTGCAAGCGGTGCTGATCAAAAAAACGCTCGACACCATTAATAGGTGTGTCGGTAAGCTGCATAGTATAGATCCCGCTGAAGTAAGGTGTTAGACGCGTTCCTCATTGCGAAGCGTCAAAATTTCGTAGCCATCATCAGTGACGAGTATGGTGTGTTCGTACTGTGCCGACAGGCGACGGTCGGTTGTCTCAACTGTCCATCCATCGCGTTTGTTCAATTTTACATTACGACTTCCGGCATTAATCATTGGCTCAATGGTTAGACACATGCCCGCTTGTAAAACTTCGCCAGTACCAGGTCGGCCGTAATGCAGTACCTGTGGGTCCTCATGAAACTCTGCGCCTATGCCGTGGCCGCAGTATTCACGTACAACCGAGTAATTATGTGCTTCTGCGTGCTTCTGTATTGCGTGTCCTATGTCGCCAAGCTTTACACCCGGTTTGACCAGCTCTATACCTAGATTCATACACTCCTGAGTAACCTTGCACAGTCGTTGCGCATGCGCAGCGACCTCTCCAACATAGAACATTCTGCTGGTATCGCCATGATACCCATCTTTTATCACGGTGATATCGATGTTAACTATATCGCCATTCTTCAGCGCTTTATCATTGGGTATTCCATGACAGACGATTGAATTCACCGAAGTGCAGATCGATTTTGGAAAACCATGGTAATTGAGTGGAGCCGGAATAGCGTCTTGCTCGTTAACTATATAATCATGACAAATCTGATTGAGTTCGTTCGTGGTAATGCCCGGCTGTACGTGTGGTTCGATCATTTCAAGCACTTCTGCAGCCAAGCGACCGGCAATGCGCATTTTCTCGATTTCGACGGATGTTTTTATCTTGGCTGTCATCAATTGTTCCTAACGGGACGCCACTCTTGCTGCTATTTGGATTAGCTGAGGGGCTGGAGTTAAATTTATCCCAACTATTGTACAGCACCGGCGCGACTTGGCCAAAGTTAGCTTCATTTTCTAGGGTTGTTATGGTATAAACTGCGCTCGAAAATTTGTGCCTCGGCACATTTTAGAAAGTGAACCTGTATTTTTAACAGTACTGGAACGCTTAAAACAGCAAAGCACATACGTGCTTAACCACAACACACACAGCTCGACACATACTGCCTGGGTGCCGGAAACGGTTGGTAGATGGGGGTTGTGGAGGTTAGAACCCGTTAGAGGAATTATTGAAAATGGCACAAGTCAGCATGCGTGACCTGCTTAAAGCAGGTGTACACTTCGGTCACCAGACTCGTTACTGGAACCCAAAAATGTCGAAGTTCATCTTCGGCGCGCGTAACAAAATTCATATCATCAACCTTGAGCACACTCTGCCTGCTATGAACGAAGCGCTTGCTGTCGTTAAAGGCATGGCTGCCAACAAGAACAAGATCCTGTTCGTTGGTACTAAGCGTGCTGCTGCGAAAGTGGTTAAAGAAGAAGCTAGCCGCGCTGGCATGCCTTACGTAAACCACCGCTGGTTGGGCGGTATGCTGACAAACTACAAAACTATTCGTCAGTCTATTCGTCGTCTGCGTGACCTCGAAGCTCAGGCTCAGGACGGTACGTTTGAAAAGCTGACTAAAAAAGAAGCTTTGATGCGTCGTCGTGAAATGGAGAAGCTTGAACTCTCTATCGGTGGTATCAAGGATATGGGTGGTCTTCCAGACGCACTCTTCGTAATTGATGTTGACCATGAGCGCATTGCAGTAAACGAAGCTAACAAACTGGGCATTCCTGTTATTGGTATCGTTGATACTAACAGTAACCCAGATGGTATCGACTACATCATTCCAGGTAACGACGATGCTCTGCGTGCGATTCAGATCTACGCTCAGTCTATCGCTGATGCTTGTGCTGAAGGTGGTGAAGGCAACGCCGTTGCTAAGAGCGATTTCGTAGAAGTAGACGAGCAGGCAGCGGCTGAATAAGCAGCGCTAGAGCGTCATCTACGGATGGAAGTTCATGAGAAGGGGAGCCAAGCTCCCCTTTTTTAAGTCTGATTTAAATAGTTAAAAATAGAGGATTGCGAAATGGCAAACATCTCTGCATCAATGGTTAAAGAGCTACGTGAGCGCACCGGTCTTGGTATGATGGAGTGCAAAAAAGCACTCGTGGAAGCTGAAGGCGACATCGAAAAAGCGATTGACGATATGCGTAAAGCATCAGGTCTTAAGGCAGCTAAAAAAGCTAGCCGTACTGCAGCTGACGGCGTGGTTCGCGTTCGTGTTGCTGAAGACAACAGCTACGCGGTCGTTCTTGAAGTTAACTCTGAAACTGACTTTGTCGCTCGCGACGATAACTTCTTGGGCTTTGTTGATGCTGTTCTTGCAAAAGCATTTGCTGACAAGCAGTCTGACGTAGCGGCTTTAATGGCTGGTGAGCTAGAATCAGCGCGTGAAGCGCTGGTTCAGAAAATCGGTGAAAATATCTCTGTTCGTCGTGTAGTCGTTGTTGAAGGTGCTATGGTTGATGCATACGTGCACAGCACAAACCGCATCGCTACAATCGTCTCATTGACCGCTGGTAATTCAGAAGTTGCTCGTGATGTTGCAATGCACGTTGCTGCAGTTAACCCACGTGTTGCTAAGCCTGAAGACATGCCGCAGGAAGAGCTGGATCGCGAAAAAGAGATCATCATGGCTCAGCCTGACATGGATGGAAAGCCACAAGAGATTAAAGAGAAAATGGCTGGCGGCCGTATTAAGAAATACCTGTCAGAGAACTCTTTGGTTGAGCAGGCTTTTGTTAAGAATCCTGAAATCACGGTTGGTAAGTTGATAAAAGATGCCGGCGCTGATCTCAACGGCTTCGTTCGTCTAGAAGTCGGTGAAGGTATCGAAGTTGAAGTTAAAGACTTCGCTGCAGAGGTTGCAGAACAGCTTCGCGGCTAATTCTGCTGATGCGATCCCGTATTTTGCTTGCGGGATCGCTGTTTTTAGATATAAGTTAGACGCACCTTAATCGCCCGCCCTGGAGGAATTCATGCCTGCTTCTAAACCTAGCTCCAAATACAAGCGTATTTTGCTAAAACTCAGCGGTGAAGCGCTGATGGGTGAAGAGAATTTTGGTATTGATCCTAAGGTTCTCCATCGTATGGCGCTGGAAATTGGCCAGTTGGTCGGTATCGGCGTTCAGGTGGGTATAGTAATTGGCGGTGGTAATCTCTTCCGCGGTGCTGCACTAAGTGCTGCTGGGCTTGATCGTGTTACAGGCGACCATATGGGTATGCTTGCAACCGTAATGAACGCCTTAGCAATGCGAGATGCTTTGGAGCGCTGTAATATAGCGACCCGAGTTATGTCGGCTATCCCTATGAGCGGTGTGGTAGATCACTATGATCGCCGTAACGCTATGCGTTGCTTGTCGCAGGGCGATGTCGTTATATTCGCTGCTGGTACGGGTAACCCATTCTTTACAACAGACTCTGCAGCCTGCCTGCGCGGCATTGAAATAGATGCAGATGTCGTACTGAAAGCAACCAAAGTAGATGGCGTCTATACAGCGGATCCAATGAAAGATTCATCGGCCGTGCGTTATGACCGCTTAAGCTTTGACGAAGTTCTGGAAAAACAACTTGGCGTCATGGATATGACGGCTATCTGTCTTACGCGCGACCATGATATGCCGATTCGTGTTTTCAATATGAATAAGCACGGTGCATTGGTAAATCTTGTAGTCGGTGGCGATGAAGGCACGCTGATCGACAGCGGTAAGTCGACTGGAGAATAAGATGATTGATGAGATTATCCTCGACGCTGATGAGCGTATGGGAAAAAGTGCTGAATCCCTAATTGAACAGTTCAAGCGCATTCGTACAGGTCGTGCGACGCCGGCGATACTGGATAGTGTGCAGGTTGATTATTACGGCTCTATGATGCCAATCAATCAGGTGGCTAACCTGACGGTTGAAGATGCACGAACCCTGTCAATTATCCCTTGGGAACAGAACATGATTCCTGTAATTGAGAAGGCGATCATGAAATCAGATCTAGGTCTCAATCCATCGACGGCGGGTAGTGTAATCCGCTTACCAATGCCTGCGCTGACTGAAGAGACTCGTAAGGGTTATATCCGACAGGCGCGCCAAGAGGCAGAAAACGCCCGTATCGCAATTCGTAATGTTCGCCGCGATGCGAATGCAACCATCAAAGATCTTCTAAAAGAGAAAGAGATTTCAGAAGACGACGCGCGTCGTGGTGAAGATCTATCTCAGAAGGCGACTGATAAGCATGTTGCTGAAGTGGATAGTTTGTTGGCGCAGAAAGAGAAGGATTTGATGGAGATTTAATCTCCATCATTGATGACTGTCTCTGGATTAAGTTTTATGGCCGTTAATAATACCGATAATAAGGCTAGCCTGCGCCCCAAGCCGCGCCATGTGGCCATCATAATGGATGGCAACAATCGTTGGGCTAAAGAGCGTCGCTTGCCAAGCCTAGCTGGACATAAGGCGGGCGCTGATAGCGTTCGTGATGTCATTCGTGCCTGCGCTGAGTCGGGTATTGAATCACTTACGCTCTTCGCGTTTAGCAGTGAAAATTGGCGTCGCCCTGAAGATGAAGTTAAGGGGTTGATGGACCTCTTTAAATGGGCGTTAGACCGTGAAGTTAAACGCCTGTTCAAGAACAATATTCGACTAAAAGTTATCGGTGACAAGTCCGGTTTTAGTGACAGCCTGCAGGCGCGAATCGAGAAAGGCGAAGCTCTTACGGCCAATTGCACGGGGCTTACACTTAATATTGCCGCCAACTATGGTGGGCAATGGGATATAGCTCAAGCCGCACGCCAACTTGCTCAGCAGGTTGCTGATGGTCATATCACAGTCGATCAAATTACGCCTGACGCCTTGGGTGATAGGTTAAGCCTCGCAGACCAGCCTCTGCCAGATCTCTGTATACGCACCGGCGGTGAGCAGCGTATAAGTAATTTTTTAATTTGGCAGTTTGCTTACACTGAACTCTATTTTAGTCCTCTTTTTTGGCCTGATTTCGGCTATCAGCAGATGCTTGATGCGCTACAGGATTTCCAAACCCGTGAACGTCGTTTCGGTCGTACTCAAGAGCAGTTAGCGCAGGATCAGCATGTTTAAAGAACGTTTAATGACTGCGCTAGTGATGGCGCCGCTAGCCTTGGCTGCTGTGTTTTTATTGCCACTAGAGCCTTTCTCTGTGTTGATGGCAGCGCTGACGCTAGTCGGTGGATGGGAGTGGTCTAACCTTGCATTGATCAGGCGCACCCATAGAGCCGTTTTTGTTATCAGCCTAGCCGCCCTTTTGGGTGTTACCCATGTTTATCTTGAGTGGGTTGAGCTACCGTTGCTTATCGCGGCCTTTATTTTTTGGGGCTTTGCGCTTTCACGAGTGGGTCGATACCCTCAAACCGCCGGTATAGGTTGTACTGCAAGTAAGCTTTTCATCGGTTATCTTGTGTTAGTACCTGCCTGGGTTGCTATGGTGGGTATGAAAGGGCATCCGCAGGGTAACCTGCTGATATTTATGCTCTTTCTGCTTGTGTGGGGCGCAGATATAGGTGCGTATTTTACCGGTAAGCGCTTTGGTCGTAACAAACTGATACCAAAAGTAAGTCCCGGAAAAACCCGTGAGGGTGTGCTCGGCGGGCTCGCGGTGTGCGTACTTGTAGGTATAGGTTTTTCAATTACGTCCAAGCTTGATGCGGTTGCAACAACAAGTTTGCTCCTGCTGGCGCTCGTAACCGGAATGGTTTCGGTCTTAGGTGACCTGTTTGAGTCGATGTTTAAACGCGAACGGGGCATAAAAGATAGCGGTCGTATTTTGCCAGGTCACGGTGGAATACTCGACCGTATAGATAGTTTGACGGCCGCGGCGCCAATCTTTCTTCTTGGTCACTACTGGATGCAGATCTATTAAACACAGGTCTACTAAGAAGGCGATATGGATTTAATACAGACAATACTAGCGATGCTAGTGACATTGGGTATTCTGGTCACCATTCATGAGTGGGGCCACTTCTGGGTTGCCAGGCGCTGTGGCGTAAAGGTTCTCCGTTTCTCGGTTGGTTTTGGTAAACCTCTCTGGATGAGAAAAGGCCGCGACGGTACCGAGTACGCAATTGCTTCAATACCCTTGGGCGGCTACGTGCGTATGCTGGACGAACGTGAAGGCGATGTCCCCGAGTCTTTGCGCAACCAAGCGTTTAATAATAAACCCGTCATGCAGCGTATCGCGATCGTTGCGGCAGGTCCTCTGGTTAATCTTATCTTTGCTGTATTGGCATACTGGTTCCTTTTTGTTTGGGGTGTAACCACGGTTAAACCTGTTATCGGTTCGGTTACCGCTGACTCGCTTGCTGAGCAGGCGGGTTTGATGCCTGATCAGGTGGTAACACAGATCGATGGGCGCGATGTACGCTCGTGGGAAGAGATTAATCTGGCATTAGTTGCACGAATTGGTGACGAGGGTGTGCTTGAGGTGCGCGCCGGTCAGCCTGAGAGTGGTTGGTTAAAGTCATATTCAGTCCCACTTGCAAACTGGCGAGTTGATCTTGAACGAGAGTCCCCTCTTGCTGCATTTGGCCTGCAGCCTTGGCAGCCCCCAGTAGAGCCAGTTATTGGTCAGCTTACCCCCGATGGTGCTGCGCTATCGGCTGGTGTTCAAATGGGTGATCGCGTTGTTGCAGTTGATGGGGAGCCGATAGCCGATTGGATGGCGTTGGTGGGTTTGATTCAAAGCTCGGCGGGTAAAACGCTTGATTTTACAGTCGAGCGAGGCGCTCAGCGTGTTTCAATATTAGTGACGCCGGGTGAACGCTTCGATGAAGAGCGTGGCTCGGTTGGCTATATCGGTGCCGGTGTACAACCCATTGAGTGGCCCGAAGAGTATTTAGTAAACCTTCAACAGGGCCCTATCGAAGCGTTAATTAGCGGCTTCGAGAAAACCGCCCAGATGGTGAGCTTGACGCTCGATTCAATTGGAAAAATGATTGCCGGGGCAATCTCTGTAAAAAACTTGAGTGGCCCTATAACCATTGCTAAAGTGGCGGGTGCCTCGGCAGACTCTGGGTTAGAGTCCTTTATTAGCTTTTTAGCCTATCTAAGTGTGAGCTTAGGTGTATTGAATTTGCTACCTATACCGATGCTTGATGGTGGCCATCTGGTGTACTACTTCGTTGAATTAGTGCGTGGCAAACCGGTTAGTGAACGTATCCAAGCCTTTGGGATGCGCATAGGCATGGCACTACTTTTTAGTTTAATGGCACTCGCGATGGTCAATGACATCGCCCGTTTATAAGACAGATCTCTGTACTGAGGAAAATCGATGAAAGGATTAAATATCGTTGCGCTTGCGCTTAGCCTAGTTGTTGCAGGTCTAGCCCAAGCCGCTAACTTTACGGTATCGGATATCCGCATAGAGGGCTTGCAGCAGGTTGAACCAGGCATTGTGTTCAGGAACTTCCCAATTAGCCGTGGCAACCAAGTCGATGATCAACGCCTCAATGATGCGACTCGAGATCTTTTCGCTACAGGCTATTTTGACGATGTCGAAATTCTGCGTGACGAGGATGTCTTAGTCCTTAGACTGACCGAGCGCCCAGCCGTCTCACTGATTCGTATCGATGGTGAAAAGCTTATTAAAGAAGAGCAGCTACGCGATGCGCTTCGCCGTGCGGGGCTAGATGAAGGCGAGATTTTCCGTCGTTCTGCACTCGAGCTTGTTCGTCTTGAGTTGTTGAAGGTTTATAACGAAGCAGGTCGCTATACAGCCTCGGTTGAAACAGAGGTCGAAGAGGTCTCGGGTAACCGTGTGGCATTGAATATTGTTGTCACTGAAGGTGAAACGGCAGTTGTTAAGCAGATCAACATCATCGGTAATAATGCGTTCGACGACGAGACCTTGACCGATCTATTTGACACAGGTCTGACCAATATGTGGTCATTCTGGACCGATAACGATAAGTATGCACGCGAAACAGTCTCTGCAGATATAGAGCGTTTAAAGTCATATTATCTTGATCGTGGCTACGCCAAGTTCGAAGTGAACTCTACCGATGTATCGATCAGCCCGGATCAGAAGCAGGTTTATATTACAGTTAGTGTTAGTGAAGGTTTAGCGCATCGTATAACGGATGTTAAAGTTGCTGGTGATTTTGGGGTGTTAGAAGAACAGGCACTTAGATCTGTGATTCAAGTAAATGTTGATGACCTATTCTCTAGAAAACGGGTTTCAGCGTCTCAAGAAGCGATGAAGACTATTCTGGGTGATTCAGGTTATCTGTTGGCGAACGTTAATGTGGTGCCAGAACTAGTGGCAGAGGACCAAATAGCCCTGACGTTTTTTGTGGCCCCAGGAAAGTTAACCTATATTCGGCGTATTGAAATAAGAGGAAACTCAACCACCGCTGATGAGGTTGTACGTCGTGAGTTAACCCAGATGGAGGGCGCTATTGCGCGTGACAAAGATTTAAAGCGATCAAAGGTTAAACTTGATCGGCTAGGGTTTTTCTCTAAGGTTCAGTTGAATACTACGCCGGTAGCTGGGTCTGATGATTTAGTTGATGTATTGATAGAAGTTGAGGAGCAGGCTTTAGGTCAGTTCAATGCTGGTGTCGGTTTTTCAAGTTCTGAAGGCTTTCTGTTTGATCTAGGACTTGAGCAACAAAACTTTCTAGGTAGCGGTAAGAGTTTTGGTTTTTCGTTTAATAACTCTAAAGTTCTCACTGAATATAGCGTTAGGTTAAACGATCCATACTACACCTTGGATGGTGTCAGTCGTGGTTACGATCTGTATTACCGTGAACGTGACTTTGCAGATGACGATTTATCGAATTACAGTACCAATGAGTTTGGGGGTAACGTCAGTTTTGGTTACCCACTGAGCGATATTCAGCGTGTAAGGTTAGCAATAGGGCCTGATTTAACAGAAGTTAAACTTAATTCTAACGCAGTACTTCCTACAGTCATTAGCGACTTCGTTGGTGCTACAAGTCAGGAGTACTTAACTTACAATCTAAGTCTTGGATGGTCATACAACTCGCTAAATAGTGGCTTTTTTCCTACACGTGGTCTCTCTCAAAACGTAGATTTCGATATCGCTGTTCCGGGTGGTGATTTAACCTATTACAAGGCCACATACCGCAATCGTTTTTACTATCCCTTGGATATAGATGAGACTTGGGTTGTTGGTCTTAAATCGCGTGCAGGCTTTGGGGATAGTCTCGATGATCGAGCCTACCCATTTTATAAGAATTTCTTTGCAGGTGGCCTAACGACACTTCGTGGTTACGCAAACAATAGCCTTGGTCCACGTGATGGTGATGACGTATTGGGCGGTGATATTTTGATTTCTGGTTCCGTGGAGGTGATTTTCCCAATTCCATTTATTGATGATAAATCGGCTTGGAGAACCTCGGTGTTCATGGATGTTGGTAACGTGTACTCAACAAACTGTGGTACGGGCCTGACGAATTGTAGTGAAAATATCGAGTTAGGAGATCTTAGAGCATCGGCAGGCGTTGGTCTGAGTTGGTTGACTGCTATTGGTCCCTTGTCTATCTCATTCGCAAAGGCTTTAAATGAGCAGTCTGGAGACCAGACAGATGCTGTTCAGTTTGCTCTTGGGCGTACATTTTAATGGCTAGTAGTTTTGTTTCATCTCAGAGTTCAAACGTGTTTAAGTCTTTAGTGTTTGCGGTTTTGTTGGTGATGGGTTCCTTGGCTCACGCCGGCAACGTTGTTGCCCTTGCTCCACAAGAAGCCCTTCAGGCTTCAGCTGCGGCGCAAGCCTTCAGGCAGAAAGTGATCGAAGAGACTCAGGGCGCAGAGAAGCAAGTGCTAGAGTTAGAGACTCAGGCGCGTGATTTGCAGTCTCGACTTCAGGTTGCGACTTTGCCAGCCGAAGAAGCGCAGCGCCTCGAGTTACAGTTTAAAAAAGTATACGCCGAGTATCAGCGTCAAGCTCAGTCTTTACAGCAGACACGTGCGCAGCAGGAGCAGCAGTTTATTGCACAGATGCGACCCAAGCTCGATGAGGTGATCCGCCAGTTAATTGAGGAGCGTGATATTTCAGTTATCCTCAACCGCCAATCAACCATTTATATGGAAGCAGGTGTTGATATAACACCTGAGGTGGTTAAACGCTTGGATGCTCTCTAATCAATGTTAGAGCTGCGCTATTTAGCATCGGAACTTGCTGCTAAAGTTCAAGGTACGCTTGTTGGTCAGGATCTCTACATTAGCGGCATTGCGACTCTTGCGACTGCATCCTCAAGTGATATCAGTTTTCTATCTAATAGCCGCTACAGTTCGCAGTTATCCTCTACTTTAGCCGGTGTTGTCTTAGTAAAATCATCTGATCAGGCGGCGGTTGTAGGCTGCGCTATTGTTGTGGATGATCCCTATCTTTCCTATGCAAAAATCAGTGCACTGTTCGACACAACCAGTGATCATGGCGTCGGTGTTCATGCATCCGCGTGGGTGGCCTCTGATGCAAGCATCGATCCCAGTGCTTATATATCTCCAGGTGCTGTTATAGAGGCGGGTGCAAGTATAGGTGCAAGGGTTTTTGTGGGCTCCAATACAGTTGTAGGGGCAGGGGCTAGTGTAGGTGCGGATAGTCGCCTAGCGGCAAATGTAACCCTATACCCGGGCGTCTCAATTGGTCAACGCTGTCTGATTCATTCGGCGGCAGTCATAGGGTCTGACGGGTTTGGTTTTGCCCCTAACAAAGGGCGTTGGCAGAAGATTTCCCAATTAGGGTCGGTCGTTATAGGCGATAACGTTGAAGTAGGCGCTGGCACCACCATCGATCGTGGTGCCTTAAATGATACGGTGATCGAACAGGGTGTAAAACTCGATAATCAGATCCAGATCGCGCACAATGTTGTTGTAGGGGAGAACACTGCCATCGCGGGCGGTTGCGCTATTGCAGGTAGCACTAAAGTCGGAAAGCAGTGTACTATCGCCGGCATGAGCGGCATAACCGGACACTTGGAAATTGCCGATGGTACTCACATTACGGCGATGACCCTTGTGAGTCGGTCGATCACCGAACCCGGTGCATACTCCTCTGGCACCGCATTAGAGCCTCATCGGTCGTGGAAACGAAACGCTGTAAGGTTCAGACAGCTGGATGAACTAACACAACGCGTCAAGGAGTTGGAAAAGCTCGTGATGCAGCTATCCCAGGAAGGTCAAGACAAATGATGGACGTAAACGAGATTCGCGAATATTTACCACATAGATACCCATTTTTATTGGTAGATCGAGTGGTTGAGTTGGTGCCGGGCGAATCAATACAGGCATACAAGAATGTTACGGTTAATGAACCTTTTTTTAATGGCCATTTCCCAGATCATCCTGTAATGCCCGGCGTTTTAATCATTGAAGCAATGGCACAGGCAGCGGGTATTCTTGGTTTCAAAACCATGAATAAGCGTCCTCAAGATGGCTCGATCTATTATTTTGTAGGTTCCGATAAACTTCGTTTTAAGCGTCCCGTCGTTCCAGGGGATAGGCTAGACTTAGAAGCAGTTATCGTTTCCGAAAAGCGCGGTATCTGGAAGTTTGATGTTAAAGCGACGGTGGATGGCCATCTGGTCAGCTCAGCGACAATATTGTGTGCAGATAGAAAGGTGTGAGTTTGATTCACCCATTAGCGATTGTAGACCCCTCCGCTCGACTAGCCGAGGGGGTTGAAGTTGGGCCTTGGACACTGATCGGGCCTGACGTAGAGATTGGGCCTTATACGCGTATTGAGTCACACGTGGTTATCAAGGGTCCTACGCGCATTGGTGCGCACAATAGGATATTCCAGTTTGCGACTGTTGGTGAAGAGTGCCAAGACAAGAAGTACGCTGGGGAGCCTACACGTCTTGAAATAGGTGATCACAACATTATCCGTGAGGGTGTCACAATCCATCGTGGCACGATTCAAGATGAGAGTATTACTCGCGTC
>Ga0209137_1002777_pt1 | contig 15062 bp, 20 predicted proteins | sample SaaInl5LU_22_DNA_FD_184642 | JGI IMG/M metagenome (GOLD analysis project Ga0209137, IMG submission 184642) | Marine microbial communities from expanding oxygen minimum zones in the Saanich Inlet - ESP_105LU_22_DNA (SPAdes) (version 2) | ecosystem: Environmental > Aquatic > Marine > Intertidal... | reverse complement strand
TTATGGGACGGCAACAGTCTTGCTCCTGAGTGGACAGATGATATGCGCACGCCAGCAGGTATACTAGCAAACAATCCGTTAGGCTATGCGTTGTTTAATACGCATATAGCAGATGTAATTAGTAAGCCATCACTCACAACTATTAGAACAATATTCCAAGATGGTGATGTAGGCAATCCAGCACTAGGAGGTGCATCAGGTTATGTTGCAGACGCAGCGATTCCGCTAACTGGTAACTTTACAGTTAGTTCAGACTCTGCTACACTAACTCTTAACGTAGCAAAAGACGGAGTTGTTGACGTAGATTCACTAACAGTTACTCTAGACAACGGTGAAGCAACTCAAGCTGTTACAGTTGCTGACGATGGTGTTGTACCAGGTTTTGCACCAGACTATGCACTATATGTAACTAACCCAGGCGGCAACGAATACACACTGAGTGGTTACGACAGAAATGGTTTAGTTAGTGGTGCGCAACCTACATTGGCTTATAACAATGGTGACAAAGTAATTGTTACTGTACAAGGTACTACATCTAGTTCGCATCCTTTCTACATTAAAACTACACAAGGTAGTGGCACTGGCAATCAAGCAAGTGGAGTTGACGGACAAGGTACTGTAAAACTTGAATGGACAATTGGAAGCACTGGAACATTCTACTATCAGTGCAGTATACACAGTGGTATGAACAATACAATAACAGTATCATAAGGAAACGAAGATGGCGGTACAATTAATAAACATAGGTAATGTTGCGAACGACGGAACAGGTGATGATCTTCGCGAAGCAATGGTTAAAATTAACCAAAACTTTGAAGAATTAGATCTACGAGACGATGAGCAGACTACTGGGCTTAGTTTAGGGTTTGGTGCAAAGGCTGTATTCAAACAAAAATTAAATTACGAACTTCAATTTAGAGGATTAGCAGCTGGCGATGATATTACACTTACACAATCTGATAGCGTCATTACCATTGCAGCAGACGGCGGAATAAAAACAATAAGTTTACAATCTGACGCTAATACTATCGAGTTACCGCAACAAGCAAATCTACATATTGCCGGTGGCTCGAACGTAGGCACTGCAATTGTTGACGGTGTAATGTATATTAGTTACACTGGACCAAGAGATGTAGTCGACGACGAAACTCCGGTCTTAGGTGGAAATTTAGATGCAGACAGTTACAATATTTCTAATGTTGCAACACTTACTGCTGATAGCATTACTGCTAATAGTGTTGTTGCTGATCTAACTGGATTAGTATACGGTATTGATGTAAGAAATATCAATAGTGAAGATTTGAACTTTGGACTTATCGTCACTAATGCTACTACTAACTTAGATTTTTTTATAGCACTTGCTGACATAGATTACGGAACCGTAACTTTACCTACAAGTATTGAAAGTGATTTTGGTACATTCGTATAATGCGATAAATACGTTATATAAGGAATTCTATTATGACGTTTAACCCAGCAGGAATAGGCCTAACATCAACGGGCGGTGCCTACCAAAGCGAGACTATTTTTACAAAGACAGGTAATTTGCTTAATGTAATAAGTGATGGTGCTCCGCAGCCTGCAAGAGTTGACATATCTAATGTTGTAAGACAAAATTACAACTATACATTTGTTTATAGAGCAGGTGATAATTCTCAATATCCGCAATTAGATGATAAAACAGCATTAGGCATATTTGCAAATGGTGTTATATTTAAAAGAGATTTAGCAGCAAAACAACTTCCAGGTACTTCAAAAATACCGCCAGTTGGGTTAAATTTTAATAAGGTATATTTTTCTGCTAATTATAACAGCGATAGTGATAGCGGCATAATCGAAAATGGTGTATATTCTTATAAAACTGGTGAATTCTTATCTAACGGTTGGGACTATGAAAATGTCTGGGGCAATCGAGTATACTACAGCGAAACTAATTTTAATAACAACTATTATAGACACCCCGACGGCCATAGTAAAATTTTAGGATTTTGTTTTGATGGATATCCAATTTATGGACCGTACGGATATAATACCGGACAAGATAATAATTCAGGAATAAAAAAGATAAAATCTAGTTATAGAAAAGAACTAGGTGATGCACACAGAAATCCAGATTGGAAATATACTGACACTATTGATACAACAACACAAGGAACAATAACATTAAGTGCAGGCGCATTTATTGAAGATTTTGTATATGTTAAATCACTTAGCGATCTAGACGAACATAACGGCCGCTATTGTGTTACACCAGATTATCCTGAAGGAACATATGCTTATTTCTTGACGTTTGAAGATGATGCGTTATCTATTCCAGCGTATCCTTATATTGTAGGACCTTCAACAAAACAATTTAGACAATTTGACCAACCTGCTACAGTTGAACAAATTATAAACAACTCACTATGGACTATTGGAACAGGCGCTAGATTAACAACATTGATTGAGAGAAATGTTGTTAATATTAGATTACCATTAGTTGGCAGTATAACAGGAATTACAACTAATATTATAAGTGGCGAACTTCCAGCAGGACTTAGATTTGAAGGAAATAATATTGTTGGAACAGTCTATGAAGTAGCATACGACAAATTATATACTGCTGTTATACGTGCTACTAAAGACGAGCTGTTCGAAGATAGAACTATTGAAATTGCAGTATCAGGGCCAGACGCTCCTACATGGACAACTGCTGCTGGATTACTTCCAGTAGGACCAAACAATACGTTTTATATATTAGATAGCGAAATTGTAGATTTTGATCTTGAAGCAGCAGATACAGATATTGTTGCAGGCGACCAATTAACTTATTTTATAGCTGACGGCGATGGCGAATTGCCTCCTGGGATTACAATGTCCGAAAGTGGAAAAATAACAGGCGTAACAGAACCATTACTTTCGTTAGACAAAAGATTTGCTGGTGGCGGATATGACGATGTTCCTTATGGTAGTTTGCCTATGGACTATTCAGCAGTTAGTGATTACTACGGAGCACCTAGAGACGATAGTTCAGAACCTAGTTCTAATTTAATTAAATTAAATCGCTATTATCCATTTGCAGTTACAGTAACAGACGGTGAAACATTTGTAAGACGTGAATTTAGAATTTATGTAGTCGGTGACGATTATCTAAAAGCAGACAACACTATGATGCAGTCAAGTACTAGTGTTTTTAGTGCTGATGCTACTAATGTAAGAAATCCAACATGGATTACCCCTAGTGATTTAGGTTATAAACGTGCAAACAACTATACTACAATCTTTTTAGATATTATTGACAATTACACCCTCGAAGGCTCTGTAATTTATACACTTGAGAATGTTAATAACGATAATTCAAAAAGTGAATTACCTCCAGGGCTAAGTTTAGATAAAAATACAGGTGAGTTATACGGTGTAATACCATACCAAACTGCTATTGTACAAGATTATAAATTTACAATAAGAGCAACACGTACAGTATCGGATTTAGAAACTGTAAGTATTTTTGGAACATATTATGAAGATACTTTATTAGGACAAAATAGCTTTAAAATATTTAAAACAGATCTAACAGGCAATGTTGACGGTGTTAACGATTTGTTTGAATTGGTTGGGAAAGAAATATTACTCGAAAATAATGTTTACACAGTAACTAGTGTAAATGCCGATAATCCTTTATATGACGTAATAGTAGTAGATGATACCCTTGCTCCTAAAGAAAATCTTCTTGTAAGTAGAACAAATAATGTAGGTGATGATCATTTCTTTGTATCGAGACTTTCAGAAAAGAATAAACTGTTGTATCAAAATAGAACATTGAAGTTTTCAGAGACAGAATCTTATATTATTGCAGATATAAAGCCGTATATTGAATATAATGTTACACAAATAAATCCTAGTAATGATCAAATATATCCTGCAAACTCTCCAAAGATAATGACGCCTTACGAGAATTATTATCTCAATGATTACGCAATATGGCCAGCAGAGTCTGGCGGAAACGGGAGAATTTACAAGTGTTTAGTTGCACATGCAATGTCTCCGTTATTAAATGAAGATAACGAATTAATCCTAAATGATGCAGGCGAAGTTCAAATTAAATTTATTTCAACAAATTGGAGAGAAGTTGCTGAAACATTAGAAGGTCTAAGTTTACAAGATAGAATAGCAGCAACGCAGCAGGCTCTTGAAGAAGCATATAATGGAAAATCTTATATTAGAGTAATCAATGATCAAACTTGGAATTTGCGTATTCCTAGTACAAGCAATTCTAGAATATTTGCTAACATTAAACAATTCTTTAAAGGATTAGATAGTACAGATTTTGATGTCACGTTGATAAGAGACAACGAAGATAAAATATTACTTCAGACGAACTTGTCAAGACAGTTGCAAGGTGGACAAAATATAGGCATTGCTCTTTTTGCACGAGACTTTTTCTTTAAAAATTTAATTGTTACATCAGAAGATGAAGTTAACATTCCGTACAGTATAAAAACATTTGATATTAAGATTTTAGGCGAAGTAGATAGTAACATATCATGGGTTACTGATGTAGACTTAGGAACTATTAATGCTAACTTTGATAGTACTTTAAAAGTTGTAGCACAAACTACAGTACCAGACTCTAAAATGGTCTACACTCTTGAATCTGGAAAATTACCAAACGGTTTAAGATTAGCATACGATGGCGAAATTATTGGAGCAGCTAGACAATTTGGTACTGTTGACAATCCTGGGTTGACTATATTTGAAAATAAAGCAGTTACCTGGGACGGCAGTGTGCCAGGAGACACTACGTTTGATAGAGATTATACATTTACTGTAAAAGCAAAGGATAGATTCGGATACGCTTCAATTGAACGTGAATTTACTTTAACAGTTGCTGACTTAGATAATACTCAATATACCGATGTATACATGCGTCCTATGCTGCCATTCGATCAACGACAATACTATTCACAGTTTGTAAGTAATAGTCAAGTGTTTACCCCTAATAAAATATACAGATTAGGGGATCCAAAGTTTGGTGTGCAAGAAAATATCGAAATGCTAATTTATGCAGGTATAGAAGCAACTACTGTTGATAAATTTGTTGCAGCAACAGCTAAAAATCATAAACGCAAAACATATATACTAGGTGATTTTAAAACAGCTACAGCTATAGATCCTATTACAAAGGAAGCAGTCTATGAAGTTGTATATATTGATGTGATCGATCCAGCAGTACCTAGCACGGGAAAAGCTAGATCTAATTTTAGTATTGCTACAAGTAAAAAAATTACAGTAGATAGCATACAATATGCAGGTAAAGATGATATTACTAAAACTGGACTAGGCACCGACGAGTTACCAGTATATGGTAGACAACTTGTAAAATTTATATTTGTAGAAAATGATACACTATTGATAGAAACTCGCGGCAGTGATGAAGTTAAAGTAAATGTAGATAATAACGACTTTGAATTATTAATACGAGACGGTGGCAATGTAGAAGTTACTTTGCAGACATCTGCCTCAGAACCATATAGATTACGTCCGCAGCCTGCAAACACAATTAAAGTTGATTCAAATGCAATCAAAGTTAGCAACAGTAAAGACAATACAAGATATATATCAAGTATAGATAATATGCGAGATAATCTTAAAAATGTAGGTAAAGGTGAAAGAAATTATTTGCCGCTGTGGATGCGAACAGCACAAGAAGGATTACAGGAACTCGACTATGTAAGTGCAATACCGGTATGTTATTGTTTGCCTGGAACTTCTGCAGACATTGTTCGAAACATTAAAAATAACGGATTTGATACAAAATTAATTAATTTTGACATTGATAGATACGTTGTTAAAAGAACCAACAACTCAAACATTGAAAAATATATACTGTTCGCAAATTATCAGTTCAATGTATAACGTAGATAAATATATAAAAGAGGATTACAAATGACTAGTGCTATAGTATATGAAACAATTGATGCAGCTTACCCAGTAGCTGGTGTTGATAATGATACCCAGGGATTTCGCGATAATTTTTCAATTATTCAAACAGGGTTGCAAACTGCTAAAACTGAGATAGACGCATTACAATCTCAAACTGTAAAGTTAGTGACGGATAGTGGTGTTGCCGAGAACGATTTTAAAGAAAGCAGTATACTTGATGCTTCGTTAGATCATGTAACTTTTAAGTTAAAGGCAAATACAGTGCAAACTGAAAATGTAACTGTAAATGTAGACGTAAGTAACGGACACTATCAAGTTTACACGCTTGGACCATCTGTTGATAGTGGAATTCAATTTTCAATATCAGGGTGGCCTGTAAGAAACACAAATCCAGGCGTTGCTAAAGTAACGTTGCATATAACCAGTGCAGGAGCAGGTGCAAAAGAAGTGAAATTTGTAGCTGCTAACAGTGGCGCAATTTTTAAAGATGATTCGTGGCCAACATCAGCAGGTGCAGTGTCAGATACAGACGACGCTGCATCAATAGATGTTGACAATGCAAATCGTCCAGTAATAGTAGAGTTCTGGACTTACAATTCTGGTGCTACTGTATATGCTAATTATTTAGGTAAATTTAGAAAATCATCTGATAATGCTTAACCCCTTAGTTGACAGTTTAGACGACCTTACAATTACTGAGTTAGAAAACAAAGTAGTTGAACTTCAGCGCAAATACTTTATGACCCGTAATTCGCAGGTGCAAGCACAAATTGCAAACATCCTGCAGATCTACAGGGAAGAAGCACACACTAGACGTGCAATTGAATACGAACGCCAAAAAAATCAAGAAAACGGCGAATCAGGACTTGACAGTTTAATTAATATCAGTTAAACTGTTTACATGCTTATGAAAACAGATGAACTAGGTATTCCACGCTTCTCCAATCGCGACCTTATCGATATGATCTATTCGGGTCATGTTGACAAGTGTCATGTGGTGTTGTGTGATCCCTCAGATGATATTGAAAAGTTTAACGCAGCAATGCGTGAACAATATCTACCCGAACTTACAAAATATATTCCCTTAGATGTAGATCAAAAAGACTTTGACGGTGCGTTACAGAGTGAATGGTTTATGCCTGATGAATACAAAGACATTAACGTATATGAATACGTATTAGGCAAAGCAGAAACACCCTGTCCACAGCATGTACAAGATCGTATATGGGAAGAACTTAGAGCATATCAAGTACGTGGTATGTTTCCGTTATTGCAGTATATGATCTATCTTGTAGATTTTATGCGTGAGAATAATATTGTTTGGGGAGTAGGTCGTGGTAGTAGTGTAGCAAGTTATGTGTTATACTTAATAGGTGTACATAGAATTGATTCAATCCAATATGACCTGGATTGGAGAGAGTTCTTGAGATAAGTAAGTATATAATTAAACAAGGAGACAATTATGTCAAAAGTATCAGCAGCAAAGAAACAGCATCGCAGTATGCGAGGCAAATCAGTAGACATGGATCTGCTTAGAAAACGTAATGAACTAACACCCGCAGTAGGTAATGCTCGTGTAAATGCACGTGGTGACGAATTAGGACCAGGCGGACAAATTGTTAAAAAGCGTGAAGATCTTGTAGCAGAGCATTATGCAACAGCAAATATCGCAAATCAACGAACCGCAGTAGTAAGTGAAGCGCCTGTAGCAGATGTAGTTGCAACAGAACCTGCTAAAAAAACTACAACTAGAACTAAAAAAGAAGAAGTTGTAATTGAAGCACCTATTACAGCAGCGGAGCAAGAAATGCTAGACGAGGCTGATGCATGGGTTGAGGACGATAACGGAAACTTTGTACCAAAAGGTGAATAATGGCTCAAAATATAAATGCAATTAAAGGTATCCCTCGTGCATTTGGAAAGAACATTCTAGTAACTGACATGCACTTTGGTGAACAAAAGACCTCAAGTGGACTTATTATTGCAACTGATGATGGTAAAACTAGAGGTATCTATCCACGCTGGGCTAAGGTCTACGATAAAGGTCCTGACAACAAAGATGAATTTGAAGTGGGTGACTGGATTTTAATAATGCACGGTCGATGGACTCGTGGTATTAAAATCGAAACAGCTGAAGGCGAAATTGAAATTCGCAAAGTTGAGTTAGAAAGTATTCTAGCAATGAGTAAAGAAAAACCTGCTGGACTACAAATCGGTGCTGAATACACAGACGGTTCCCATGCAACCATTGATCCAGGTTCATTTATTAACAGATAAGGCAAAATATGACAAACCCATTTAAAGACGTTGATTTATTTCAAACAGCATGCGATCAAACACCTAGCATTGACAATTATGCTATGTATCTTGATTTGATCACAGAAGAAACAGGAGAACTAAAAGACGCCATTATTGCAGGCGATCAAGTAGAACAACTTGACGCACTTGTAGACATCCTAGTTGTTACTATTGGTGCTATCAGAGCAGCAGGTTGGGATGGAGAAGCAGCATGGAATGAAGTTATGAAAACTAACTTTGCAAAAATCAATGCTGATACTGGCAAAGTAATCAAACGTGCAGATGGTAAAGTACTAAAGCCGGAAGGTTGGACGGCGCCACAGCTTGCTCAATTTGTAGGTGGATAAATGAAACTTTGGGTATTTGGCGATAGCTTTTCTACTCCACAAGCACATATGAAGGACATGCGAAGAAGTGGTGGTGCACCTGAATTTGCACCACTAGATAAAACTTGGACAAGTATTGTTAGTGAAACCTTAATAGATAGTGCAGAACACGAAAATTGGTCTGTACAAGGGTGTAGTAACGAATACATATGGAAATGTTTGACGCATACATATAACGACATTAAAAAAAACGACTATGTTATAGTTCAACTTACATCATCTTTTAGAAAATGGTTTTGGCTAGATCGTCCTCATCTAGCAAACCATTTTAATACTAAATTTATCGAAGGTGAAAATGCATCTAAGAAAGAAATCAAAGCAATTGAGATGTTTCAAAGATATCTAAATCCAGAATTTTTAAATGACAGCAATTATCTCATGACAGTGTGTGCTGTACAACATATAGCAAGTCGACTTGATGGCAAAGCTAAAGTTTTAATATTACCTGGATTTCATCCGATAAATGGTGTAACTGGGAACTTAGCTGATGCGTCAGCAGGAGAGTTTGATAGTATAGAATCTAGGACTGCATATTATAAAAAAACTAGCGACCAGCGTTATAATCATTTTTCAAGTGATAATCATAAAATTTTAGCAGATAAGATAATTAGATTTTTTACAAAGTTTGAGCAAGTAGATTTAACTAAAGATTTTAAAACAAATATTTTTAATAAAGATACAGTTGCTAAGATAGATTATCAAAACATTCTTTAAAAAACCACTTGACTCCTTAGCATTTATGCGTTATAATATGTATAAAGCTAAGGAGTTCTTATGAAATTACCAACACAATTAACAGGCTTAGGTACTACTGGATTAACTGGTATTGTGCTTATGACTCTGCACATTACAGGATATTTAACAGGATGGGCCTGGCCTATACTGTATATCTTTTTGATTATCTCGGGCATCGGACAAGAAAATAGGAAGGGTTAAACATGGCAACGCACGGAATGATCGACTTAGAAACACTAGACACGCAGCCTAGTTGTACTGTACTAAGTCTAGGAGCAGTTAAATTTGATCCTTTAAATGACAGTGAGCCACATAGTGAACTATATCTTAAGATTAGTGTAGATGATCAGGATCGTTTAGGACGTACCACTAGCGATAGCACTATTGAATGGTGGGCTAAACAAGATCCTAAAGCAATGGAAGAAGCCTTTGATCAAACAGGCGCTGTAACTGTTGAAGAAGCCCTGCGTCAAATTAGTAAATGGGCCGTTGGCGTTGATACTATTTGGGGACAAGGTTACGGATTTGATATTACAATCTTAGAAGACATGTGTCGTAACATTGGTGTTCCTATTCCGTGGCAGTTTTGGCAAGTCAAAGATGCACGTACACTGTTTGGTTGTTGTAAAGTTGATCCACGTAAAGTGTTAGGTCAAAACAACCTGCACAACGCACTAGCTGATGCTTATTTCCAAGCCAAAGGTGTGCAACTAGCATACAAAGAGCTAGGAGTGCAACGATAATGCCAGGTACACTAAACAAGCTACAAGAACTAATGGTTATCACTATGGAGGAGTGCGGTGAGCTTGTACAACGTTGTAGTAAAATTATTCGCAAATTCGAAACACTTGAAGAAGTTACAGAAGAACAACGTGTACTACTACTTGAAGAAGTCGGCGATGTACAATGCTTGATTGATTTGATGATTGACTGCGGGCTCTTGACAAAAGCGGAAATTGATGCTAGAATAGATACTAAGCGTGACAAATTAAAAATATGGAGTAAGTTGATCAAATGAAAGAACTATGGGTAGAAAAGTATCGTCCTAAAACAGTAGACGGTTACGTATTCCGTGATGAGAATCAGCGTGAACAGATCAAAGGCTGGATTGACAGTGGGAGTATTCCGCATATCTTGCTTAGTGGTAGTGCTGGACTAGGTAAAACTACTATTGCTAAGATTCTTATCAATCAACTTGATGTGCAAGACACTGATGTTATGGTTGCTAACGGATCTAAAGAAGCACGTAAGATTGAATGGGTTGACAAACTTATTACATTCTGTCAAACTATGCCGTTTGGTGACTTTAAGGTTGTGCTGATTGACGAAGCTGACTATATGAACATTAACAGTGTGCAGCCTGCGCTACGTAACTTGATGGAGGATTACAGTCATAGTGTACGCTTCATACTAACCTGTAACTATCCTAACAAGATTATGCCAGCTATACACAGTCGCTGTCAGCACATGCACATTGCTAAGATTGATCAGGTAGAGTTTACAGCACGTATGGCAGAGATCCTTATTACAGAGGGCGTACAGTTTGAGCTAGACACACTTGATACGTATGTTAAAGCATATTATCCAGACTTGCGCAAATGCATTAACACAGTACAGTTAGAATCGCAGACTGGCACACTAGTTAACAAGAATGCAGATGACAGCTCTAGTGATGACTACAAACTAAAGATGGTTGACTTGTTCAAAGCAGGCAAGATTACAGAAGCACGTAAACTTATTTGTTCACAAGTGTTACCAGAAGAGATGGACGAGATCTATCGTTGGTTGTATGACAATATTGAATTGTTCGGAAATGAAGAACAACAAGACAGTGCTGTGCTAATTATTAAACAAGGGTTGGTAGATCATGCATTGGTTGCAGATCCTGAAATTAACCTAGCGGCAACGCTAATTAGACTTGCGAGAATTTAAATGACTTATCTAGTAACTGACAACTGTATTAAATGTAAAAACATGGACTGTGTAGAAGTGTGCCCAGTTGACTGCTTCTATGAAGGTGAAAATTTTCTAACAATTAATCCAGATGAGTGTATCGACTGTGGCGTTTGTGCGCCAGAGTGCGGACCTGGAGCAATTCTTTCAGATGCAGAATTAGGTGATGAAAAAGATAAATGGTACGACATCAACCTTAAATATAGTTTAATTTGGCCTGTTATTACTGTAAAAGGAGAAAAACCTTTTGATGCAGACGAATGGGACGGTATTCCAAATAAGTTTGAAGAACACTTTAGTGAGCTTCCTGGTAAGGGTAGTTACTAATGAAAAAGTACGCTGCTAATTTTCCTAACTGCGGATATATTGTAAATGAATTTAGTCAAAAAGAGTTAGCACCTATCTGGAATGAAGTTAATAAAATACAACATAATTTTAACAAAAGTGAAACTATAGATCATTCTTTTACAAGCACAGTAAAAAAAGAATATAAAATTATAGATAGTCTAGCTCATCTAGAATCTCTCATATTACCTTTTACACAGATATACAATCACAATTTTGAATTTAATCAACCTGATACAAGGTATTCTTTAACTAGCGCATGGGTTAATTTTCAAGAGGCAGGCGAGTTTTTTTCGCCCCATACACACGTAGGAGAATTTAGCTTTGCGTTATACATGCAAGTTCCGTTCCTAATTGAAGATGAGAAATTGCATTTAAGTACCACAGACAAAAAAATAGAAGCGGCGGCTGGATTTTTATTTTATTATAATTCTGCACTAGGAGAAATAAGACCACAGTATATAGCAGTAGATAAATCCTGGGAAAACAGCATGATATTTTTTCCAGGAAGCATGTTACATTCTGTGCAACCTTTTTTTACTTCTAAAGAATACAGAATAACTATTTCAGGAAACTTAGTAAGGACATAATATGATCAAAGCAATATTAGCATGTGACGACTACGGGGGTGTAAGTAAAAAAGGTACACTCCCTTGGCCACACAACTCAACAGACCTAAAATGGTTCAAAGAGAACACAGCAGGACACATTGTTATTATGGGATCTACTACTTGGGACGATCCCCATATGCCGCGTCCGTTACCCAAACGCACTAACGTACTAGCAACCACTCGTCCTGCAGAATACCCAGGTGCTGACAAATATATTAGTGGAGATCTTAATCTAAGTGTGCAACGTCTTGCAGAAGAATATCCTAGTTTGATTACTTGGGTTATCGGCGGTCCTAACATTATCGAACAGACATTGGGCGTTATTGACGAGTTTTATCTAAGCCGTATTCCAGGTGCATATGCTTGTGATACATTTCTTCCATTGAAAAAGATCGAATCATTATTCGAACTAACTACAGTAATACACGAAACAGGTGTAACATTTGAAATTTGGAAGAAAAGGAAGATTAATGAAGCAGTATCTTGATTCACTACATCATATTTTATTACACGGCAAGGATCGTGATGACAGAACAGGCGTAGGCACCCGTGGTATATTTGGACATCAAATGCGTTTTGATTTGCGTAACGAATTTCCTGCTGTTACTACAAAGAAACTTGCATGGAAAAGTGTCGTAAGTGAGCTACTATGGATGCTAGAAGGGTCTAGTGACGAACGTAGACTTGCTGAAATACACTACGGAAAGCCCCGTGAAGAACTTGTAGGCAAGACTACTATCTGGACTGCCAACGCGGACAAGCAAGCAAAGGACTTAGGGTATGTTAACGATGATACTGTAAAAGATCTAGGACCTGTATACGGGCATCAATGGCGTACTTGGGACGCACAATTAGGTTTTGTAGATCAAATTGCAGAAGTACTTGAAAATATGCACTACAATCCAAACAGTCGTAGACATATTGTAAGTGCTTGGAATGCCGATCGTGTAAATGTAATGGCACTTCCACCGTGTCACACACTTTTCCAATTCCATATTCAAGACGGGGAATTAAGTTGTCAATTGTATCAGCGTTCAGCAGACATGTTTTTAGGTGTACCGTTTAACATTGCTAGTTACAGTTTGCTTACACATATGTTTGCACAACTGCTTGGCCTTAAAGTAGGAGACTTTGTTTGGACTGGTGGTGATTGTCATATCTATCAAAATCACTTTGAACAAGTTAAACAGCAAATTATAAGAACACCTGTTGCAGGTCCTACACTAGAAATGCCTGTATTTACAGATCTTGCAGAACTTGTAAATACTACTCCAAATCAGTATAAACTGATAAACTACGATCCTATGGATAGTATCAAAGCACCAATGGCGGTGTAATTTTTAAAGGAAATATATGAAAAAACTATTAGTAACCCTAGCACTTACTGTAGCTGCAACAGCAGCAAGCGCAGATGCTCTTACACTAGCAAAGAACAATATGTGTTTAGCCTGCCATGCGATTGATAAGAAAGTAGTCGGTCCAGCATTTAAAGATGTTGCTGCCAAATACGCAACTCGCAAGGATGCAGTTGAATATCTAACTAAGAAGATCAAGAGCGGTGGCTCGGGTGTATGGGGTGTTATTCCGATGCCAGCACAGCCACAACTAACTGATGTACAAGCAGCTGAATTAGCAGAATGGGTTTTAAAAACAAAATAAATGTGGTCTTTTAAAGGGTAGACTAAGCTAATGCGAGAACACAAGCGTTATCGGTTAGATGCACACGATACAGACTTACCAGAATGATGGGACATGGCTACTACGGTAACAAACTTCCGGATCAACATAGATATGAGCGTAAGTTTGCGTGGTGGCCTGTCGTCTCTGGTAGTAAAAAGCGTGTGTGGCTAACACATTACTACATTAGACGTACCTATTACGATAACAATGGTAAGCCTCCTATACACGGACTTACGTGGGATTACATCTATACAAAGAATGAATACTTATTGGAATTATTAAAGTGAAACAAAAATTTATTGATGCGTACATGGACGTTGCAGAACGTTTTGCACAACTAAGTTCAGCAGTACGTCTACAAGTAGGTGCGATTGTTGTTAAGGATGATCGTATTATCTCAATTGGCTACAATGGTATGCCTGCTGGTTGGGATAACTGTTGTGAAGATGAATTACATCAGCCAGTGGGTCGTGTAAATTTAGTAACTAAACCAGAAGTATTACATGCCGAGTCTAACGCAATCGCTAAACTAGCACGTAGTCTAGAAAGCGGCGAAGGTGCAACTATCTTTGTTACACATGCTCCGTGTATGGATTGTGCTAAGTTAATATATCAAAGTGGAGTAGCCACTGTGTACTACAAAAATGATTATCGTAGTACACAGGGCGTTGAGTTTTTACTTCGTTCGGGTGTTGAGGTTATTCGTCCCCATAAACCTGAAGAACAGCCTTAACGGCAGCGTGTCTTTCAATATCTCCTTGATCAAAGTGGACTATGTCCAAACAAGATTGGTTGCTTTTTTCTAAAAGTCTAGTAAAGTCGATTAGACCATTATCTTTTAGACGGTCTGCTTGATTTAGATCGCCTGTTACAGCCATCATAGAACCTTCGCCTAGACGTGTTAATAGCATTTTCATTTGGTTTGGTGTTGCGTTTTGCATTTCGTCTGCTAGAATAAAGCTATTTTTAAATGTTCTCCCACGCATGTATGCTAGTGGTGAAATTTCAATAATACCCTCTGCAATCATACCAGTGATCTCAGCAGCGTTAAAATACTCTTTTAACACATCAAATATAGGTCTTGTCCAAGGCGCCATTTTTTCTTCTAGCGTACCTGGTAAAAATCCTAGAT